>OFGC01000790.1_pt1 | contig 27630 bp, 30 predicted proteins | sample 1521691 | NCBI WGS metagenome assembly OFGC01 (sample SAMEA3504121, study PRJEB24116) | mouse gut metagenome | biome: mouse gut; feature: mouse-associated habitat; material: faeces | place: Denmark | collected 2011
CCTTGACAGCTTTTCCCGCCTTTGCTAATGGGCAGTCAAGAGGACGAAATCAGTAGACTGCTTTCGCCCTCAATCCAGTATGGAATGATTGTTACACGATAGAGGGTGTTTCTCGCTTGATTTAAGCGCATTACAGCGGCGATAAGGACAAGGGTAAGGGTTTTATACTCCTACCCTTAAAAACGGTGTTCTATTGCGTAACATAGTAAACAATATTTCTTTATACTGCCGTTTCCGTTCCATTCTTTTCCATTCTTGCAGCTCTGTCACTATATTGTGCTTCAAAGGAAAGGGGTTAGGGGAAAGGATAGGAAAGGAATAGATATTTGATTAAGTCTGTATTTGGTTTTTCTTTAGTTAGTTATATCTTTATTTAATTGCGTTGGATTTTCCGATGTCGGATAACCCGGTGTCGGAAAATCCAATATCGGATAATCCAACACCGGGAGTTGTTACGGTGTTCAAAATCCGTCTAATCCAATCGCTTTATAAAACTAATGCTTTCTTGGGTAGGTATGTTACGCAGTAGAGGTTAAAAAGTCCTTGATTTATGCGGCTTTCAGAGCATGGAAAACACTTAGACGATATTTTATATCCCTACCCTCAAAAACAGCGTTCTATTGCGTAACAAAAAGCAGAGAACCGACCACTAATGAAAGTGATGTGTTCTCTGTTCTTGCTTGCACCCTGTTTGTCAGCGTTGATGATAAGTTAGTTTCTATACTTCCTTATCACCGTAAAGCGAAGGGCTTCCGGTATTTTTATTTTCTTCGTGACACTAATATGACACTCGAAAATCAAGTTCGTACTTTTATTACCCTCTAAAATGGCGCTGTTGAAATTCCTGTTGTATTGTGGTAGAATCCATTCATGGAACCCATGACAGGGGTGGTAGCCTCCCGAGCCAATGACCGGCTTGCCGGAATACATAGGAAGGGAGGTGGCGCCAATGACAGCTGCAGATATCATTTTGATATTCATAGGGGTGATCGGCTTGCTGATTGCTTTCGGTAGCTTTGTTATAGCGTTGCTTGCCTTTCTCGACAGAGACAAGGACCACAAGCGAAAAAAATAATGCCCACCCTGTTGCAACCAGGATGGGCGCCTCTCACTGAGAGGTAAATAGTCCGCTTGGGAAACTCCACCTTTGGAGTGGGGCTCCTGAAGGGCGTCTGTTGGAGCAGGCGTCCTTCTTTAGTTAAAGGATAGCATAAAGCGGCAGAAAGTTCAAGAGAATTCCTCTTCCGGCGGCACTGCCCTCCGGAACTGATTGAGCCGGTCCGCCAGCTGCTGATCCTTGTCCGGGTAAAGATGGGAATAGGTGTCCAGCGTGGTCTTCACGGATTCATGCCCCAGCCGGTCCGCAATCTCCAATGGGGCAAAGCCCATTTCGATCAGCATACTGGCGTGGGAGTGGTGTACGCCATGTAAGTGTCCGTGAACACCGTACAGCGATTGACTGGGCAGAAGAAATAAAATATCTGGTAGATGTCAGTTATCCGGGCAGCGAAAAAATAGTACTTGTTATGGATAACATGAATACTCATGCGTTGGCATCACTCTACAAAGCTTTTCCAGCCAGTGAAGCCCGACGGATCGCCAGAAAATTGGAAATCCACTATACTCCTAAACATGGAAGCTGGTTGGATATTGCAGAAATAGAGCTTAACGTAATGACACGCCAGTGTCTATCCCGGCGAATTAGCGATATAGAAAAGCTTCGCCAAGAACTCTCTGCGTGGGAACAGGATCGTAATGAGCATGCGGCATGTATCCAATGGCAATTTACTACGGATAAAGCCAGAACCAAACTGGTATCACTTTATCCCAAATTCGATGAAACAGCGGCAAAATAATTAGTATAAATATAATACGGTCACTACACTAGTTTGCATATATTTTCCTCTCTTTCCAATGTGTCAGGAGCCTCGTCATATACTAGCACGAGAACTTTATCCCAAAAAATATCTTCCTGATAACGTTCCACCAGAAAACGTAGTTTTTCATTTTCAACGCTTACTTCACAATGCATTAGTGCATCTATGATAATCCTTATTGATTGACTGAAAGTGATATCATCCAGTTCATCCATGAGACGGTAAAACAGAAATTGACCGCCAGCTTTGTTCAGAGACTGCCAAAGTACATGCAAAAAGCATTGGAGTATGGTTCAGCGGCTGCTTGATTGCTATTTTATGATCTATAGTATTGATTTTTCAAGGAGCAAATCCCATTTTTAATGTGGGAAGTTTGAGTAGATAATCCTTTTGAATATGCAATTTTTTTGTTCTGTCAAAAGTTAAAGACTTGTTAAGAATTTCTATGCTATGATCAGAACATGAAGAAAATAAAACGAGGGAAAAGAGGTATACACTATGTTCTGGAGGATATTGAAAAAAGACCTAAAACGCAAAAAGACCATGAACATCATTCTGCTGTTGTTTGTCATTTTAGGCTCAATGTTTGCAGCGGCGGCAGTGAACAACATTATAGCCGTTACAGGCGGTATCGAGCATTATTTCGATGCGGCGGATGTTCCCGATATCACTGTGCGGATGCTGACTAGCGAGGAAAATGACCTCGAGGAAAAGATTGGGGAGCTTGCCTGTGTCAAGGAGATAAGGAGCGAACATTGGCTGTGTGTATCAAGTTCAAAATATTTCAGTCATAACGGAAAGGAACTTGATAATTTCACGAATGCTGCCTATCTGCTTTCCGATAGTGAAATGGCAATCAATTATTTCGATGAGAACAATAACATCATCGAAAGCGTGGAAAAGGGCTGCTTTTATGCCAACGCTCCTTTTTTACAGGATCTTACTATAAAAAAGGGCGACGAGGTGGAGCTTACTGTCGGAAACAGTCATCTCACACTGAAGTTTATGGGGCGGTTTAAAGGAGCGCTGTTTGATTCGGGAAACACGGCTTCTCCGTATCTTATCATAAACTCTGCGGATTATGACTATCTTGACAGGGACGAAGCCACTCATATCATGAATGGCAAGCAGTTTTGTGTAAATACATCAGATGTTGATGAAATAAGGGAATTTGCAAAGAACTATAGCGGTGTATATGTCAACGCACGAGAAGACTGCAAGGGTATTTATCTCTATGATATGATTCCGGCTTATGTTTTAATGGTAATCAGTATCATGCTGATGTTCACAGCCTTTGTGATGCTGCGTTTCACAATAGGCTTTACGGTCAGCGAGGAATTTCGTGAGATTGGTGTAATGAAGGCGGTAGGTATCGGCAACGGCAGTATAAGAAGCCTGTATATCGTCAAGTATCTTGCCATTGCTGTAATCGGTACACTGATAGGATATTTCTGTTCTGTCCCTCTCGGGGATATGATGATGAAAACTGTATCGAAAAATATCGTTCTCGGCAGCGGGGGCGGTGCTCTTATGGGTCTTATAAGCTCTGCGGCGGTAGTTATCATTATCCTGCTGTTCTGTTACAACTGCACACGCAGAGTCAATAAACTTTCGCCAATCGATGCAGTAAGAAACGGTCAGACAGGCGAGCGCTTCCGAAGAAAAAGTCTTTTGCACTTAGGTCGCTCTAAGCTGCCACAGGCTGCATTTCTCTCGGTCAATGATGTGCTCAGTTCGCCGAAGCAGTTTTCTATCGTGATAGTTGTGTTCACGCTCTGTATCCTGTTGATGACGATTATGTCAAATTTTGCATTGACACTCAAAAGTGAAAAGATACTGCGCTTCTTCGATATGCCCTCAAGTGAAGCGCATATCCTAGATAGCGAAATATTGGGAGAAATCCTAGTAGATCAGAGTGTGTATAAGCAGATTATCGCAGATACCGAAAAGCTCCTTGCCGATAACGGAATGCCTGGCAAATGCACAATGACCATGAGCACAGAGTTTGAAACATCACACAAAGGCAAAACAGCAAAGATTTCTTTCTATGTAATGAAAGGTGAAACAAATGATACGCTTTATGTAGATAAGGGCAGCGCCCCACAGAAGACGGATGAGATTGTCGTAACGGTAAGTGTCCTTGATGACTTAGGCGCGGAGATCGGCGACAGGGTAACGGCAATAATAAATGGGAAAGAGTACGAGTTTATCATCACGGGAACATACTCCTCTTTTATGAGCCCAACTGCTTTTCTATATAAAGATTTTGACTTTGGAAATCTGCCGGCAAACAATATAATGGGAGTGCAGATACACTTTGACGGTAATCCCGACAAGGCGCAGATAAACAAAAACATTGAAAAGTTGAAAGACCTGCTTGACACCGACAAGGTGTCTTCGACCTCGGAATTCATCAATAATTTTACGGGAATGTCTGATACGTTGAATGTAATCAAACAGATGATGATGATTGTTACTGTGATTGTAACGGTATTGCTTGTCATACTCATGGAGCGTTCCTTTATCTCTAAGGAAAAAAGCGAGATTGCACTGATGAAGGCAGTGGGTATCGGCAACGGCAGTATCATCTTGCAGCATTCGCTCAGATTTGTGATCGCATCGGTCATTGCCTGCATTGTTTCTTCAGCGGTGCTTATGCCGATCAGCAACGTAATGATGAATTGGGTAGGTAATATGGTCGGCGATGTATCAGGCATGAAATGCGATTTTGATCCGCTGGAAATATTTGTAATTTGTCCGGCAATTCTCATCGGCGTGACCGTCATCGGCTCATTCCTGACGGCGCTTTACACAAAAACAATCAAGGCTTTCGATACGGCAAGCATAGAATAAGGAGGAAAATAGAATGAATAATGCGGTTTTACAGACAAAGGGACTTTGCAAGACATATATCGTGAACAAACATCAGAACAATGTGCTGAAAAACATCGATTTGACGATTAGCAATGGCGAAATGGTAGCGGTCATGGGACCTTCCGGATCAGGTAAAAGCACGCTGCTCTACTGCGTTTCGGGAATGGATAAAGTGACTGCAGGCGAGGTGTTATTTAACGGTAGGGAAACGGCAAAGCTTAGCGATAAGGAGCTTGCAAGGCTCAGACTTGATGAAATGGGTTTTATTTTTCGGCAGATGTACATGATGAAAAATCTTTCGGTACTTGATAATATCATTTTCCCTGCGGTAAAATCAAAAAAGAATAGGACGAGCCGCAGGCAGACCGAGGAGCGCGGCAGAGCGCTCATGCACAGGCTTGGCATTGGCGATGTGTGCGGCAATGATATCAACGAGGTGTCGGGCGGACAGCTTCAGAGGGCTTGTATCTGCCGCAGTATGATAAACAATCCTAAGATGATTTTTGCTGATGAGCCGACAGGCGCATTGAACCGTGCAAGCTCCGATGAAGTCATGAATGAGCTGCTTTCCTTAAACCGTGACGGTACGACGATCATGTGCGTGACACACGATGCAAAGGTTGCCGCTAAGTGTAGCAGGGTGCTTTACATCGTGGACGGCGGGATTGTCGGTGAAAAGGAAATGGGACATTTTGGCGGCGGTGACAAGGAGCTTCGTGACCGTGAAAGAGAACTGAATAACTGGCTAATGGAACAGGGATGGTGATTTTATGATCGATATTCTGATAGTAGAAGACGATAAGGAATTAGCCGGCTTGCTGACTGACTTCCTGCGTGACGAGGGCTATACTACGTCAAGCGTGGACAGTGGAGAGCGTGCCGTGCAGCTCTTTGAACGATATGGTGCAAGGCTTGTGGTGCTTGACATCAATCTCCCCGATGTGAACGGCTTTGCAGTCTGCTCCAAACTTCGGGAAAATGCGGATACTCCTATACTGATCGTAAGTTCAAGGACGGGCAAGGAGGATAAGCTGAACGGCTTTGACCTCGGTGCTGACGATTATATTGAAAAGCCTTGTGACATTGATATTCTTATCGCTAAGATCAAGAGGATATTCAAACGGCGGTATCAGCGTGATACATTGTCAGCGGACGGTGTGACACTCAATCTTGCAGATAAAACAGCAGCCATCGACGGAAAGCCTGTAGAATTGCCTGCAAAGGAATTTGACCTGTTGGCGCTTTTACTTGAGAATCAGGGCAAATCTCTGAAAAAAGAGTACCTGTTCAACACTGTCTGGGGCAGCGACAGCGATTCGGAACTGCAAACGCTACATGTGCATATCAACCGTCTCCGCCAGAAGCTCGGTGATAATCCTAAGAATGCAAAGCGTTTGCTTACTGTCTGGGGTGTGGGGTATAAGTTTGTATGAAGGCTTTCAGAAGATTGTGTATTGTAGTGATAGCTGTATTTCTTTTATTGACGGCGGTATTGAATATATTTCTTGTGGGAGCGAAAGACAATAATGAGGGTATTTACCGCGTTGAAGCCAAGCGGCTTGCTGATGAGATAGCAGAAACAGGAAATTATGACCTTGAAAAATATCCTCACATTACGGGAGTGTTCTGTGCTGACGATGGCGGACTGTACATCTCCGATGAGTACTATCTGATTATTGAAACAGACGGAACGCTTTATCGCGTGGAGTATACTGTCGGAAACGGACAGCACAGCATCGTGGCGGTAAACTGCGTATTGGGTGCCCTGTTCCTGCTGATGATTGGTCTTTTATATTATATTCTAAAGCATATCATCGTACCGTTTGGCAGGTTGAACGATGTTCCGCAGGAGCTTGCAAAGGGCAATCTTGCTGTCCCGATATCGGAGGAAAAAAGCCGTTTCTTCGGAAAATTCACATGGGGCGTGAACCTCCTGCGCGAAAGTATCGAAGAAAGCCGTAAAAAAGAACTCACGATGCAGAGGGACAAAAAACTCTTGCTGCTCTCCCTTTCCCACGATATCAAAACACCTTTGTCGGCAATCAAGCTGAACGCAAAGGCGCTTGCTAAGGGATTATATAAGGACGAGGAAAAACAGCGAGCTACTGCCCTGAGCATTAATACTCGCGCAGATGAAATAGAGCGTTTTGTCAGCGAGATAACAAAGGCGGCAGGCGAGGACTTTATGAGCTTCGAGGTCACACAGGGAGAAGCTTTCTTAAGCGTTATCATTACAAGAATAGAGGCAAGATATGCTCCTCAGCTTGCCATGTCGGGAACGAAGCTTGCGGTTCAAAAGTTCGATGACTGCATTATTTCCTGCGATCCCGACCGCCTTGCAGAGTGCCTGCAAAATCTGATTGAAAATGCGATTAAATATGGTGACGGCAGACGAATTGAGATTAGTTTTGATAGAATGGACGGCTGTGAGCTTATCACGGTATCAGATACAGGCTGTACTCTTGAAGCGAAAGAACTGCCGCAGATATTCGAGAGCTTTCATCGTGGAAATAATGCGGATAGGGTGCAGGGCAACGGACTTGGGCTTTTTATCTGCAAACGGCTGATGTCACTCATGGGTGGAGAGGTGTATGCGGATATTCGTGATAAGTGCTTTTATATAACGCTTGTTGTGAAAATGGCGTAAAGTGATAGTTACTTGTCCGGGGGCGAAAGCAAGGGAAACTCAATTAAAATTGGGAAGTTAAAAAAGCAAAATAAACAATCTGCCGCACGACGGCAAAATAAAAAAACCGTCGTACAGCAGTCATGTTTTAGTACCTTTATTTTACGGCGGCTTTGAGAAAATCAGAGCTGCCGTTTATAGTTGGGGAATTTAAAACAAAATGAGTTAAATTAGGAGATAAATTATGCGAAAAAGAAAACTGAAGCTTTTGAATCATATAAGAGATACAAAAGAATCACAGATAACTTTACACATCAAGGTGTACCGTAAGGAAGGGAAAAATTTCACTGCGGTACACCTTTTTTGATAGTGCGAAATTTGTCTGATTATAGATTTTATTGCAGTTTTATTCAAACAGATTTATGAAAGAAATTTAGCTGATACTGATTTGCTTCGGCAAGGATTTTAATTCCATTCATTGTTTTATATATGCTGTTTTGACAGTATGGACTTTTGTGTCTGCCACACTTGGCTCATCAGTTCCTTTATTTGTTTTACATCGGCGGCATAGACGTTTCCTGTGGCGTTCATGCGCTTTGCTATCTGGTTCAGATTGTTGCCGATTTTGGCAAGAGCAGCATTGTATTCCCGAAGCTCTGAATAGTCAATGTCATAGACGTAGCCATACAGAATCTGATGCCGCAGGAAAGAGGATTTATCCCTCATGCCGGAGGCTTTGACTTTCTGCTCCAATATGTATTGTTCATCGTCATTTAGATATATTTTCAGTTCGTTTTTGCGTTCACGGTTTGCCATTATTCTATCCTTTCTGAATTTGACTTTTTGAAAGGATTATAAATTGATTATTACTAGATAATGTTCTTTGCCTCATTCTGTAATTGTTGCAGGAATACGCTTGATGCTCTTGAAAGAACCTGATATTTTTTCCAGACAATGCAAAGCTCCGCCTCCAATGCGGGGAAAAGAGGTTTGAAACATAAATTGCTGTTCCCGGTTGTGTTGATCAGCCTGTCTAATCCAATCACATATCCAAAGCCTTTTTTAACAAACTGTGCGGCGTTGTAAATCAAATCATAGGTTGCAACAATATTAAGTTTGGAAAGATCAGTCTTTAGCCAGCGGAACATTTCTGTATTGCCTGATGCCTGATGAGATACAATTAAAGGCTTATCCCACAAATCCTCTGCACAGATTGTTTCCTTTCCTACTAACGGACTGTCTTTTCGCATCAACACGCCCCACAAATCTTTTTGTGGAAGTCTGAGATAATCATATTTGCTGATGTCTGCTTCTCCGACCAATAATCCAAAATCAATTAAGCCTTTATCCAGTTTTTCCATAACATGCTCCGCATCGCCGTTGTAAATGTGGTAATGAATGAGGGGGTGTTTTTTCTGTAACTCCTGCGCCGCCTGTGCTAAAAAGGAAATGCTTTCGGTTTCCCCGCAGCCGATATGAATATCACCATTGATATTTTCGCTGGAAGATGCCAGTTCCGCCTTTGTCTTTTCCATTAAGTCAATCAATTCTTCCGCACGTTTGCGTAACAGCATTCCGTCCTCGGTCAGTGTGACTTTTTTACTTCCGCGAATCAATAGCTGTTTCCCTAATTCTTCTTCCAAATCTTTTAACTGTCTGGAAAGCGGTGGCTGCGTCATGCGCAGGGCTTCTGCTGCCTTTGTAATACTTTCTTCCCTTGCAACCGCAAGGAAATACTGTAATACCCGAATATCCAAGTGGAGAACCTCCTTGATTATGTTGTTATCTTTACAATAACAGAAATTTCCATACCTTTCAAGTATGGAAATATATTCTGCATATGCATTTGATATTTTTCTTGCGGTAAATTAGAATTAGAGAAAGAGTAAATTTAAAAGAAACTTTAATTGACGCAGGCTGTGATCAGCAGGTGTCAGAACAACTTTTAAGAAAATACGAAATAGAAAACAGAAGGATTTGAAAATGAGTACAATATTACCGGAAATTGCATTAGGAGCCTGGTCCTGGGGTGCAGGAGCAGCCGGAGGGGATCAGGTATTTGGAAACCATTTATTTGAAAAAGAATTAAAGCCGGTGTTTGAGAAAGCAGTGGAGTGTGGGCTGAACCTGTGGGACACGGCAGCGGTTTACGGAGAAGGGACATCTGAACGTATTCTTGGTAATTTTGTAAAAGATGTGCGCCGGGACAGCGTTATCCTTTCCACAAAATTCACGCCGCAGATAGCCGGTAATTCGCCGGATGCCATGCAGAAAATGATTGACGTCAGCAAAGAACGTCTGCATACCGATGTGATTGATGTCTACTGGATACACAATCCGATGGATGCCCCAAAATGGACACCGGATTTAATCCCTCTGGCAAAAAGCGGACAGATTAAAACAATCGGCGTCTCCAACCACAACCTTGCAGAGATAAAAAGGGCAAATGAAATCCTTGCTGCGGAAGGCTTGAAAGTTTCTGCGGTGCAGAACCATTACAGTCTGTTACACCGTTCTTCGGAGCGTGCAGGTATCCTTGATTACTGTAAAGAGAATGAAATTACATTCTATTCCTACATGGTATTGGAACAGGGCGCGCTTACCGGACGGTATAAGGAAACAAATCCATTTCCGGAGGGATATACTTTTTTCAGATGGAAAAAGTATATCCCTCTAAATTTATAACTACATATCGAAATGGAGGTGTGAAAAATGTCAAAAAAGGCGGGAAAAGCAAGAATTACAGCCCTTTACGAGCGTCTTTCAAGAGATGATGACCTTGTTGGGGAGTCAAACTCAATCACCAATCAAGACGGAATTTGTCAAGGGGGCTTTCTGCAAAAGTTACAAATTGTTCAATAATTATGTATTCTCACATCAATTTTTTCTCAACAAACTGTTGAATTACAAGTTGTATCGTATCTTCTACAAAGTTTGCATACTCGTCTCTTGACATAGTAATAAACTTATTTATTGATTTATCGAGTTCGGGCAAATAACCCATCACGCCGATCTTACGGACGATACTACCTTTTGGGAGATAATCAATATAATCGGGGAAAGATTTTAACGGAAGAATTTCTGTGAGATACCCGGAGTTCGGATGATCGCTCAGATACTCAGCCTCCATTTCGTAGATCTCACGCATATGCTCTTTCTTGGGAATGAGTCTTTTTACTGAATCCCACGTTTCATCCATACCGACAGCGGCAACACGCAATTCTTCGTCTGCCTTAATGCGCATCCATGTCGCTTTAACCCGATCATCGTCTCGGATCATAGCTTGAAACGCTGCATCAGTAATCAAATGACAGTAGTAGCCGAGCAGAAACGCATATTCTTCTGCAGATTTGATTTTGTCTTTACGTTTCAAGATGTACTCATCGCAGAAAGCATCACAGTCCGAGGCTATCTTTCGTTCACTCTGCATCCAATGTGTTACTTCTCTGGACGGCGTAAAGGCTGTCCAATCTTCATTTTCTACGTTGCAATCCGGTGCGATATTACCAACACAGAAGCCACGTCTATCTATGTTCGGAATACGTTCAAGAACGCCATCCGCAATCATTAGGTGTGTTATCCAAGTCGCCATCTGTTTACCTCTTTCTTAAAACGTGCCAAACATCAGAACCGGTAAATCCACACTTGCGATACATCGCCTCTGGTTTTGTAGAGTTATTACATTGACCGGATACAGTAGCGAACTTGGCGTTTTCTTTCATTCGCCATAACAACTCTTAAACGACATATTTACCTAATCCATATCCACGATGTTGTTCAGATACTTGAATCCACTCTAAAACACCCTCACCAATCTCTTTGTCAAGTTCGGCAATGCCTGTTGCAACCACTTCATCGGCTTGGTTATCCTTAATTGCTAACCATAAAGCGGAATCATATACAGGACGAGCTGTGTAGTCTCGGAGGTCGGTTTCTGTTATACCGATCTTGCTATAGCAGCGATTGATGTGCTCTGCAAACTCCTTCAAAGTAGCTTTACAAAGCAAATATCCCTGCGGAGGCACTTGAACAGACAAGTCTTGCAGGCTATGTATTAAGCGAAAATAAGGCTCGTCAATGTAATGCTGATATTCTGTTTTATTGAAATTGTCCTGGTGTACAATGCGCATACCATCGGGTATGGTTATAGACTTTACTTTCCAGTATGGTATAGATGAAACTTTGCAAGGACAAATTAAGTATTCGTTTTTGCTAATCGTCATTTTACTTTATTCTCCAGTTGATTGCTCCTATTTACATACTTTTCTTGATAGTCCGAAATATCTTTGCAGGGGTATTCCGAGCATTTACTACAAGCATCTATACCTCGTTCAATGCAACACTTTTTGAAAGGACATTCCTTGCACAGCTCAAACACGTTCTCTGATCTACCGCCGTCGCAATAGAATTTTTCAAGAGGAATATCAAGTCCAAACCTCTCTTTATAAAAACTCTGAGCCTGTCTGCGCGGATCATCATTATCGGTTTGCGTTGCAATATAAGTAACACACTTTGAACAATCATGACCACAGTAACACGGCAGACCGAACAGCTTACTTATCCGATATGTACTGTCTGCGATTCTTGTTGTCTTATCCCAACGGTCGGACAACGGAAAATATACTCCATCTTTTGCCTTTTCTCCAAAGTCCCATTGTCCATTTTCGTTACGGTTGGCATTGATCCAATCCATAACAAAAATCAATTTTTCTTTTGCCAGATCATAACGAGACAATACTTCTATCGCAGCGATATAACAACTTGATTTTCGTGAGGCAAATGTTTCTGGAAGCTGATTTAACGGTTTGTCATAAATGTAGTACATTCCATCCGGTTTCGATAAGTAATAATCCAAAAACAAATCTTCTGTTTTGGGTGATAATACCCCCGGAAGCAACGCAGCATGATAGAACATACCAAAACCCGTTTCAAATCCACTCTTGGGTTTTCGTCCTTTCCACTCTGTAAATGCCGCAATATCATCAGCTACGCTGTAACTACCACTGGCAAACGCTTTTTCAACAATTTGTGCCCATTGGTATGCCACTTCAAGAGCAGTTTCATTTTGTGGCTCAAAAATTCGCAACCAAGCCGCCAACATGAGTTTTTCAAAGAAAACCCAATCGTGTTTCTTTTCTGAGTAACTATCAATATCAAGCTCTCCCGTGATACATTGTTCCATGCGTTTAAGAACAGGCTGAATAACTTCATCTTCGGCTGTATATCCAAGATAATAGAGCCTTCGTATTGCCTGTTCAGTTGTATAATTTCTGCCGGGAACAGGGCAACTAAGTGTGTGAAAATTACCCCATAGACCATCTTCACGCCTTTGTGAAAGAATTTGATCTACCCATTTACCATTTCTATAGTTTTGCATAACTCACCGCCTCTGTTTCTGAAAAACAAATCACTTTCCGGTCTTAATCATTTCAATGATTTCTTCCTCGGTCTGGCATTTGTCATAGTCGCCAACAAGCTGACTTTCATAGTGATACACAATGCCTTTTTCCTTGTTTCTAAGGAGACATTTTTCAAGTTCCTCTACACCATATCTTCTTGCAAACTCTGCAAAAGCACGAATACGGGGCTTATCGAGCATACATCCGGTGCAAGGAAATTCAGAACATTCCCAACAGCCGTTCAGCCCTTTTTCTTTACAACAGTTATAGTTTTTGCACCAGCCGTGGCTTTCACAGCCTCCGTCTTGGCAACCTACACAGCCTTTATTTTCGGAACAAACGCAACACGCAAGACCACAAAATGCAATAGCTTTCATTATTGTGCCGCCTCCCATTCTGCTGTGAATTGTCTGATTGTTTGCTGACGGTTGGCACGATCATCACTTACTGCTCTCGTTGCGATCTCAAAGAGCTTGTCGCTGAGCTGCCACTTTTCCCGTGTGCGGTTATACTCTCCAAAGAGCGCAAAAGCGGTAGCACCAAGAGTATAGACGTTCGTAATTTCATCAATATCGGCTCCGAGCTGATGTTCTTCCGGGGATTGGAAGCGAGAGCTGCCCCACATATGTCCCATATCGTTGACACACGGTTGTTTGCGGAAAAGGTCAATATCGCAGATTGTAGTCTTTCCGTTCACAAAATCATACATAATGCTGCCGTCATAAAAATCTATGGCTACATAATTGCGCGAGACAACACATTCCAAGAAGCTCAATATGTCGCTGAACACAGCGAGCCTGTCATTGATGGGAAGCTGAATAAAGCGACGATATGCCGTGGGGTACATTCTGCCCATACAATCGCCATCAGCCCACTTGAATACCATAGCGAACCCGTCGCCAATTTCCTTGGCTTCAATAAGCTCAATCAGATTCTCGTGCTTCAGATCGCTGTAAATCGGGAGAGTAGCTTTCAATCTGGAGATAGCATCTGCAGGATCGCCGCCGTACTGCTCGGTAGGAGCACCGGCGAACTTTACAAAATAACGCTGACCGTCTTTTTCAGTACCAAAGCAGATGTTTCCGGAATCCTGGTCATCGTAAACCTTGAACACCGTTCCATACTCTTTCATAAAGCTGAAATCAAAAGTACTTTTCAGCTTGAAAGGAATCCCGTCGATGTACTGCAGATAATACCCTTTGAAATACCATGTCGGCACAGGATTACGCATATTATCGTACCAAGACAGAACCTCCTTGGCTTGGTTCAGCATGGTGTTCACTTCGTCCTGTCCGAACGGAATCGCCCAATATACAGATGAGAGAGTATTGCTTGAAATGTAAAGAGCAAGCAATCTCCAAAACTCCATAGGTACGTTATCATCAAAGTATCCGTTTACCATACCGGAAGCAAAGAGAGGAGCTTTCTGAGCGCACCAAACAATGCGGTTAAATTCTTCCCACGGATCAACCGTAATCGTTACGGTTAAAGTCGATAACGTGGAGCTGACCGCCTCTGTCGATCATCATATTGCCGATGTGGTAATCGCCGTGCTGATATACCTGCGGTCTGTTTTTCAGCAAATGACGGTTCTCGTTTATGTAGTCGATAAATGCCTGTCCGTTCTCATACTTGATGGGGCACTCAACGTACTTTTTGATCTTATAATCCATTTTACGGTTAAAACGGATTTCCCAATCCTCCTGCGTTGCAGGAGCAGGAATGGAGTGGATCTTGCGAAGAATACGTCCTGCTTCCAAGCCATATACATATTGCTCGGTATCAGAATAGCCCGACATGACCTGTTCTGCATCTTCGCCGTCAATCCAACTTTGGATGGAATAAACGCCATCCTCACAAGTGCCAAATTCAATGGGCTGGCACATAGGCACTCCAAAAGAAGCGACCTGTTTCATCATATTAAACTCAGACTGCTTTGTGTCGTGCTGTGCAATATCGGAAACACGCAAAAGATACCGTGTGCCGTTTTCGTCGGTAACACAGTATTTTTTATCACTCGACCAGCCTTTGTTTATTGGTTCTTTCGTTACAAAATTCATATCTTTTCTCCGTAGCTCTATCTGCCAAACACCTTGACATCACCGAGCAGTTTAAGGTTTCCATTATCCACGAGAATTGCGCCAGCTCGCACAGCGGTTGCGTACACGGTTTTACCACGTTCAGCAAGTACCCGTTGTATCGACTCATCCTGTTCCGAAGTCCCCTCATAGTGAACTTCCAAATAAAAATCATTCAGATAAGGAAGCCCCTCATAATACTTAAATTCGGGGTAATCATCATCGGGAGACAAATGGTACTCTGCTAACTGAATGACAGCACCGGCACTATAGCCCATCAGAATCCCATCATGTTGCATCAAAATATCATACAAATCGAACTCTTTGATTCGATCCATCATTCTGTCCGGCAACCCACCAAGGAAATAAACAATGTCTGCGCTTTTGATTTTTTGAGTTGCAGATTCCTTTGTGTCGGTAAAATAATTGATAAAGTTAATGTTTTCTTCCGGGATGCCATAAGTAGTAAAGCCTCCAACAATCCCATCGTGATATTTGCCACATTCCTTGCTATACAAAGCATTCCAATCCGACAAGGATTTTACACGGTTGTCTCTAAAGGAGAACGCTACGACCGCAACAGAATGATTTGGCTGTATGTAGTTTTTCAATTCGTCATAGAGCCAAGGCGCATCTATGTCAAATCCTTCAAGTAAAATGTTAATCATTGATTTATCTCCTTTGCTTGTATTTGTGCTTTTTCCAGTACATCTGCAAAGCGCTGTATCGGCTCCGCAAGCGTCTCAGCGTAGTCGAATGTCTCTTTATCGTCTCGATATTCCAACGGACTTCTGCGAACTATCAACGCATATCTAAGGGCATCCGGATTGGGGCAGAGATTGTTTTCCAACGCCCATTCTGCGGCTTTTGTCTTTGCGATGATTTTGCCGGTGCGAAGTGTATAGATGCACCGAGCTATATCCAACATCCAACTGAAGGAGTAGAAGCTCCGTCCGGTGCTTTGTGCGTATTTTCTGATTGTTTCATAGTGTCGTTTAACGTCGGCATACAATTCGTGGAAAGTGGGATATTTCAGTTCCTTTCGTATATCCTTTCCGTACAAGAGGACGCTGCTCTCGACCAGCTCTGCCATGCCGAAGCTGTCAAACGCATAACTATCGGTAATTCGTTCTCCGCTTGTGCCCCAATATACTACACGGTCAGTTTTCTTTGAGAGGAACGCATCCAGGGTGAGCATCCCGCCCTCAAAAGAACGGTAATAGGGATTATCGGGTTCATCTACAAGCATAGCTTGGCGAAGTCCAACGAGCGATTTTGCCTGTTCCTCCGTTATTTGCTTGCTTGTCAATACAAGAATATCAAGATCGCTCCAACCCAATCTGAAATCATTCAGTACAGACGAGCCATACATATAAATTGAAGGTTCACAATCCGAGAGAATACCGCTGATTTCACGAACCGTAGTATTGATAGCGAGCTGTCGTTCTTTTCGTTCTGATCCTGCAGGATGCAGGACATATTTCTGATTTGGGTAATCAAATTCTTCAATAAGCTCGTCTGCAACAAAACCATATTTTTCATACAATGCTCTTGGGGCGGTTCCTTTTTCATCGTCAGCACGGAAAGTAGATACCGAGATTTCTTTTGTTCTGTCTAAATTGGTAAGAGCTTCATCCATGAGAATGGAAGCAACACCACGGCGACGGTATTCGGGCGAAACAGCGAGACAGCAGATCATGTTGTGTCCTCGTGAGAACAGCATAACACCGGCAATCTCGTTTTCGTCCTTTATACAGATAGCCTGTCTCTTGCCCATGAACTTGAGAACGGTGGCTCGATGCTCGTTTAGCTTCTCTTGCGTTTCCAGACCTGGGAAATTCCAGCGCACCTGTGTAACAAGGCTCATCCAATTTTCAATATCTTCCGGTACTCCATAAAAGAGCTGCACAGCATTTCGCCTCCGTTCGTAATCAATTGGTTATCAAAGCAATCGCCTTACTCATAGATACAAAAATCCATAATAATTATAGCACAAAAATATGAAAAATTCTACCGGCTTCACGAATAAAACAGAAAAATCGGGATTGCATCGTTCAAAATGCACTCCCGCTGAAATTTTATCGCTCCCAACTGTCTCGATTCTTCTTCTTGTTCTGCTTTTGCTGTGACTGCTGTTGCTGTTTCCGGCGAATGAACTCCCGAACAGAACGTGTATCTGATTCTTCATGGAGCAGATTTGCCACATCACGCTTGCTGTCGTGCATCAGCATCGGATCGTATTTCTCGCCGTAGGCAGCTTTCACACGGTCAACGGCAGAGCGTTCCTTTTCCTCACGAACGGCAAGCCGTGCATCCATCAGCTCAGCGGCATCCATACCAGCGCCTTGTTCTTTCAGCTCGGCATACTGCTTCAAAGCTTCATCAAGCTCGGCAGAATATTTTTCTTCCTGCTCGGACAGCTTCTGCAGCGCACCCTCCAATGTGGCGATTTCTTTCTTCACCTCGGAAATACCCGCATCGTCGGCGCAGTCCAAAGAACGAAGCAGAAAGTCTTTTTCGGTTTTCAGCTCCTCGATTTCCTCAGTCAGCTCGGTAATGCGGTGGGTAAGGTCATGCAGCTTGGGTATCAGATAGAACGGCGTTTCCTTTTTCTCCGCAAGCAGATTCCTCCGTTCCTTGGATTTCTCCTTGATTTGTTGCACCAAACTCGCATAGCGTTCAAGCTCCGGCTTGACTGCATCAACACGCTTACCCATGCGGTTCTTACCTACACCAATATAACGAAGCTGATAGCTGAAAATCAGTATACTGCTGCGTAGCTTTTCCAATGCTTCCGCTATGGCAGGAACCGTATTCTTTACCGCTTGCATCAGCTTCTTGACCGTTGCTTTCAGCTCACGGAGAAGTGCATTGTCTGCCTTGATCTGACGGTTGATTTCACAGCGGTCAGAGATAACACCCTTTTTCTCCAACGCACGGGCAACCACACCCTCGTGAATAGTGGGCTGCTCGGTCAAGCCTCTGTCTGTATGGCTGCGGTGGTCGATGCGCTCGTCGTGTCCGTATCTCTCTAAATAACAGTTGGTCACGTCTGCCCACGCCTTGCGCCACTCCGCAAGCTGTTCTTCGCTGTTCCAACGCTCGGCAATGGGATTCTGTCTGCCGAACTTGGTGCTTTTGGGGTGTTTGTTGGCTCGTTCATAGCCGTGCTTCTCAGCCTCGGATGGAGGCATATACACTTTCTTTCGACCGACCTTGTACGGATATTGCTTTTCCCATCCGTCTGCCTGTGCCGCCTTGAACTCGGCGGCGGTAAAGCCTCGTTCCTCGCCGTTTCTGACACAGAGATATTCTTTCTCGGTCTTGTACTGCCAGTTGCCCTGTTCATCAAGCGGGCGCACCGTCAGCATAATATGAGCGTGCGGATTATGACCGGGCGGATGCGGATCGTGAATGGCAACATCAGCGCACATCCCCTCGGCAACAAAGCTGTTCTGAATAAAATCGGTTAGAAGTTCCTGCCATTGTGCTGGTGTCAGCTCAATAGGCAGAGCCGGAACGAACTCACGTGCAAGGCGGCTGTCCTTGGTCTTTTCGTTTTCTTCCACGGCGTTCCAAAGCAGGCCTCGGTCTTTCCATTCGGCAGGAGCAAACTCCGGCAGAAATACATCTTGCCACACAAGCCCTTTCTTTCGTGTATAGTCGTGCCGTACTCCGTCATAGTCATTCAAGATGTTGGTACAGCTCAGATAAGCGGAAGCGGCAACCGCAGACCGTCCCGTACCTCGGCTGACCACTTTGGCTTCCAAGTGGTAGATCGCCATTCGTTCTCACCGTCCTTTCGTCCTTGTTTTTGTTTCTTTTTCGCAAAAAGAAAATGGGTGTCGCAGGAGAAGCGATACCCGTAACTGCGATAAAACTGCCGGTGGCAGATTTTCGCAGGCAGGCGGCGAGTTGTTTCCAAAACGGAAACAACTGTTTTGATGATGAAGCAAAACATATAGCCGACTGCGTGGACAATGACAGCAGCGCCGCAGAGCTGTGGCATTGTCCATAAGGCTTCCGCAGAAGCCGCATCCGCCTCGCAGAGCGCACGGTTGCCGCAGGCAATACCACCGCCCCTTCGGGGTGGTGAGTAAGTGCGCCCTTCGGGATAAAAGAAACGGGACGCTCGGTTGCCCGAACGCCCCTCGTCTCATGTTTATCGTTTTAGCCCGCATAGAAAGTCCTCCAATTCGTCAAGGCTCATGGAAGCAACGTTCGGAAAGACCTTTTCCAGTATCGCTCCCTCCTGGATCAGCCGTCGTGTCCTCGCTTTTCGCTCCTTATTACGGTCACGCATCTCTGCTTCCTCCAGTCTGTGCTTGGCTTGTAGTAATTTCTTCTCGTCTGTGATCATAGAAAAACCTCCTGTGGTAGTAAAAATTGGGTTATTTGATAGCAGTGCAATACCAAATACCCGTCCGTTTGGTATCATGCTTTTTTTGAAAATCGTTGTAGTAGCAAAAATGCCCCCGTTTAGTATCGCAGTAGTACCAAACGAGGGCAATAGTAGTATCAGAAACTGTCAGCAAAGTCCAATGCCGCCGAAATGTTCTCGTCATCCTCGTCGGGAATGACCTGCGGAACATCGTGTGTCAAAGGTGTAGAGTTGTAGAGTACGGTTTTTTCTATAATTCTCTGTATTAAACCAAGAAAAGCATCATCTTTTTCACGGGTTTCCAAATAAGGATCGGAAGCAAGCCGTGCCTGCCGTTCAAAATGGTCATTGATGGCGGTAACAATCGCCTTGCTATACGAGCGATACTGCTTTTTGTCCATCTGCTGTAAATGCTCGTAGGCTCGGCGGTCATCCTCATCCGCAAGATTTAAGCGCAGGGTAGTCGTGTAGATCTGCTTCATACGATGCCTCCTTTTCTGTTCTGCTTCTGTTCAGCAAGCAGTTCATAGCCTTTTGCGGTAGCGCAAATATCGTCGTTGATAATCACACGGTCTTTGTCATAGCTGCCGAAGTTTTTGAGAATACAGCTTCCGCCGCCTACCACATACAGGCGCACCAGTTCCGGATCGTATTCATGCTCACGCAGTCTGCGGAAGATGCCCTCCGCATATTCGGTTGCGGTATCACGGATGGCGGTCAGATAACGCTGGCTGATGTCTGCCGTTCCGTGACGGATAACACGCTCAAGGACGGTTTCATCCACCGATACACCAAATTGCTTCATCAGATTTTCACGCACAGCAAGCATACACTGATTTGTGCCGTATTTTTCGGTAAAACACTTTTTCGCAAGAGGGCGGCACTCGTTGATATACATGACGTTCATCGTACCGTTGCCAATATCGCAGAGCATATTGATGCCCTTGAACTCACGGAGCTTGTCTGCAACCGCAGAAAAGCCCTGCGGAAAAATATCCGCACCGGCAAATTCAACGTGGTAGTCAACTCCCTTGAAAGTGAAGTCGGCGCTGTCGTTCTGCAGGAGGTATTCCCTGAAGCTGTCCTTCTGTTCGCTCACCCAAGTCAGAGGGAGTCCCGCCGCAAGGTGGACACGGGCAGAGATCAGCTTGCGGATGTTCAGCTCACGGGCAACAGCGGCAAGAGTAAGAATATAGTAGTCGCTGTCTGTCATTTTGTCGGAGATAAATTCCTTGTGTTCCTCACCAATGAGATAATATCTGCCCTCGTAGACAAGCAGATTGCTCTTGAAGGTCGGCTCCTTGTCGTAGGCGGCTACGCCCGTCTTAAAGCAACAATGGGCAGTCTTGATGTTGCCATAGCCGTGATCGATGCCGATGATGATGGGATTGGTGTTGTTGTAGTTGTTCATAAAATTCATAGAGATTCCTTTCTGCCGCTTTGCGGCGATACAAAATATTATCGGTTTTAGCAAAGTGCCAAGTTGGCACTTTGCCGCTGATAGTTGGTGAGTGGACATTTTGTCCACTCACCTCGAAAAGCATCAAGAATCAAAGTTTCAAAATGATACAATGATGCAAAACAGGCATAAAAAATCAAGTTGCCAAAATGACAACTTGAAACAGAAGAAGCGGATCGACATACATCAATCCGCTTCAAATATCGTTATGCTGTTTTTTTTGTTCGTTTTCCGTCGGTGCCTGTTCGTGCTTTGCTTCTCGTAAGTCTTTCTTCCGTTCGACTTGCCGCTTGATCTGTGCCGCATACCGGCAATCATCTGAACAATATTTTACGCTGTTTCGTGTCGTGGTAAACTCCTTGCCGCAGTGTTCACAGGTAAGCTCACGGATACGCTCTTTTGCCGCTTCCTGCCGGTAATACTTCGCTCGGCAGTTCACATCACAGAACAGCTTTGCCGTTGACCTTGCTTCAAAGGTCTTGCCGCAGCACTTGCAGGTCTGCGTAATGGGAACGCCTACGGTGCGTTCGCCGGATTTCAGATTTTGGTAGCGTTCACGGCTACGGGCACGTTCTTTCTTCAAAAACTCCTGCCGCTGGATCTCTTCCTCGGTCAGCTCCGGTGCGGGAAGTTCAAAATGCCCGATAAACTTCAAATAAATTTCAACTTCCTGCACTCTGTCGCCTTTCACCTTTTCGGGAGCGTGAACGATGATCTTGTCGATAAACTCGTTAATCATCATTGTGGTCAGCTCGGAAAAGTCGGTGTATTTTCTTGCAAGCTCCATAAACTGCTCCACACGGACGGTATCTTCCTCAAAAGAGGATACCCGCTGTTCGGCTTCTGCCACGGATGCCTGCAAGGTTTTTTGCTCGGCTTCATATTCGGCAAGCAGGGTATCAAAGCGTTCATCGGTAATACGTCCGATGGCAAAGGATTCATAGAGCTTTTTGATGATATTGTCAAGCTCGGCAATGCGTTTCTTGTCCTTGCTCAGCCTGCGCTTGGTTTCTTTCGCCGCTTCCTTTTGCTTGATCTGCGAAGCGGCACGTACCTTTTCTGCAAATTCCTCTTGATTAGAGATAGCAAAGGTGCTGACGGTGCGGATGGTATTCAAAACAAGTTCCCGAACGGCTTTTGTGCGGATATAGTGACCGCAGCAGGCGTTAGTGCGCTTTTGATGCGCCAGCGTATAGGTGGAGCAATCGTAGAAGTCAGAGGGATAGGGGCTGCTTTCCGTGCCGCCTCTGGAACGGTGGTTGGTCATCTTTGCTCCGCAGTCAGCGCAGAACATAAGTCCCGTCAAAGGATTTGCTTCACCAAGTGTATCGTGGCGTCTCGGTGTCTTACGGAGCTTCTGTGCAAGCTCCCACGTTTCCTTATCCACGATGGCTTCGTGGGTGTTCTCAAAGATCAGCCATTCCTCTTTGGGATTCATCACGGGATTTTTGTCCTTGTAGGACTGCTTGTGAGAACGGAAGTTGACCGTGTGCCCCATATATTCGGGCTTGGAAAGAATCTGCCCAACGATATAACCACTCCAGTTATACGGGTTGGGAAATTCCTCCTTGCTTTTCCAAACGCCCTTGTTCTGTTTGCCGAAGTAAACGGCAGGGGTTTCCACCTTATCATCATAGAGGATACGGGCAATGTCATAGGGGCCTTTGCCCTCGATGGTCAGTCGGAATATTCTGCGGACAACCTCGGCGGCTTCCTCGTCGATATACCAACTGTACTTATCACCCGGCATCTTCTTGTAGCCGTAGATGGCGCAGTTTGTTGTAGGCTTGCCCGATTCGCCTTTTACACGGATAGCAGTGCGCTGTTTGCGGCTCAAGTCCCGTAAATACCATTCGTTCATGATATTCAAAAACGGCGCAAACTCGTTGCTGTTCTGGTCATCGCTGTCCACGCTGTTGGCAATCGCAATAAAGTGAACGCCGTGCTCACGGAAGAATACCTCCGTGTAAAAGCCGGTTTGCAGATAATCTCTGCCGATTCGGCTCATGTCCTTTACGATCACATGGACAACCTTACCTGCTTCAATATCTGCCTCCAACTGCTTCCATGCGGGACGGTTAAAATTTCCGCCGCTCCAACCGTCATCGGTATAGTGCTGAATATTCGTGTAGCCTCTTTGCTCGGCATAGCTTTCGAGGTATTTTTTCTGATTGACAATGCTGTTGCTATCGCCAACCTGGTCATCGTCACGGGAAAGTCTCTCGTACAATGCCGTAATTTTATTGGGATCCTGTCCCACAGTCTGTTTCACGCTCATCATGATGCGCTCCTTTCAGACTGTCGGCTCATTCGTGGTTTATTTATTATATCATATTTTTCGCAACTTGTGTGAACTTCATTGCGAATAATTCGTAAAATTTTATCTTCCATTGTTTCGGTGCCGCTTTCATTGAACACGACCTTGACCTTGTAGGTCGTGCCGCCGATGCGGTGGGTGGTATAAGCAAAGTTCTTGTTTTCGTTTTTTACCATAGGCAAATTTCCTCCATAGATTGAAAAATTCACAATTTTCGTGTATAATGATGATAGTTCCGATAACGTGTAACCATTTGACCGACAAAAACGGCATAGGGTATACAAACACATTACCGGCATGAAGATAGCCCCCGAAACGCCTGTAAATCAAGGCATTTCAGAGGCTAATTCGTTACATAGCGTCTTACTGACGCTTCTTTTCTCTGTGCTTTCGCACTCTTGCCGCCGTTTGCTTACGTCTTGCTTCTGCGGCGCACTTGTCGGAACAGTAGGCACGTTTACCGTTCTTCTGAAAATGCTTGCCGCACTCCTTGCAGACAGCAAGGGGGATCGGCTCGAATACGGCTTGCAGTTCCTTATCTTCCGGCAGTACAGCCTTGCGGAAATAACTGCACAGCCTACTGCATGAGTAGCATACCCCGAACATATAGCACTCACAGTCCAGCGGCAGGCAACCGTATTCCTTGTCGTAGTTGGCGCACTTGGAGACAGCCAACTTCTTGATCTGTCTTTTCTCCTTTCTCGTCAGCTCACGATAGGTTTTGGTCATAGGCAGTTTCCTCCTTTCTTTAGCGTCGGCAGTAATATAATCACAGACGAAATATATTACTCCATCACCAATAGGAGAAATACGGGGTGTTTAGCGGAACTGTTTTTTCGGAAAATCAAAGAAAATTTGAAAAATAATTTTGAAGGGAGGTTTCCTGCGGTGTACGACGATCACAAACGATACGAAAATGACGGTCTTTATAATGAAGATACCGATTATGAAGATGAATATGATGCGGACGATTCCGATTACATAGTCGATGACGAGGACGAAGACGAAAACGCCCTTTGGGATGATGCGGAAGAAGATACCGATGAACCTCCCGAAAAGAAGCGAAGGAAGCGAAAGAAGAAAGATCTTTTCGCTGACAGCGATACTGATGCTGAGAATGCGGAAGCCGAGGAATATGAAAAGACACGGCGCAGACTTGCAAAGGAACAGCGTATCATTGATGAAATAGAAGCCGATGCCGCAGAAAATCCCATAGAGGATGATGGAGATGATGCCGGGGAAGAGCAGCCCGAACGAAAGCTCCTAAAACGTGAGCTTCGGGCGCAGGCGTTGAAGCGGTTGGAGGATTCTGCACGAACGCTCAAAGATTACGAAAATCTTGTGGCGTGGTATGATCGGCTCGATGCCAACCGTCAGCGCAAAGAGCGATACCACGAGCTGTACCGGAGTGGTGACGATGTTCCCCTTGTCTACGGCGCATCCGAAGATGCTTTATGTTTCCCCGACACGCTGAACGATGTATTAAAGCGGCAGGAGCGCAAAGGCGATTTCATAGATACGATCTTTTACTGTCCATACGATATTCACGAGCTTGTGACGGATGCGGATATGTCTGTCATCCTGCGGGAGCTGAACGAGGATCACAAGCTCCTCCTGTTCCTGTCTGCTCTGCGGCAGTACAGCTCCGTCAAGATCGCCGCTATTCGTGGGCAGTCAGACCGCAACATCCGCAAGGTACGGAATACGATGCTCAAAAAGATACGAAAAAAGCTGCTTGCCGCACTTACCGAAAAAGTGCAGGCACAGCAGCCCTTGACCTTGCTTGAAAAAGAATTTCTGAGCGAAAATGGCGTGGATATTGAAAAATACACGAAAAAGTAGTATAATAGTAATATAATTGTGAATTATACGGGTTACAATATATAGTGGAGGGTTTTGACGATGAAAAACCTGTTTCAGCGCACCAGTTCACATTGGGTGCGATATAGTGAATATGAATGGAAAACAGCGGAGAACGGTATGCTGTACCTCACGCCTACCGCAACAGCACAGCCGGGTATTTACGACCCGCTGAGCGAATATCAACGGCTTATCCTGGATGCCATTGATATTGGTCGGATGGAATCGCAGAAGAAAACACAGCAGGAGATACAAAAGGCAATTCAACAGTTTGCGGTAAAATATGGCTTGCTTGGTCTTATGACAGCGCTGCCTACCACACCGAACTTTATGGATTATGAGGCTGTATATCTGCCGAAGAATCATTTTATCCGTGAGGAATCCATGTCCACGATGGACTATCTTGATTTGTTCTTTCCTTCTGTCAAGCCGGATGTGGTCAAGCATGGCGTGGAATCCATGTGGAATATAAGCAATGACCGTGCGATGATGGCACTTGCTTTGACTATGTCAACAGATAAGCCGATGGCGGTCAATATGAGCTTCCAGAGAGAATACGCCGAGCCTTATGAATGGATAAAGCAGCAATTCATTGATATTGCCTTTACCTATCTGACTTCCGTGCTGTTCTATGAGGATTATGATACGATGACTCCCGAACAGCGGCTCTTGATGCAGCAGGGTATGGAAGCCTTTGGCGGCAATGCGCCGACTTACCGTATCGCTCTGCTCGACAAGCCGACGATTGTATGGGATTTCCACTCCCTTATGCTTGGAATACAGATGATGTTCAGTTTTATGCTGACCGACACGGAGAAGCCCATCCGTATATGCAAGCATTGTTTGCAGACCTTTGTGGCAAGCAGACCGAGTGCGATCTTCTGCAGCCCGCAGTGCAAGAATAAGTATAATGTTTATAAGAGCAGAACGAAGGAAAAGAAGGAATGATGGGAAAGGAAACGAATTTATGATAGATAGATGGATTGCAGAAGCAACGGAATGCGATTTCAAGGTTGCTTTGGAAGTTAAAAAGCCGAAAAGCTGGCTCAAAAGTGTCAGTGCCTTTGCCAACGGTATCGGCGGCACACTCTTTTTCGGCATTGATAATGACAGAAACGTAATAGGCTTGGCTGACGCACAGACCGATGCAGAGACGATCAGCCGCTTGATTAAGGAACGTATCACGCCATATCCGAACTTTATCCTCGCTCCCGAACGGGATAATGGCAAGGATATTCTTGTGCTGTCCGTTTCCGCAGGACGCTCCACGCCCTATTATTACAAGGCAGACGGCATTACGGAAGCATATATCCGTATTGGCAACGAAAGCGTGATTGCCCCGTCGTATGTATTGAATCAGCTTCTTCTCAAGGGTATGAACCGCACTTATGATGCGCTGGATTCCGAGTACGATTTCAAAGACTATGCTTTTTCCAAGCTGCGTGAACGCTACAAGGCTTGGACGGGCAACAGTATGGAGGAAAAGCTGTTTGATTCCTTTGAAATGCGGGATGACCACGGCAAGCTGACCAACGCAGGCGCTTTACTTGCGGACGATGCTCCGATTAAGCACTCCCGTCTGTTCTGTACCCGTTGGAACGGTCTTGATAAAAGCGGCGGTATGGTGGATGCTCTCGACAGCGCAGAGTATTCCGGCAGCTTGATCATTCTGCTCAATGAAGGTGTGGGCTTCGTAAAGCGGAACATGAAAACTCGTTGGAAGAAAACCGCCAACTCCCGTATTGAAATGCCCGATTACTGTGAGCGAAGCGTTTTTGAAGCCCTTGTCAATGCGCTGATCCACCGTGATTATCTGATTTTGGGCAGCGAAGTCCATATCGACATTTACGATAACCGTCTTACCATTACTTCTCCCGGTGGTATGGCAGACGGCTCACGGATACAGGAACGAGATATTTCCAATATTTCTTCCACTCGTCGCAATCCCGTCCTTGCCGACGTTTTCGGCAGATTGGGCTATATGGAGCGTCAAGGCAGCGGATTTAAGAAGATCACAGAAGCTTACCGTGCCGCCCATAATTACCGTGACGAACTGGAGCCGAAGTTCTATTCCGATGCCAGTTCGTTCCAAGTTACACTGTATAATTTGAATTATGGAACAGACGAAAATGGAGTTGTTGGAGAGGAAAAAGTAGCGCTCAAACAGGAAAAAGTAGCGTTTGAAGCAAAAAAGGTAGCGTTTGAACGCTCCATTTCTGAATTAAAGCTCAACAAGCCTACCAAAGATAATATTCTGTCCTTGTTTGAGAGCTTTGGATATGATGTTCCTTTTTCCCGTGCGGATGTAATTGAATTATGTGGTTTAGCGCCGTCCTCCGCAGGCAAGATGTTGAGCAAGATAAAAGAATTTGACTTAATTGTGCCTGTAACCGAACAAGGCAGAGGAAAATACATTTTCATCGAAGCCAAAAAATAACGCAAGTATCAGTCACCCCCAAGGTGACTGATCACCCCACCCAAAAGATAATGCCCGTTATCAGCCATACAGCCGATAACGGGCATTCAACTAAGCATATACAAGTTCGGTCAAGATGATTTCCTCCGCACGGTTGCGGATGCTGTTCATGCGGCGCAAAATCCAAACTTCAAAGAAATCCAAACTTTTACTCATAACCTCAATGAATACAGTGTTTTGAGGGGAAAAAGTTTGGATTTCTTTTTGGACGTATACTTACAGGCCGCAGGAGGCTGTAAATTTTTCTGTGTCTATGGAGGAAAAATCCTTCCGGTAAAATTCA
>OFGC01000804.1_pt1 | contig 27288 bp, 25 predicted proteins | sample 1521691 | NCBI WGS metagenome assembly OFGC01 (sample SAMEA3504121, study PRJEB24116) | mouse gut metagenome | biome: mouse gut; feature: mouse-associated habitat; material: faeces | place: Denmark | collected 2011
GCTGGCGCAGAAGATTTGTCATTCCCCGGAGGCTGAACGCATCCAGCTTGATGGGGATGATTACTTCGTCCGCCGCCGCCAACGCCGCCGCCGGTCGCTACGCCGCCCGCGCCCACAGCATCACCAACCCCACCACCCTCGCCCTCCTCCACATCCTCCGTCCCCTCTCCCGCCCCGAGCTCCCCATCCCCCCCGCCGAACAGAAAGCCATCCTCGCCCTCCTCCCCCCCGACCCCACCCGCGACTCCCGCCTCCAGCACCTCCTCCGCACCCACACCCTCGCCGCCAACCAATTGGGGATAACTACTACATAGCAAATTTCAAGATACCTTTTAAGAGTGAAGGTCATTTGGTAGAGTTTCAGCTTTCAGCCAAATGGGAAGCATAAAATCAAATATAGCATATAAGGGTCTCTTAACATTCTCCAATTACATAATTGGGTTTGTTACGTTTCCATATATCACTCGAATCCTAGGACCGAATAATTTTGGGTTGGTTAATTATGCCCTAAATACAATTGATTACTTCCTATTATTTGCCACATTAGGAATAGCAACTTTGGGGACACGAGAAATCGCAACCTATCGTAATGATAAAGAGCAAATTGATACTGTATTCTCTAAGTTGGTGGGAGTTAACTTTTTATTCAGTATCTTTGCATTGGTTGCTCTTGCTCTTTCAATCTATTTCTTAAGGGCATTTGAAGAGATTCGAATTCTCTTGTATATTGGAAGTGCTAAGATATTATTCAGCGTATTTGCTGTTGAATGGTATTTTACAGGTACTGAAAATTTTAGGTATATCACTATCCGTAGCTTGGCAATCAAGATTTGTTATGTGGCGTTGGTGTTTATATGTGTAAAATCATCTTCGGATTATGTCTTATATTTTATACTGACTATTGGCTCGGTAGTGGTGAATAGCATAATCAATTTTATCTATTCCCAGACTTGTGTGAATATGAAAATGGGCCAACTGTTCTCTAAAACATATATTGGCCAGAATCTGAAGTTGGGAATATACTTTATTATGTCGTCTATGTACATTACGTTTAATGTGATGTATTTAGGTATAGTCTCAACTAATGAGCAAGTTGGATTCTATTCAACTTCTGTAAAGTTGTATTTCATCATTCTCAGTCTCTTCTCTGCTTATACAAACGTTATGTTGCCAAGAATGTCGTCTTTGGTGGCAAACTCAGACAAAAACCAATACATTAGGCGTATTAATCAATCGTACTATCTTGTTGTCAATACTGCGATACCGTTGATTGTTGTCAGTATGTTTATGGCGCCAGGCATAATAGAGATTGTCTCAGGGAGTGGATATGAGGCGTCTGTACTGCCAATGAGAATACTGATGCCGGCAATGATACTTGTATGGTTATCGCAAATTATAGTATTTCAAGGATTGATTCCTTTAAAGAAGGATAAAGTTCTATTGATAACTTCTTTCATAGGAGCATCAAGTTCAATATTATTAAATCTTTTGTTGACTAAGAAATTAGGTGCCATGGGTTCGGCAATAATATTAGTCAGTTGCGAGGTCCTTGTAACAAGCTTTTATTTCTATACAATTCGAAGATTGAATATAATTCCATTGCCCAGAATTAAGGGAATAGTCGAGGGATTGGTAAGGTCAATACCATATATTATAGTTTGCGTGTTAACCCTTTGGTTTTTGGATAGCCATGTCCTCCAAACAGTTGTTGCCGGAGGTGTGTCTGTGTTTGTCTTTGGGTTGGTATTTAAGTTAAAAATATTGCCTGGCTTGCGTAAGATTTAATGCAGACGGTTGCGGCATATATTATCCCGGCGATTCTAACACTATTAGGAATCGCGCAATATGATTTCAGTCATCATAAGAAGGGAAAGAATTTCCTTTGGCTAACCTTGTACTTATATCTCATAGTGGTCATGGGATTTAGATTTGAGGTTGGTGGAGATACCCTTACATACATGAGCTGGTTTGAATGGGCTCGGGATTTACAGCATTGGACTCCGACTGATATATATGAACCCGGATTTACGATAATTGGGGCTATTGTGAAAAGTTGCAACGGTGAGTTCTATCATCTTCAGCTAATTCATGCTGTCATTCTAAATACATGTATCTTCATATTTATATCGCAAAATACGAGATATAGATTTTCAGCCTTACTAATGGCTTTCCTTACCTATTATATATACTTCTCGACTGAGGTAATGAGAGAGTCGATTGCAGTATTTATTTTCACGTTTAATTATAAATCCTTTTTAGAACGTAGATGGAAAACATACTATATTGGGGTGGTAGTATGTATGTTTTTTCACTTGTCCTCGTCCTTCCTCTTATTGTTACCCTTACTAAGAAATCTAAAGTTTAACAATAGATTTCTTATGGTCATAGTCGTTGCTTGCTGCATTTTTTATGTAATGAATCCCATTATATCGTTGTTGGATTCCTTTGTGCCAATCATCGCGGATAAAGCTAAATCATATGGACGCCATACATATGTAGGCTATTTTTGGGTTGGAATGAGGGTTATACAGTTCTCTGTTATTCCATACTTTGTTTTATATTTGAATAAGAAGCACTTTAAAACAGAGCTTAAGTTTGAAAGTGTTTATCTATATATGATTATAATAGGTATGGGAATGATATTTATACCCATTATCTTCCAGCGCTTTACTAATTATTTTTATCCTATGTTATCGCTGTCTATGGCAGACTTGATATGTAAAGGATTTAGCTCTTTAAATATAAATAAAAAATGTATGTCAGCAGTACTATCTTTAGTAGTTTGTGTTGGCTACGGCACATATTTCATATACTTGGATTTTTATGAAATGTGGGTTCCATATTCCTGGGTATTTAATCCAATTCAATATTCGGAAAGATATAAGTTTGCAAATGGAGGAGAAAAATAATAAGGTGGCAATCTTAATGGCGACCTACAATGGAGAGGCATACCTCCCTGCTCAATTAGATAGTATTCTTAATCAAACTAATGGAGATTGGGTACTATACATTAGAGATGATGGGTCAACTGATTCCACTGTTTCGATACTGTGTCAATATAGTTTATTGAATCCCGGCAGAATCAAGATATTAGAGGATTCTATTAAACATAGGGGTGCAAGGGATAGTTTCATGTTTTTGCTATCAGAGATAGAGGCAGACTATTACTTATTCTCAGATCAGGATGACATTTGGCTTCCCTCGAAAGTGCAGATGAGCATAGATAAGGTCAAAGATTTGGAGCAAAGATATCCTAATCTGCCAATAATGATTCATACTGATTTGGAAATAGTAGATGGTAACCTTAATAGAATATGGCCATCATTTTGGAACTGGAGAAAATTTAATGTGGACCTTAACAAGCATTTTTGTTTCGCTCCATTTGGTAACGTATTTACCGGATGCACTATGGCCTTTAACAAAGAGTTAAAGAGGTATTGTTTCCCAATGCCGGATTTTGCAAAGATGCATGATGAGTGGATTGGGCTGGTTGCAACAAAATATGGAAAAGTTGATAACATAAAGGTACCCACTATCAAATACCGTCAGCATGGAGAAAATGTCTGTTCTATAGGAAAGAAGAGAACATTTAAATTTAGAGATATCTTTAAAAAGCCGATATGGTATGCTCAAATTCTACCAATGCTCGAATACTTAAGCTATGGAGGGATGGTAAAAGCGTTCAGTTGTAAATTCTTTTACTCTTCCTACAGACGATTTTTTCATGATTAATAATGAGTTACGGCTTGATAGGGAATGTAAACTGTAATGTTATGGAATTATCAAAAGATAAAATAGCGGGCATTTGTGTCACCTATAATCCCTCACAGGAGATACATAACACATTGGCTGCTTTGAGTAGGGTTCTGGAATTTGTGATTGTAGTTGATAATTCAGACTCGAAGGAAGAAAAAAAGAAATTGGAGGCTATTTGTGGTAATTATGAGAATGTCAACTTAATAGATTTAGGAGAAAATAAAGGAATTGCATATGCCTTAAATAGAGGATGTGAAATCGCTTTAAAATTAGGATATACTTGGGCTCTAACATTAGATCAAGATTCTATTTTGCCCGGGGATACGATAGAGAAATACATAAATGCATATAACCAACTAAGTAGGACCGGAGCTTACGAAATCGGTATGCTTACATGCGATATGTCAACATGGAGTACTGAAAATGCTCTAGATTTTGAGGAGGTTAAGCAGTGTTGGACCTCGGGTGCACTGATGTCTTTAGAAACCTTTAATAAGGTAGGCGGTTTTGATGAAAAGTTATTTATTGATGCTGTTGATTTTGATATGTGTCTTAAATATCGCTCAGAAAATCAAAAGATTATTAAAGTAAACTCTGTGCGGCTTAAGCATTCTCTTGGAAGGACAAAGGATGTAAAAGTACTTAAGAAACATTTATTTTACGTAACGAATCATAGTGCCTTAAGGCGGTACTATATGACAAGAAATGGTTTTTATATATCAAAGAAATATTCGAACCAATATCCTGAAATTAAAATTGGGGTAAGCAAATTAGTAAAAATTATTTTTAAAATACTATTATTTGAGACGGATAAGATGGAGAAATTTCGATATATGTATAGGGGATATATCGATTACAGGAATAACAAGTTCGGAAAGTATCAAGCCTGATAGACTTCAATTACTAAAATGATTAAAGACTATTTGAGATGATTTCTGTGTGCATGGCCACTCATAACGGGGAGCGGTATATAAAGCGCCAATTGGATTCTATTCTTAGTCAAATTGGCCCTACAGATGAAATAGTAATTTCGGACGATGGTAGTACTGATAGAACTAAAGACATTATTTATCAATACGCTGATAAACGCATAAAATTTCATCAGTTTAGTCAACCTCGAAATACACTCAAGCCAACCTTGAAGGGTATGTTGTATGCCAGTAGAAATTTTGAAAATGCATTGAAGTTTGCTCATGGTGATATTATCATTCTATCCGATCAAGATGATATTTGGTATCCAGAAAAGGTTGCGGTACTAACTTCGCTTCTTCAATCTTTTGATATAGTGAAACACAATTATAGTAAAATTGATGGTTCGGATAAGGTGTTGAAGCATATGGTCTATGATTCAGAGAAACAAACAAATCGAAAGATTGGCCATTTATTAAAATATTTGCCCTTTAGAGGGTGTTGTATGGCTTTTAAAAAATGTGTGTTGGATGCAGCTATCCCTTTTCCGAAAGTATGTTTGCAGCATGATACATGGATAGGGATGATTGCATATTTGAACGATTTCAAATATTTCTATACTGAAGAACCATTGATTTATCATAGAATTCATGGGGAAAATGCAAGTGAGTTAAGTGAGCCGAATTCGATGGGATATAAAGTTTGGTATAGATTTAAGCTATGTCTTCAGCTTTTAAAACACATTATGGGCTACAGTAAAAACAAGCACCAATAAACAAGATATATGAATAGATATTTGAAAGCATTTCATAAGTTGGTATCTAATCTTGACGCCATCTCCGCCAAATATGCTAAATCAAAAATTTGGTTTTTGATAGATGCTCTATATGGTTATATCCGTTATGGAATTACTCCTAATGAATATGTAGGTTTTGAGTTTTACAAAAAGTCTAATATCGAGAGAAAACGATATTTCACAAATAGAGACCAACATAAATATGAATCACGTTTCAATGATCCAAAAGCTTCTGACTCTTTTGATAGAAAAGAGATTACAAATCAAGTTTTTTCTAAATATGTGAAGCGAGATTGGTTATATACTGGTGATGCATCGGTATCAGAAATAAAGGCTTTTATTGATTCCCATGAAAAGGTTATTGTTAAACCAGTGGGGATGTCTTCCGGCAGAGGTATTTTTTCACTGTCTAAAGCTAAGGGTGAAGGTTTTGAGGAATTCAAGCAAAGATTGGATGTGAACGTAGAGACTTCAAGTGAGTTAAAAGATGTACTTATTGAAGAATTCGTAAATCAGCATCCTAAATTGAAAGAATGTAATCCAAGTTCAGTAAATACCATTAGAGTGTTTACAGTTGCTGACAGAAATCAGAATCTGACTATTTTAAGCACTTGTCTGAGAGTGGGTGGGGCCAACGCAGATGTTGACAACTATCATGCAGGAGGAGTTGCTTATCCGATAGATTCTGAAACAGGAATAGTATTTGGTGCAGGGTATAATATAGATGGGAGAAAATTCACGGTACATCCATCTACAGGGAAATTAATGCTTGGTTTTCAGATTCCAAATTGGAATAGATTGCTGGAGGTCATAGCAGACTTAGCGACTATTGAACCGCGAGGGAGAATGATAGCATGGGATTTGGCTGAAACTCCCGATGGCTTCGAGTTAATAGAAGCAAATTATCGTCCAGGTCTAATAATAATGCAGCAGGGGGGAGGAGAAGGGTTAAAACCATTAATTCTTAAGCATTTGTAATTGAACTGATGGCGTCTATCTACAGATTGCTTTTGCTATTTTATACAGCCTTCATAGGCTATATGAAGCGAGATAAACTTCTTATAGAAAGAAATTCAATAATCTATAGGAATTCGAATATCGTAATCAGAAGCGGCGGTCATATTAGAATAGGTAAAAATTGCAGTATTGGAAGAAGAAAGAAATCATCCCTCATTGGTCTATATCATATGACTTCCCTTGTTGCGATAGGTACTCAAGCTAATATTCAAATAGGAAATAATGTGTGTTTGAATGGAGTTGCAATAAACGCAAAATCACACATTTCAATTGGAGATAATTGTAGAATAGCTTCGGGCGTCATGATTCTTGACCATAATGGACATGAAGTTGAAAGTTTGAATTGCACTGTCGGTACGGATTCGGCGCTCCCCATCCATATAGGGAATAATGTATGGATTGGTTTAAACGCTATAATTTTGAAAGGGTGTGTCATCCCAGATAATTGTATTGTGGCTGCAGGAAGCGTAGTGAAAGGAAAATTCGAACCTAATTCAATAATACAAGGGAACCCTGGAGTAGTAATTAGAAAGATCAAAATATAGAGTTGAATGGTGTTCTATATCTTGTTTAGACCGCCAAGCTTCAAATACTGAAGGCTATTAAATTTATTCAGAATGAAAAAGTATAAAATTGGATATACAACAGGAGTATTTGATATGTTTCATGTAGGGCATTTGAATATTCTTAAACAAGCTAAAAATCAGTGCGAGACTCTGATTGTAGGTGTTACAACCGATGACTTATGTTTTAAGAGGAAGAAAAAATATCCAATTATCAATCAAGATCAGCGAAAAGCTATTGTAGGAGCTATTCGGTATACTGATAAGGTCATAGATCAGGTTGATATGGACAAAATTAGTGCAGTACGCTCTTTAGGAGCAGATGTAGTTTTTGTTGGCTCTGATTGGAAAGGGACTCCTTCTTGGATTGAATATGAGAAAGAATTTGCAAAATTAGGATGCGATGTGGTTTATATCAATCACACAGATGGCATCTCGTCAACAATTCTACGAGAAAAAATCGACAATTAAAATTGCAAGATAAAACTAAACCACAAACAATATTTCATTATGGAACAGTTGATGAATACTACTTCGGATGAATGGGGAATATTAGAGCTTCAGAATTGTATCTTAAATGTGGCTAAATATATTGACGGTATCTGCCAAAGCCAGAATATCTCATATTGTTTAATGGGTGGAAGTGCATTAGGAGCAATAAGACATTCTGGATTTATTCCATGGGATGATGATCTCGATATTTTCATGCGACCATCTGAGTATGAAAAATTCAGAGAGTATTTTATAAACCATGGAGATCGAAATGCCTATTACTTGCAGGAATGGGGAGCATCTCATGGTATGATTAGTTTGGCAAAGCTGAGATTGAATAAATCCTCTCTTATAGAGAAAGATTTAGTAGATTGGGATATACATCAGGGGGTATACGTAGATATCTTTATACTTCACGATTGTCCGGATAATAAAGTATCACGACTTAATCAGTATGTATGGGCGAAGTATATTGTTGCGAAGGGCGCAGCCAATCGAAATTATGATAGAAAGCGGGGTATAGTGGGTTTGGCATTAAAGCTATTACGCCTTACTCCAAAACGTTTTTTGTTGAACTATGCCCTAAAACAAGTTTATAAATACGATGGTAAAGAATCAATGAACTACTGCCATTTCCTCGGACGAGCCGGGATTAAAACTGGATTATATCCGAAGAAATATTTTATTGATACGAAACTGCATCCATTCGAAAAAATTGCATTGGAAGTACCCATTGAGGTGGAGGATTATCTTCGAGATCGGTGGGGGGATTATATGAAACTTCCAAATATTGATGAAATAAAACATTTTCAACATAGTTGGAAGTGGTCGGCGGTGGAGACATTTAGTGGATTTAAAGAGTCTGGAATCTATTCTGATGAAAAAAATCTTCTTGCTTAAACTTAAATCTGTGACGCTGCAATACTGAAATTGTTATGATACCTAAACGAGTAGCTGTAATCATACCTACGTATAATGAAGAGCACTTTATTGGGGCGTGCTTAGACTCTGTATTAAGTCAATCATTCCCATCTGAAGATATGGATATAATGGTGGTTGATGGACGGAGTCACGATAAAACGAGAGAAGTTGTTTCTCAGTATATCAAGAGATTTCCGAATATTAGATTGCTGGATAATCCTAAGAAAATTCAATCCGCAGCGTTCAATATTGGGGTAAGAAATTCAGAATCTCCATACATAGTGCGTTTAGATGCTCATGCTTTGTATGGACAACAATATATAGAGAATTGTGTAAAGCATTTAGAACGAAGTGACAACTATGGGAATGTGGGTGGTGTATGGATAATAAAGCCTCAAAATTCATCATTCCAAGCGCAAGCTAATGCGATTCTAAACCAACTTAAGTTTGGAATCGGAGGAGCCTCATTTCGTATAGGAAGTGGATTAAAAGAGGTTGAGACAGTTCCTTTCGGAGCGTTCCCTAGAGGGGTAATTGAGAAGATTGGTATGATGCGAGAGGATTTGCCTCGTGGCGAGGATAATGAATACAACTCTCGCATTAGAAAAAAGGGATTTAAAATATTATTGGATCCAAATATAGTTTCAACGTATTTTGCTAGACCGACATTGTGGAAAAGTGTAATACAGATGTATCGTAACGGCTTATCTATAGGGTGGTTGTTTCATATAGATATGGATTCCATAAGTATTAGGCATCTTATCCCCTTATGTTTTGTATTATCTTTAATAGTTACAACTTTAATTAGTTGTATATTCCCTATTGTCTGGTTTTTACCTCTTATTTTACTTGCAATATATTTTATTGCGGCAATAATTGCATCTGTTGGAGCCTGTCATAAGTTTGGGTATAAATACTTCTTCATTTTGCCGATTATGTTTTTTTGCATCCATATAGCCTATGGTTACGGAACAATCATAGGGTTAATGAGGAGGCCAAAGTTACATAACATAGCTTCTGATACTTAGAAGCTATTTAAACATATAGGGATAAAGTGTGAATTAAGTATAGAAATGCAATCAAAGCTAAAACGATTTTTTGATGCCGTATGCAGTGGCATAGGATTGATATGCCTAAGTCCCGTATTCATTTTTTTGTCTATTTGGATAAAATTAGATTCTCGAGGCCCCGTATTCTATCGGCAAGTAAGAGTTGGGCGTGATAATAAGGATTTTAGATTGTTTAAGTTCCGCTCTATGCGTCCTGACAGTGATAAGTTAGGGCTTATTACTGTGGGAGGTCATGATCCGCGTGTTACCCGTTCCGGCTATTATATACGTAAATATAAACTCGATGAATTGCCCCAGCTCATCAATGTGTTTATTGGAGATATGAGCCTTGTAGGGCCGCGTCCAGAAGTGAGAAAATATGTAAATCTTTACTCTAAAGAACAGCAAAGAATATTGACTGTAAAACCGGGTATCACATCATTAGCCTCAATCAGATATAGTAATGAAAACGAGATCTTAGCAGGAGCTGCCGATCCTGATAAATGCTATGTAGAGGTGGTTATGCCAGATAAACTGAGGATAGATTTAGAATACATTGACAATCCGTCATTGCTGAAAGATGTCGGAATTATTCTTAAAACTATTCTGAAGATTCTATAACCGAGGGTTGGATGGAGATGATATTGGTAGCTTAAGTTGGGATAGTGGATGGATTCTTACGCACATAGTATCCAAAGTAATTGAAATAATATGAATAATAATCGAAAAATTTCGTTTTCGCCGCCTGATATGTCGGACGCGGAGATTCAGGAGGTTGCCGAAGCTCTAAAATCAGGCTGGATTACTACTGGACCTAAAACCAAGGAATTTGAGCATCTGATTTCGATGGTCTGCCAGACTGCCAAGTATGATGCACAAGGGCAACCTGAGCATACTACCTGTTGTTTGAATTCAGCAACTGCATGTATGGAATTGGCTCTGCGCCTACTTGGAATAGGAGAAGGTGATGAGGTGATTGTGCCTGCGTATACTTATACGGCGACTGCCAGTGCAGTATGTCATGTCGGGGCAACTCCTATTATGGTTGACTGTGCTCCGGGGTCATTTGAGATGGATTATAATCAGCTTGAAGATGTAATTTCTCAAAGGACAAAAGCTATCATACCAGTTGACTTGGGTGGAATTGTTGCAGATTATGATAGAGTTTTTGAAGTAGTAGAAAAGAAGAAATATCTTTTCAACCCTTCTAATGATCTGCAAAAATTATTCGGTAGATGCATCGTAATTGCAGATGCAGCTCATGCATTTGGGGCTATGTGGCACGGAAAAATGTGTGGTGAGATTGCTGATTTTACTTCTTTTTCTTTCCATGCTGTAAAGAATCTTACTACTGCCGAGGGTGGAGCGCTCACATGGCGCAGTCGAGAAGGGTTGGACAATGAGGCTATATATTCCAACCTTCAGCTTCTTTCTCTGCATGGTCAGAATAAAGATGCCCTTTCGAAAACCAAGTTGGGCGGCTGGGAATATGATATTATCGGGACATGGTATAAGTGTAACATGACCGATATTATGGCTGGGATAGGATTGGCACAAATCAAGCGTTATCCTGAGATGCTACAGCGTCGTCGTCAGCTTATAGAAAGATACAATGTGGCGTTTAAGCCCTACCCCGTGACTGTTCTCAACCATTACGGTAATGATCACTCTTCAAGTGGACATTTGTATATGGTTAGACTTAATAATGCAACAGTAGAACAGCGAAATCACGTTATTGAGCAGATGGCAGAACGAGGTATAGCTACTAATGTTCATTACAAGCCACTTCCGATGATGACTGCCTATAAAGCAATGGGGTGCGATATAAAAGATTTCCCCAATGCTTACAATCAGTACCAAAATGAGATAACGCTACCCTTACATACACGTCTTACTGATGATGATGTTGAGTACATCATCAATAATTTTATTGAGATTATATCTAATCTCTCATAAAATGGAGCGTATTCTGCTATGCAAGCCTCGCATGAGCGGCCGCGAGATTGATTACATCAAGGCTGCGCTGGCTGAAGATTGGGCTGTGCCGCTGGGGCCGGATGTAACTGCGTTTGAGACGGAACTTGGTGCCTTTGTAGGCGCTGACCATGTAGTGGCTCTTAACGCGGGCACTTCTGCTGTGCATCTTGCTCTACTGGCGGCCAGGGTCAACTCTGGCGATGAGGTTATAGTGCAATCAATGACCTTCTGCGCTTCGGCTAATCCTGTGACATATCTTGGGGCAACGCCAGTGTTTGTTGATTCCGAGCAAGAATCATGGAATATGGACCCGGAACTGCTTGAAGCGGCTATTCTTGATAGAATCAGCATTACGGGACGCCTGCCGAAAGCGATTATTCCAGTGGCATTATACGGTATGCCGTATCAGATCGACCGTATTCTGGAAATAGCCGGTCGTTATGGCATACCGGTCATAGAGGATGCCGCCGAGGGGTTCGGCTCAAAATTTGATGGGAAGATGCTTGGCACTTTCGGGCGCTTTGGAGTCCTGTCATTTAATGGCAATAAGATGATTACTACCTCTGGAGGTGGTGCATTAATCTGTCCGGATGCGGAGTCTGCGCGAAAAGTGATGTGGTATGCCACGCAGGCGCGTGAGGCTTATCCATATTATCAGCATGAGGAAGTGGGCTATAATTATCGCCTCTCTAATATCTCTGCTTGCATTGGTAGGGCACAATTGGGCGTAGTGAAGGATTACTTGGCTCATCATCGTCATGTAGAGTCTCTATATGAGAATCTTCTTGCTGATGTGAATGGCATCACCATGCATAAGAATCCATCGGCAAATTCAGATTCCAATTTTTGGCTTTGTACGGCTCTTATTGACCCGCAGGTCCATGTCAATGGAGAGGATAAAGTATATCAAAACAATATCCAAGATGCCATTGGTGGTGCTGGAGGTGTACTTCATATGGGCGGAAATGCAACGACTGATTGTCAGCCGAATGTGAACGTCGAGGCGTTGCGTGTGGCTATGGATAAGGCTAATGTTGAGGTGCGTCCATTATGGAAACCGATGCATCGTCAGCCGGTCTTTGATTATTGTCCCGCGTATGTGAATGGTAACTCTGAATCTATTTTCAAGCGAGGTATCTGTTTGCCGGCAGGACCATATGTGACTGATGAGCATGTGCAATATATAGTGGATGTAATCAAACGGAACATATTTTATTGACAATATAGAAACTCAGCCGATAGGAGGTCATGCTCAGGCTTTAAGATATATCTATCTCTCATTTTATTCGTCGGCTGAGTTTCTTTTATTTACTCTGTTAATCAGTTGAGGTGATGGCAAGTTTTGGGGAGTTTGAGAAGGGGTTGATTCGGGAGATGCTGGGGCAGGAGGAGACGGGGGTCCGGGGACTTGGGGATCTGGTGAAGGATCGGCTGTTTGAGCAGGAGAAGGGAGCTTTTGTGATTTGCGGGCGCATTGAGGTTGGTCCGGAGGCCGGACGACGCGTCACGGCTTTGCTTGCGACGACCCATTTGCGAGAGGTGGCACGTGTCCGCGCTAAAGTTGTCAGCTTTGTTTCGCTGATGAGGTATCTGGAGGAACATCGGCTGGTGTATCTTGTCAAGCATGATAACCCTCGCGAAGAGGCGATATTTTATCAAGGTAGCCACTCGGTGACGTTGAGACTGGATGTCGTGCCTACCCAACGTCCGCGAGTTCTGGGTAATTACGCGATGGTGCTCAAGCAGGATACGCTGGACAATGGTGAGGTTGTTAAGATTGAAAAGGTGTTCGATAACTTTCGGGATGGGCAGATTAGGCAGATTTACAGCCGTGGAATTTGGAGGGATGGGGGCGAGGTGCTGGTCAACAAGGAGCTTGGCTCGCAGTTGCAGGAGGAGTTGGCGGATTATCTGTTGTGTCATGTGTATCCGTCGGTTTCGTTGGTGGATTTGGTGGCTAATGATTTTCTCTTTCCGGAGGAGCGCATGGCGCGTAAGCAGATGCGGATTGCGCAGTATACGTTGTGGGTGGCGGTGATTACTTTGTTGGTGGCGGTGGTGCTTCCGCTGTTCGGGGTGGCGCCGGTGCATGTGCTGCTGCTTGTGGGGATCATCATGGCGATTACGTTCGCAGTCGCCTATTTCTTAGGAGAAAGCGCCTCGTAGTTGCTATTCCGGGAGGTATGGGAATTCTGGGAGGCATGGGAGTTATGGGGAGAAACTTCGTTGACCGCTGGGCCCTGGGAGGGGGGCACCGTTCTTCCGTAAACACCGTTCTTCCGTAAACACCGTTCTCCCGTCAGCTCCCTACTCCCGGGGGAGCGTGCTTCCGTTGACGTGGTTGAGTGGCTCTATTTCCGCGAGGATTGCGCTCCTGTTGTTAAAAGGAGGGGATTATTTGGTGGGGTGGCGGGAATGTCGTATATTTGTGATGTTTTTTGGCTTAAGGGTTAATTGGAATCCCCTTTTGCCCGTTAATTTTTTTATAATCACTTGTATATGAAGAAACTTTTACTTTGTGTGGCGGCTGTGGCGCTGGCTTTCGGTGCGTCGGCTGCATCTAAACGTCTGGCTTCGGTGACTAATGTCTATGGCACTGAGAGCGAAAAGGCTCTCTATAAGTATGATGCACAGGGGCGCCTGGTGTCGGTAGAGAGTCCGGGAGAGACTTATACCTTCGATTATTCGAAGCTGGCTGAGAAACAACTTACAATCACTTGCAAGGATAAGGATTATCCGGAGGTCTACACCTATGTGATGACTCTCAATGATGAGGGCCTTGTGGTGAAGGGTGTTGAGTATGAGGATGGCACTCCGGATGATGGCACGTATAACTTCGAGTATACCGACGGACGCCTGACCAACTTCAAGTATATCCAGCCGGATGAGACTGAGGAGACCCGCATCACCTATGATGCTGCCGGCTCTATCGTGAAGATTGAGGAGATCGACGGCGAGAGTGCCTCTGAGTCGCGGGTGATTACCTTCGAGTATGATGGCACGAAGAATGTGGGTGGTCTGGCGCTGTATGACGACCTCTATAGCGTGGATATCGATGACTTGCAGTTGGCTGCTTTTGCCGGGTTTATGGGTAAGGCTCCGGCGGAGCTGCCGGTGAAGTCGGTATCGGTGTCGGCCACTGATAATTATACTGAAACCGAGACCTATGGCTGGACTCTTGATGCGGAGGGCTATCCCACGCGCATCACCATTAAAGAGATTAGTGAATGGAACACCAGTGAGTACTCTTATGAGTTTGGCTGGGAGGCTGATCTCTCGGGTGTGGCCGGCGTAGAGGCCGACGTGACGGGAGTGTCGAAGTTCTACAATGTGCATGGCCTCGAGGTTGGTGCCGATGCCAAAGGCTTGGTGATTGAGCGTCGTGCCGATGGCTCGGTCGTGAAGTCTATCCGCCGCTAAGCGGCGTCGCCGCCGTCGGATAGCACGACCGCGGCTACTGATTCCGAATGATATCTCAGCCGGCCCTGTTCCGCATCGCGGAGCGGGGCCGGCTCTCATCTAATGCCTTAAGCTGGGTTTGGAAGATGGGGAAGGAATTTTTAGGCGATACAAGTTTGGCAAAGTTGGTTTGGAAGATGGGGAGGGAATTTTTAGGCGATACAAGCTTGGCTAAGTTGGCTTGGAAGATGGGGAAGGAATTTTTAGGCGCGGATCATTCTCTTACTCGCTGCTGCGCAGCTCGTTGCGAGCGCGGATGGGAAGGATTAACGCGGATTTTCTCTTTTGCTTCATATGCAATTTGGATGGGGCGCAGGCACATCGGCGCTATGCGCCTTGTGGCGTCGCGGATGGTGCCGGATACTGGTCGACCTCAAGTGATGTCATCCTTTTTACGGGAGAACGAGGTGACGGGAGCACGGCTTTTACGTTCTCCCGTAAGCCTCGTTCTCCCGTGAACCCCGTATCAAAGGGGAATGCGCAGCCATCCGCGAGCATCAAGGCGCTCAGCGCCGAGATGCATCCATCCCCATCTGCGTGCAACCCAGTGCATTACACGAATAAGAATCCGCGTTAATCCCTTCCATCCGCGGCGCAGTCGCGTAGCGACAAGCGAAAAAATCCGCGCCCTTAAATTCCTTTCCCATCTTACCGATTATGAGATATTCAGGCCCTTTATTAACATAACCGCGTTGGGCTCTCATCTCTGCCCGCCTGCCGCTGCTACCGCTATGAGAGCCTAATTTTGTTGAGCAGATAATTGGTGCGGTCGTCGTTGAGGTCTATTTGATTTGGAGAGATAGACCCGGCGAGTTCATATAGTGCTTGCAGTCGGGTTGATGGGATATTTGCTACTCTCTGTATCATTATATTTTAGGAGCTGGATTATTATGCTCAAATGCAAATTTACAACTTTAATTGGATAACTCAAAGCAGGAAAGAATTGTTTTGCAGTCTATGTTGGTTTGAACCTTCATATGGTGGCCTATGGCGAAGATGTTGTGATGCGTGGGATAGGAGATGTGGCTGGTTAAATTTCGGGCATTTTGGTCGGGTCACGAAATTATGCTAATTTTGCAGTATGCAAGATAATGACGACTTTGACATTCATGATGGTCAGCGGGCAGCCGGCTCGGATGGCGATGTGGAGAAGGCTTTGCGCCCGCTCGCTTTCGACGACTTCAGCGGCCAGGAAAAAATAATTTCTAATCTGAGAATCTTCGTGCAGGCGGCGCGTCTGCGCGGTGAGGCTCTCGACCATACGCTGCTGCACGGGCCTCCGGGTCTGGGAAAGACCACGCTGTCCAACATCGTGGCCAATGAGCTTGGCGTGGGCTTCAAGGTGACGTCGGGGCCGGTGCTCGATAAGCCGGGCGACCTGGCGGGCATATTGATGTCGCTTGAGCCGCATGATGTGCTCTTTATCGACGAGATACATCGTCTGCACCCTATCGTGGAGGAGTATCTCTATTCGGCGATGGAGGATTACCGCATAGACATATTGCTCGACAAGGGCCCCGGGGCGAAGAGTGTGCAACTTACCCTCTCCCCCTTCACGCTGATCGGCGCCACCACGCGCGGCGGTCTGCTGACGGCGCCGCTGCGCGCGCGCTTCGGCATCAACTGCCATCTGGAGTATTATGACCATGATGTGCTGAAGGGTATCGTGAGGCGTTCGGCGCGGTTGCTGCGTGTGGGCATCTCTGAGGAGGCGGCGCTCGAGATAGCGCTGCGCAGCCGCGGCACTCCGCGTATAGCCAACGCCCTGCTGCGGCGTGTGCGCGACTTCGCGATGGTGAAGGGCGACGGCACCGTCACCCTCGAGATCGCACGCATGGCGCTCGAGGCCCTCAACATCGACCGCTACGGTCTGGATGAGATCGACAACAAGATACTGCTCACGATCATCGATAAGTTCAAGGGTGGTCCGGTGGGGCTGTCGACGATAGCCACTGCGCTTGGCGAGGATGCCGGCACGATCGAGGAGGTATATGAGCCCTTCCTGATCAAGGAGGGCTTCATAAAGCGCACCCCGCGCGGCCGTGAGGTGACGCATCTCGCCTATCGCCATCTGGGGCGCACGCCGGCTTCGTCGCCCGACTCGCTCTTCGGCGATGAGCCGATATGAGGCGATATGAGCCGATAGTGAGAGCGCGGCTATGCAATGAGCCGATGTGATAAATTTTGATAAAAGATAATTACCTGCGGCGGGGGGAGTCCGGGGTCCGGTCACTCTCCGCGAGGTGCTAAATAACTGATTTCAGCAAGTGGCTGGTATAAAGTCTTTGGTAAGGGATACGGCGGTCTACGGACTGAGCAGCATCATCGGCAGATTCCTCAACTGGTGTCTGGTGCCGCTGTATGTGTATATGTTTGATGCCGCCGAGTATGGCATAGTCAGCTATCTGTATGGTTTTACGGCGGTGGCGCTGGTGATTCTGAATTATGGCATGGAGACGGGTTTCTTCCGTTTCGCCAACAAGCATGATGATCCGGAGCGGGTCTACACCACATCGCTGATATCGGTGGGTCTGACGTCGCTGCTCTTCATTGTGGCGCTGACGCTGCTGCTGCCGCAGGTGGCGCGGGCGTTGCTGCTGCCGAAGCATCCGGAGTATGTGTGGTTGCTGGGGGTGACGGTGGCGCTTGATGCCTTCTCGAATCTCCCCTTCGCCTATCTGCGGTTCCGCAACCGTGCGTGGACCTTCGCCGGGATAAAGATGCTCAATGTGGCGCTCAACATCGGGCTGAATCTCTTCTTCCTGCTGGCGTGCCCGCGGTTGCAGGAGTCGGCTCCGGCGCTTGTCGGATGGTTTTATGAGCCGATGGGTGGCGTGGGCTACGGCATCGGCTGGATATTTGTGGCCAACATCCTCTCGACGCTGGTGGTGCTGCTGACGCTGCTCCCCTGGATCGGGTGGCGCCGCTGGCGCTTCGACGCGAGGCTGCTGCATGAGATGCTGTCGTATTCGTGGCCGCTGCTGATATTGGGTGTGGCCGGGATACTGAGCCAGAACATGGGCCAGCTGCTCATCCCCTATCTCTTCACCGGCGCCGAGGAGGCCGCGCGCCGCATGGTGGGCATCTATGGGGCCAACATCAAGATTGCAATCGTGATGGTGATGTTTACGCAAGCCTTCCGCTATGCCTACGAGCCCTTTATCTTCTCGCAGGCCAAGGCCGCCGGCGAGAGCCGCGAGCGGGCCTATTGCGATGCGATGAAGTATTTCGTAATCTTCGGTCTGCTGATATTCTTAGGGGTGATGTATTTCCTGCCGGTGATACGCCATTTTGAGTCGCCGGGCTACTGGGAGGGTCTGCGCGTGGTGCCGGTGATGATGATGGCCGAGCTTTGCTTCGGTGTCTTCTTCAATCTCTCGCTATGGTATAAGCTTACCGACCGCACCCGCTGGGGGATGTACTTCTCGCTCTTCTGCTTCGCGCTGATGCTGGGGCTGAATCTATGGCTGATTCCGGCCATCGGCATTCCGGATGGTTATCTGGGGGCTGCATGGTCGGCGCTGATAGCCTATGCGGTGGTGATGGTGGCGAGTTACTTTGTGGGGCGCCATTATTATCCGTTGCCTTACGAGGTGGGGCGCATCGGTGGCTACACGGCGCTGGCGGTCGTGCTCTATGTGGCAGGCGAGCTGCTTTACTGGCCCGGGGCCATGTGGGGCACTTATCTGGTGAGGATAGTGTTGTTGGGGGTATATGTCGGGGCTGTGGTGCGCTTTGAGCGGCTGCGTCTGCCGGCGCGTTTGCACCGGGGTTCGAAATAAAATTGAAGGATTATGGAGAATTCATTTCCGAAATCAGAGAAATTACGTCATAAATCGCTTGTCGACCCGCTCTTTCGCGAGGGGAAATCGATATTCGAGTATCCGCTGCGCATGGTGTGGCGGCCGCTGACGGCGGCGCAGCTTGAGGGGAGCTTCAAGGTGGGGGTGCCCGAGGGTGTGGCGCCGCTGCAGGTGATGATCACGGTGCCGAAGAAGAAGCGGCGTCATGCGGTTGACAGGGTGTTGATGCGCCGGCGCATCCGCGAGGGGTGGCGTCTGCAGCGCCGGGCGTTGCGTGCGGCCGTCGAGGCGCATCCGGAGTTGCGCACGCTGTCGGTGGGGCTTATATATGTGGCCGATGAGAATATCGAGTCGGCGCGGGTGCATGCCCGTATCGGCAAACTGATTGCCAAACTAATACAGCAGATTTCGAGCCATGAATGATGATGAAGTGAAGGATGATGCGCTGACTCTGCGGCAGGCGCAGCAGATGGTGGATGAATGGATATGCCGCGTAGGCGGCGGCTACTTCTCGCATCTGACGAATATGGCGGTGCTGACCGAGGAGGTGGGGGAGCTGGCGCGAGTCATCTCGCGCACATATGGCGAGCAGGTGGCCAAGCCGGGGGATCTGCGCCACACGCTTGGCGAGGAGCTGGCCGATGTGCTCTGGGTGGTGATATGCCTGGCCAATCAGAGTGGCGTCGACCTTGAGGAAGCGCTTCGTGCCTCGCTCGAGAAGAAGCGGCGCCGCGACGCCGACCGCTTCGCCGCGCGCCGCCATCAGGAATAATCCCCCCTCTCCTCCAAGAATAATCCCCATGGACGACTGGAGCTGGCTTCCGCAGGGTTACACAGGCGAGGATGACCCTCGCCACGCAGCCTTTACCAATCGTGCCCTCTGGCACGATTATCACTCCCCGCGCACCTATATGCTAACACTGCTAAAGATGGAGGGAATCCCCGACTTCTCACGCATCGAGGGGCGCATGATCTCAGATTTCGAGGCCGTGGCCGAGGCGAGGCTTACGCCCTTAGGGGCATCGCTGCGCGAGGCATGGCGATGGAGCCTGCGGAAGTATCCGGAGGTGAGGATGCTGCGATACGTGTTCATGCCCGATCATCTGCATGTGTTGCTCAGGGTCACACAGAGGATAGCCTATCATCCGGGCGATGTGGTGCGCAGTTTCCGGCTTGAGGCCAATGAGCGCTACAGGGATTTGCTGCTGCGTAAGTATGAGCTGGAATTTGACGGGCGGATATTCCAAACCGGCTATAACGACCGCATACTGACCAAAAAGGGTCAGCTCGACACCACCACACGCTATATAATCGATAATCCGCGCCGGTTATACCTCAAGCGCGAGCATCCGGAGTTTTTTGTCAATGTGATGGGGGGATGGATAGGGGGTCAGGCGGTGGCTCTTTATGGTAATCTTCTTTTGCTTGAGGGGGCGATGAAGTGTGTGGTGCGCTACAGCCGGGGCTATAGCGAGGATGAGCGGCGCCTCAACCGGGCCCGCTGGGAGGAGACGCTGCGCGCCGGCGGGGTGCTGGTGTCACCGTTCATTCACCCTGAAGAGCGGGCAATGATGCAGCGGGCACTCGAGGCCGGAGGCCGCGTGATATGGATCCGGCCTGACGGCTTTCCTGACCGCTGGAAGCCCTCGGGGCGCTATTTCGACTATTGCGCCGCGGGGCAGCTGCTGCTGATTGGCCCGCTGGAGTATTCTACGACCCGCCGGGCGCTGACGCGCCAATGCTGCGAGTCGATGAACGCGCTGGCCCGCGCAGTGCTCATGGAGCCGCAAGTGCGCCTCTTCAGGCGCCGCTGAGGCGGCGATGGGAGTGCCGCCCTCGGCGGCACGGCTCATTTGAGCCCGGACCCGGGCTCAACCTCCAAAAACGCAAGCGCAGATAAGGACGCCGGCGGAGCTTCTGCTGCCCCTGCGGCGGCGAGCGCAGGCTTGGGCAGGCTGGGCTTGGGCTTGCGCTGGCTGGGCTTGGGCGGGCTGGCTTGCTGCGCTTGCGTTTTGGGGAGTTTAGGGCCGGGTGGCCCGGGGGCGTAGCGCGCCGGTCAGGCGCCGCTGAGGCGGCTGGGGCGCTTTTTTTTGCTGGGAGATGCGGAGTTACGGATTTTTTTTCGTAATTTTGCCGATATTACCGGAAAAACTTTTGTGGCCGCTGTTTTATAGGCTTCGAGTCAGTAGAGGAGTACGTCCACAATCAGGCTTAATATTCTTACATTTTTTTACTTTTTAACCAACTCACCATGAATCGCTTAAAGCATTTTGTAGCGGGTTCGTTGCTGGCGGCAACGGCGCTCAGCGGAGCTGCGTCAACCTTTGTGGGTGACCGCACTGACTTCCGTGATGAGACGATCTATTTCGCCATAACTACCCGATTCTACGATGGCGACCCGAAAAACAATGTCCTCTGCTGGGATGGACAGGAGAATCAGATCAAGTACAACGACCCGCTGTGGCGCGGTGACTTCAAGGGCTTGATCGACAAACTCGACTATATCAAGGCTCTGGGCTTCACTGCTATCTGGATCACTCCGGTAGTGCAGAATGGCTCGGGCTATGACTACCACGGCTATCACGCCATGGACTTCAGCTCTGTCGACCTCCGTTATGAGAGCCGCAAGGAGTGGGGTTCGGCTGAGGATGTGGATTTCCAGACTCTTATCGATGCCGCCCACGCCAAGGGTATGAAGATTGTGCTCGACATCGTGCTGCAGCACACCGGCAACTTCGGCGAGAAGAAATTCGCCCACCTCTTCGACCGCGACCAGAATATCCGCAACCAGGCTGATATCGAGGCCTGTCTGATACCGACCGATATCCTCGGTGGACAGTCGTACTGGGAACTCCCTGCCGAGGGCGAGGGTGCGAACCAGTATACCGAGCGCTTCAAATATCTGAAGAATACCGACGGCCAGAACCATGACAGCAACAACTACTGGCACCACGTGGCCAACGCCTGGAACTGGGACGACCCCTCACGCTGGTGGGGCCAGATCGCAGGTGACTGCGTAGACCTCAACACCGAGAACCCCGCTGTAGATGAATATCTGGTGGAGTGCTACGGCAAGTTTATCGAGATGGGTGTCGACGCATTCCGTATCGATACCACAGGCCACATCGCCCCGCTGACTTTCAACTCATATTTCATCCCGAAATTTATCGAGCTCGGCGAGAAGTATAAGAGCAAACGTCTTAACGAGGCTCCCTTCTATATGTTCGGTGAGTGCTGCGCACGCTACGGCGGCGTCATCTACCGCGACAATCACGTGCTTTCGAGCCACTACTACACTTGGAAGTCTGACCCCGCTCTGGTCAATGAGTGGAAGCAGTATGATGCAGAATGGTGGGCCAGCCAGGTTGTGCCCGAGGGTGGAGCGCCGATCGGCAACATGCTCACCTGCACCAAGGACCCTGCCACTGTGCATGACTCTGACAATGTCTTCATGAAGAACGGCGCATGGCACGAGCCCGACTACTCGGATGCATCAGGCTTCAATGTGATCGACTTCCCGATGCACTACAACTTCCACAGCGCCGACCAGGCAGTGCGTATCGCCCAGGAGGGTGACCACTACTATAATGACGCATCATGGAATGTGGTGTATGTAGACTCTCACGACTACAGCCCGGGTCCGAACGACGGCGTGCGCTTCAGCGACGGCACCGAACAGTGGGCCGAGAACCTCTCGCTGATGTTCACATTCCGTGGCGTGCCCTGTCTCTACTACGGTTCTGAGGTAGAGTTCCAGAAGGGCAAGACCATCGACGAGGGTCCGAATCTGGCATCTGCCGAGTCAGGCCGCGCATACTTCGGTGCATATCTGGAGGGTAGCGTAAGCACTACTGACTTCGGTGAGTATGAGGCTTCAGGCAATGTCAAGGAGACTCTTAACGCCGACCTCGCCCAGCATATCCGCCGCCTCAACCAGCTGCGTGCCGCTGTGCCCGCGCTGCGTAAGGGTCAGTACACCTTCGACGGCTGCACCGCCAACGGCGGCAAGGCCTACAAGCGTGCATGGAAAGACAGCTACGCTCTGGTAGCCCTCAACGGTGGCGCTACATTCGAGGATGTGCCCGCCGGAACATACACCGACATCGTGACCGGCAAGCAGTACCAGGGTGGTGGCACAATCACTGTCGACGCCCCCAAGAATATGGGTCAGCTGCGTATCCTCGTCAAAGACTGGAAGGGCGCAAGCAAGCAGGTGGGCGAGCACGGCAAGTTCATCTACGACACTACTCCCGTCAGCCATGGAGGCAGCGTGACATTCACTGACCCCGGCACAACAGAATACTACACCAAGGATGACGCAATCGGCTCAGCAGGCATGAAGCTTTCTCCTGCCGGCGGTTCGTTCCGCACCGACGAGATGACAGTGACCATCGCCCTCAACGATGCAGCCGTATCAGGCTGGTACAAGCTCGGCGACGCAGCCCAGGTGAACCTCACCCAGGGCCAGCAGAAGAGCGTAACCTTCGGCAGCGACATGAACTTCGGCGACACCATCACCATCTCATGGGGTGTGAAGGGTGCCGACGGTGTGGAATACACCGGCTCAGCTACCTACAAGAAGGTTGACCCGAACGCCACCACCACTATCTACGTGACTGCCGACAGCGCTCCCTACGCCTACATCTGGGGCACCAACAGCGCAGGCAAGCAGGCAGAGCCCAACGGCACATGGCCCGGCTCGAAGCTCACCGAGAGCACCGAGATCGACGGCCGCACATTCTGGAGCTTCACCCTCGATGACATCGAGAGCGCAAGCGTGATCTTCACTACCGACGGCACCAACGGCAAGACTCCCGACATCACCGGCATCACTTCTGACACATACTTTGAGTATGACGGCAACGGCAACGCCAAGAAGATTGACGTAGACGTAACTCCGCAGCCCAAGGTAAGCTTCTCGCCCAACGGCGGCTCATTCGACGACACAATCACTGTGAAGGTGACCGCTTCCAACGCCACCGCTTCATGGTATAAGATCGGCGACGCTTCTGAGAAACACTTCACCAACACTGCCTCATTCACTCTTGGCGCCGACATGGAGCCGGGCGAGAGCGTGGAGGTGACCTGGAGCGCCACCAACGGCGACGTCACCAAGACCGGCAGCGTGAAATACACCAAGCGTGCACCCCTGCCCGTGACCGACGGCATCACTATCTACGTAGCTGCCACTTCGGCTCCCAACCTCTATGCATGGGATGCTACAAGCAGTGCGAAGCTGACTGGAGAATGGCCCGGCACACGCCTCACAGAACAGACCAATGTGAATGGCCAGGATTACTGGTACTATACCTTCCCCGAGGAGGTGAAGGGTGTCAACATCATCTTCAATGATAATGGCCAGACTGATGATATCAAGAATATCACCAAGAACAGCTACTTCACCTACAATGGCTCTACAGGCTACACTGTAGTTGACCTCGGCGGCGGTGGCGGCGGTGATGACATCGTTGACCCGATTGGCGAAGATGTGATCTACTTCTACAACTCAAGCAACTGGAGCAATGTCTACGCATATGCCTGGAATGGCGTCACTGAATACTTCGGTGCATGGCCCGGCAAGCAGATGACCAAGACTACTGAGCTCAACGGCAAGAGATACTTCGTGATCGAGCTTCCCACAGTGGCAGCCGGCTCACAGGTAATCTTCAACGGCGGCAACGGCCAGGGTCAGACTGATGACTTCGATCTCGTTGTGGGTGGTTTCTACGACAACTCAGGCTGGACAGGCGTCGAAGGCATCGGTGCCGAAGAGGCAGAGGCTGAGTTCTACACACTCCAGGGTGTGCGTGTAGAGAACCCGACTCCCGGCATCTATGTGATGCGTAAGGGCGGCAAGATCAGCAAGGTAGTCATCCGCTGATACACGATTATTTTCACTCTATCTCCGGAGCGCGTGCTCCGCGCTCCGGAGATTTCCAATATATTTCCATAATAGTTCAGGGTCATGTGCCACATCAGACTATCTATCGCCGCGTCGTCCCGTTACCGGCCGTAATACATCCACTATTTAAACTATTCCAAATATCAGCATAACCGCAATGAATCTTTTTGAATACCGCCGCGACCTCATCGAGACCCGCTATGAGCAGCTTATACGCCGCGTCAATACCCCCGTCGAGGGCAACGGCGTATATACCCGATATCTCAATCCCGTAGTCACCGCCGACAGCGTGCCGCCCACCTGGCGGTACGACTTCAATCCCGCGACCAACCCGTACTTCATGGAGCGCATCGGCGTCAACGCCACTCTCAACTCGGGCGCCATCAAGCTCGACGGCCGCTATCTGCTGATGGTGCGCGTCGAGGGCAGCGACCGCAAGTCGTTTTTCGCCGTGGCCGAGAGTCCCAACGGTATCGACAACTTCCGCTTCTGGGACCGCCCCGTGGTGCTCCCCGACGATGTGATACCCGCCACCAATGTCTATGACATGCGCCTCACTGCCCACGAAGACGGCTGGATCTACGGCCTCTTCTGCGTGGAGCGTCACGACGACTCCCAGCCCGGCAACCTCAGTGCCGCCACCGCCACCTGCGGCATCGCCCGCACCCGTGACCTGCGCACGTGGTACCGCCTGCCCGACCTTAAGAGCCGCAGCCAGCAGCGCAATGTGGTGCTCCATCCCGAGTTTGTCGACGGCAAGTATGCTCTGTACACCCGTCCCCAGGACGGATTTATCGACACCGGCTCGGGCGGCGGCATCGGCTGGGCGCTGGTCGATGACATCACCCATGCCGAGATACACGAGGAGATAATCATCGACGCCCGCTACTACCACACCATCAAGGAGGTGAAAAATGGCGAGGGCCCGCATCCCATCAAGACTCCGCGCGGCTGGCTCCATCTGGCCCACGGTGTGCGCGCCTGTGCCTCGGGTCTGCGCTATGTGCTCTATATGTACATGACCGCTCTGGACGAGCCTTGGCGCAAGATAGCCTCGCCCGGCGGCTACCTGATGGCTCCGGTCGGCGAGGAGTACACGGGCGATGTGATGAATGTGCTCTTCTCCAACGGCTGGGTGGCCGATGAAGACGGCCGGGTGCTCATCTACTACGCTTCGTCGGATACCCGCATGCACGTGGCCGAGAGCTCCATCGACCGCCTCGTCGACTACTGCTTCAACACTCCCGAAGACAAGCTCACCACCACCGAGAGCGTGCGCACCATCAACGACCTCATCTCCCGCAACGAGGCCATCCTCTGCGCCCAGCGCTCGGCCTGCGTCAACTGACGCGCCACTTCGCAATCCGCCACACCATATGGGGCTGTGTCATAAAAGGCGCAGCCCCATATCGTATGGCGGAGTGCAATAAGGGTCAGGTCTAACGACCTTCCACTTACCGGGGGGCGGGTTGCACGGGGTTGCGCTGCGCTTCACCCCGTGTTACTCATAAGGGTCAGCGCTCCGCGCTTCACATCGCCAACAATGCAAGCAGCGCAACTGCGACGGGTGTCGCAGCTACGCTGCTTATACTTGGGGAGGGGATGATTCTTACACGCGCGGCGACGCTTCCGGCGCCGTGCACGTCGCGGCCCGCTCCGCGGCGCGGCGGGTCAGTCGCCGGCGTAGCGCTCGCCTGCGATGCGCATGGCGGCGGTGTCGCGCACAAAGGTCAATATCTCGTCGCGCACGGCCGAGGGGTCGATGTCGGCCTCGATGCGGGCCAGGGCGTTGAAGAGCGATGTGCTGCTCTGGTAGATGTGACGGTATGCCTTGGCGATGTCGTCGATCTGGTCGGCGCTGTATCCGGCGTGCTTGCCCAGGATGACGGCGTTGACGCCGTAGTAGGCCGCGGGGTTGTGGGCCATGATTACGTAGGGGGGCACGTTGGAGCTGATGCGGCAGCCGCCCTTGACCATGGCGAGGGCACCGACGCGCACTCCTTCGTTGAGGATGGCGTTGCTCGACAGGATGGTGCCGTGGGCCACCTCGACGGAGCCGGCGATGGTGACGCCGTTGCCCACCACGCAGTAGTCGCTGATGTGGGAGTCGTGGCCGATGTGGGAGTCGGCCATGACGAAGCAGTTGTTGTCGATGCGTGTGCCGCCGTCGGCCGCGAAGCCGCGGTTGATGATGACGTGCTCGCGGATGACATTGTTGTCGCCCAGGTAGCAGAATGAATCCTGACCTTTCCAGCGGAAGTCCTGGGGGTCGGCGCCGATGATGGCGCCCTGGTAGATTTTATTGTTGCTGCCCAGCTGCGAGCCGCGCATGATGGATGCGTAGGGCATAATCTCGCTGCCGTCGCCGATGACGGTGTCGCGGTCGACAAACGCAAAGGGGTGGATGGTGACGTCCTTGCCAATCTTGGCCGAGGGGTCGACGTGTGCTAAGGGGGAAATCATGGCGTATAAGGTATTAGAGCTTGTTTAAAAATAAATGTGAACACGTAGGTCTTGTGCTTTTGAGAGGATTTTCATCTGAGTTGAAGGAGTGCGGTGGGTCAAGCCCACACGCGAGCCCTTCGGGGTTGTACTTGATGTACACGACTGAAACGAAGATGGAAAGGCTCCAAAAGCACAAGAT
>OFGC01000812.1_pt1 | contig 27064 bp, 19 predicted proteins | sample 1521691 | NCBI WGS metagenome assembly OFGC01 (sample SAMEA3504121, study PRJEB24116) | mouse gut metagenome | biome: mouse gut; feature: mouse-associated habitat; material: faeces | place: Denmark | collected 2011
CCAGCATCGCCTGACAACCAGTTTTTCTGATGAGAGTATTCTTGGCGGCGATATTCGGGGAGATGTATTCCCGTTTATATTCCGTTTGAAACTCGTTTTATCTTCTCATTTTCAGCTCTATTTGTTGCTTTTTCTCACGATAAATTATGAATTCATTCGCCTGTTAAGACCGTTTCTTACTTCTTTCGCAAAACCTCTTTTGTTATTCATGAATTTTGCGAAAATGGCGCCCATTCGGGCGCCATTTTTGCGAAAAGAGAGAAGCGTTTTTTTCTATCAGATTCTTATGCATAGAGCTTATCTAATGTGAAATGTGATTACCAAAATACTATTTGTTCCCTAAGGAAATTATCTTTGGTTAAACCTTTCTGTATTCATATATATATGAATCATCAATTCAACCTAAGGTCTGTCTACATCCTTGAGCCACTTGCGTATTGTTCTCTTCGATACTCTGTGTCTGTCTTTCTTAGACAGTTCTCGAAATGCATCCACTTTCACACTTCTCTTTCCCAGGTCGATTTTCGCCTTTGCACATACCTGTTCTACCCACCTTCCCCACTTCAGATCTATACCATCGAACAGGACTGTATCCTCAGTTAGAGAAGGATAACATCCTACCAAAAGCTCCATTGTGGGCTTACTAATGGACTGAGCGAGGATATTTTTGATTCGGCATTTGCCTCTTCTGGTCGTTGGAGAAACCGCCCCCTCACGCATGAGTGTGATCAGAAGCTTTTCTTCATCGCTGCTGCAGGCCTGGATGAGTTTTTCGTAATCCGCCTCATTGAAATAGTATGGAGACTTGTAACAGGCACTCCGATGTACGGTGTGGGCTCTATGTTCAAGGGCCAGAGGCGTCGATTCTACCAATTCTACAGATACATCTGAGAATGTTCCTGACTGACCAACAGTTGCCAGCAACTCAGTCCGATGAAACGCCTTCCCCTGGATCCGTTTTGTGATCCCACATCTTTTTGCCAAATCCTGAATTTTTTCGTCAACATACAATCTGGACGGTTTTCGATTCATTTCATAGTTGTAGAACAGCAACTTATATCCGTCTCCAGGCTGATTTGGCAACTTGGATACATAATCCTTGAACTCCTGAACCATCTCTTCATTGACGGCCAGATCCTTCAGATCCTTCTTCTCCAGCAGTGAAAGGGCGGGAAACGTCAGCTTGTTGTGAGATAAGAGATCTATGATGAGTCTTTCTTCCGGATCGGCATTTCCCCACATCGTTTTATACATCTCATCTGTTAAAGTCGTTATCACATTGGAAGCGCCCAATTGTATCGGCTTATAATCCGCCCTTCTGATCTGCTGGCGACTTACTCCCACAAACCCAGCCTTTCGCAAACTCTCGGAAACAAGATATCTCGTCCCTGACTGTGACTTTGGCATGTCCAGAGAGTTCGATGGAAATACATAAATCTTCTCCGGATCATCCAGAAGTCCGGAATAGTTCTTTCTGTAATTGATCATCTCGTCTGCTTCTTTTTGAGCCTCCGGGCTCAAATTGATCTTTTCCAGCTCTGACACGGTGAGTGTGGACATCCTGCCGAAAGTAAGATCCGTATCCCTGCTCAGCCATAAAAGGAGCCGCGAGTCCCTGTTTCTGGCATATGCCAGCGCTTCATTGAATTCATCATCTGTCAATCTGCCTTCGACAGAGTCCTGATTCGCTCTCTCGATGATCAGTTCCAGTTCCGGATAGGCTGCTGCATATCCCGAAAAGATCCTGACCATAATGGACGTAACCCTATGCCTCTCATTCTCGGAACGTATCGACTGCGTGAACCTGTCAAAGCTTTCCTGATCCAGTTCGGGTATTCTATGAGATTCCATCCAGTTGCTTAGACGCATTGCCTGTGTTGTCTCTCTATATATGGTTCTGTCGCCTTTGTGTGAGTTTATTTGCAGATTATCGACCCATTCATTGGTGATCTGTGTCAATGTACTCCGGTTGATGGGGAACACTTCCTTTCTGTCCAATGAGCGGTTTTGTGTACTTTTCTACGTTGTGGTACACGATTGAACCCTCGTTTTGATTATTTTTTAATTCGTAATCCTATTCAATAGAATCACAATTGCACATACATAACAAATAATTGAAGAGTTAATTCCTGTATATTAAAATATATAAACGTGTTAGTTGAATTCTTCAATCTCCAAACGACGGTTAAATCCTCCTAAACATCTAATTTTGGATTTTTTTTTATCCATTTATATCTTCATGATAATCGGATTTATATCCTGACAGGTGATATATAAAAGGTTTTCACCTATATTTATCGAAAAACCGAAATTCCCACTCATATATTATTCATAAAAATAATGATTTTTATATGTTCATGGCGCCGATAATGCTTTGTTGAATGGTATGGTATAGATAGAAAAAACAAAGGAGAAAAATAATGCTTGAACGGCTCTACGGTGCATCCTGTCAGGACATTATCGACGAGTATCGGGACATCCTCTATGATCCGATGCCGAAAGATACAGATTTGATCGACTCTCTTGTACACCAGGTCATAGACCGGAATTATACCTACTCTCCCGATAAATGGGAAACCTGCTGGGATGAGTACCAGCCATACCTTGAAGGGATCATTTTTGCCGGGATGGACGACAAGGAAGCACTGCAAAAAGAACTGGATTCCTGTTTCGTGGAAGACTACCTGTATGAACACTCCAGAAAGGGCAGTGACTCGTGAGGACCATAAAGCATAAACTCCCTGAGACCCATGAAGAGTGGCTGCAGGACCGGATGAAAGGTATCGGTGGTTCCGATGCAGGTGTCATTCTTGGAGTCAATCCCTGGAAGCCACCCTATGCAATCTGGGCAGAAAAAACCGGTCTGGCAGACCTCTCCATCAAAGACAATGAACCCATGCGCCAGGGGCGGGACCTCGAAGATTACGTTGCCAGACGCTTTTGCGAAAAAGAAGGCAAACAGGTGCGCCGCTCCGGATATTCCTATCAGCATCCGGATTACCCCTGGATGCGGGCCAACGTTGACCGTCTGCTCATTGGCGAACAGGCTGGACTGGAGTGCAAGACAACCAGTCCAGTTGCAGCAGAAGATTTGAAAAACGGCATCGTCAATGAATCATATATTCTGCAGTGTGTTCATTATCTGGCCGTGACTGGACTGGACAGATGGTATCTGTGTATCCTTCCTTTCCAGCATGAACCACAGGTATTCGTGATTGAGCGGGACGAAGAACAGATCCAGGCATTGATCAAGGCTGAAGAAGAATTCTGGCAGCTGGTCCAGGACAGGACACCACCTGCCGTGGATGGTTCCTTGTCCACGAAACGGGCACTCGCTGCACTTAAGATCCAACCCTCACCGGAAACACTGGATCTGACATCCCTGGCTGACGAACTGGATCAATACGCTATCCTGAAAGACCAGATCGTTCAGCTTGAATCGAGAGCCAGGGAATACGAAAACAGGATCTGCGCCCGAATGAAAGACAACTCCAGAGGTGAAACAAAAGACTGGAAGGTATCTTACGAGTCAGAGACCAGGGAAGGAATTGATGAGGAACGCCTCAAACAGCAGCATCCGGAGATCTATTCAGAATGCCTGAAACCGGTGTCCAGCCGCAGGCTGCGGATCCGCAAGAAGAAAGCAGAAAGTTAGACCCTGCAAGAAAGACAGGAAAGGTGAATCACGAAAACACGAAGATTCCAGACCATTCCAGATGGTACTGGAGATATACCAGAATCAGACGATGGACTGGATATCCCTCAGTTTCATTCCGTATCCGGGTTGGATGACTGTGAAGGTCAGTCCCCTACTCCGTTTCCAACAATGATCACCGGGATCCTCTTTGGGATATTCATCGAGATCATTCTCATCGTATTGACATCTATCTGACTGCATGAAGCCGCACATTACAAAGTTCGGCTTTTTTTCATATTGCTTTATGTTCTATGATTACGATAAGCACTATTTCTTTAAAGAGGGGAATTTTTCAAAAATGAAGAAAAAATCATCCAATAAATCCAAAGTGAAAGGCAGTAAAGCGAAATCACAGGTCCTTCCCTTCTCAGTCCAGTCTCAGCCAGATTTGAATCAGTTTATCAATCACTCATCTGTCATACCGACGGCTGGTCCACATGACTACTCACCTTCCGCAGTCTACAAGGCTATACACAGCCATGAAAAGACCCCAGGCCAGCGACAGCAGACCTATGAAGCAGCCAGTCGGATGAAAAAGGAGCTGGATGGTGTAGCCGGTCAATACAGGGACATCATAGACAGTGAGTTTCCAGATGAAGATACGGAAATGAGCCGCGTTGAAATGCTCTATATGATGGCTTTCATTGGCACAACCGAAGCCGAGAAGCGCGCCGATCCTCAGTATCTGCTGCCCAATAGGATCTATCATCAAATCAAGAACTACTATCGTACATTCAGGCCTCAGGAAACACTGCCTTTTGCGACCTATCTGACATCGGCCCAATCAGCTCTCGGCTGTTTTGGCCCCTGGGGCGCAGAGACTTCCATCAGACTTGTCAACCACCTTCTGAAAAAGCTCAAGGCTGCGAGAGTGACCCTGGTTCCTACTATGGCCGTCATGTCAAACCCGGAGATCAAAGATGTCGAAAACGAAGAATGCCAGCATGTGCTGGATAGGATCACAGTCCGCTTCATCCGGCAGCTTGCACTGGACCTCCTCTATCTGAACAACGAGACCTTCAAACCTGACAAGGAACTGCAGGACAGGATATTAGATATATATGTGGGTATCGTGGATGATCCATCATTGGATATTTCTGATGTTTTCCCCGTGGTATATGCTTCCAGCAAGGAACCGCTCATCAGGTCTGTGACTCATGTCGAATATGTGTTTACCGTAGCCCTGGGCTCCTGTATCGCAGCATCCGCCAAGGATAAAGTCAGGTCGAAACTGATCAGTGCGATATCCCAATCCGTGTTCAAAATGCCTCCCGGATCCCTGAAGCGCATCTCTAAAACAGTTTTTGAGATGATCGACAAGAACGAGGATCCAGCCTCCCTGAACCGCTATCTGGCAGCCTATTTCCTGCTGGAGGCCTTATCCGAAGGTATCTGGCTGGCTGCAACCTCACCTTATGCCGCCTATATCCGCTATCTGATCGATCGTGTATGGTTCGATATAGAATTATCCGACATCCAGGAGGACGGGATTCCCAGCGATGAGAACGAGGCTCAGGAAACGGATGAAACAACCGATACAGAACACGCAGGATCTGGTCTGACATCCACAGACACCGCTTCCTCAGAACTCGCGATATACAGTTCTACCACTTCAGATACAGGCGCTCTGGAGTCATTGAGTGCAGATTTTCTGATGGAGATGGATGCTTCCATCCTCTTCCGGGACAGGTCTACGACCGGCATGAATTCGTTCATTGAGAGAGCGTGTGAAGTCACTGGCGAATCAGACTCCGTGAAACTGGAGACTTACAGAAAATCCACAGATCTGCTGATCTCAAAGATCCGGAGCCTCAATAGCCGTCTCGACGCCTATCGTCATATGATGCCTGACGTTGAAACACGCAGCACAGCCAGGGAAAACAAAAAGGTCACTTCCGAAAACGAAAAGATCAGAAACGAGCTGGAATCTCTCAGCACAGAACTGTCAGAGCTGAAAGACAGATACCAGAAGGACTGTGAGAATAATTTCTCCAAGGGCCAGAAGCAAACACAATCTATCCTGTATCCGGAACTGGCCAGACTCAGAAAGGAACTGGAAGAGGAACGAAAAAGGAATACTTCCCTGCTCAGTGATCAGAAAGAACTGGTCCAGCTGCGGGAGCTGATATTCAATGACAAAGCGGATTCTGAAGAATCACAACGCAAGGAAATAGAGCCCCTGACAGCCGCTGAGGAAGACGAGATCCGGGAATTCATCAGTAAAAACAAACTGGTCTTCGTCGGCGGCCATATCCGCCAGAACCGGGATTTTGAACAAAAATATGGACACATCTTCATAGCAGATTCCCCTACCTTCCCCCCTGAAGCTGTCGCGAATGCTGACCTGCTGATCGTGTTCGCCCACTGGGTTTCCCATACCACCTATTACAAGGCCACCGGTATCGCCAAACGCAGAGGAACACCGGTGGAATACATCAATACCCGGAACACACAATACAGTGAACGGAAGTTGCTGGATATCATCAGAAAACACAGCTGACATCTCACGAAACAGAAAGTCATGATTATGAACAACAAAGAACCACACGCTTCTTCCTGGCTGTTGAAGCCGCTGAAGATCCTGCTTGTTGCCTTCCTGCTGGGTTCATCCCTGGCAGGCTGCGCATCTGACGATGATACGGTAGACGAACCTCAGACACAGGAAACTGAAACGGCATCAGATACGACCGATTCTTCGGGCGGCGAAGAGAGCAAAAAAACCACCGAGGCCAATAAAGCCTCAGAAGCGCCCGCCGCTGAAGAGAAGCCGGAGACGAAAACAGATACCCAAACCTATACAGCATCCGAGATGACAGTCACCTATCTGGATGTTGGACAGGCATCGGCTGCACTGATTGAGAGTGACGGTCATTATGCCCTGATCGATGGAGGAAATCGTGAAGATTCTGACCTGATCTATACGGTCCTGAAAAATAAGGGAGTGACCAACCTGGATGTGATCATCGGTTCCCACTCTCATGAAGACCACATCGGCGGTCTGGCAGGTGCCTTGAACGAAGCCACTGCCTCTACCATTCTTTGTCCGGTCACATCCGGAGATACCAAGACGTTCCAGAGCTTTGCGAAATATGCCTCGGAAAAAGGTCCGGGGATCACAGTTCCAACTATTGGCGATACCTATACCGTTGGAGATGCGAAGATCACGATCCTCGGTCTCAATGCAGGAGACGATACGAACGATACTTCCATCATCTGCAGCCTGCAGAACGGCGAAACAAGCTTCCTGTTCTCCGGTGATGCGGAATACCCGGCAGAACAGGCTGTCCTGAATTCAGACTACGCTTCCCTGCTCAAATCCAATGTCTATACAGTTGGTCATCACGGATCCGATACATCCACCTCAGACGCCTTCCTGGATGCGATCGATCCGCAGTACGGGATCATCAGCTGCGGCAAGAACAACTCTTACGGCCACCCTGATGCAGCAGTCCTGACCAAGCTGAAAGATCATGGAGTGAAGATCCTGAGGACCGATTTGCAGGGAGATATCACCTGCAAGAGTGACGGTAAGACCGTTGCCTGTGAACCATCAAAAAACCGGGATGCCGATGCGATGGTCCCAGGTACAAAAGCTGAAGATAAATCTGAGGCTGACCAGGCCGCAGCAGCTCCGGCACCTGTACCTCAGTCCTCAGAGTATGTTTTGAATACCAGCACTCACAAGTTCCACCGACCTGACTGCCGGAGTGTAGCGAAGATGAAAGACAAGAACAAAGAAGTCGTGAATGAATCCAGGGACCAGATAATCGCACAGGGATATGAGCCATGTAAAATCTGCCAACCCTGAGAAACTAATGAGAAAGGGAATCATGAGATCAATAACAAATAGGTATGAGTTACTGGAATTCCTCGACCAGGAACACTTATGGAATGAACCATTTATGGAAACCGTAAAACAGATCATCCTGAAGGATGAAGAATTCATAAATGAACTATACTCAAAAATCATTGATCCTGTATCACAGGGAATTATAGAAAGAATCACTTCTGGTGAGTTATCACAGGAATTAAATACGATGTATCGGGAGGCTAATAAGCTACTAATATCAGAAATAAGAAGCATGCTTAAAACCCACGGCGGAATCAAGATGCTCCTCAATGCTACGGATGGTGTTTCGTCCACACAATATCTATATAAATTGTTTGAGCAATCAGCCACTCATGAATTATCTCCAAAACTAGACAAATTGATAGGCGAAAAAGTTACTTATTTCGTAAACAAGAATGTCAAACTCTTGGTTTTTGATCCTAGGTTTCGAACGAAGTTTCTAGAAATGCTCAGAATCAGTCACAAGGCGTATTTAGATACCTACACTGAGATAGTTACAGATACACTTGGAAACGATTACGCAAGTTTAGAAGAGAAATATGCAGAAGAATTAAGTAAAATTATCGAAGATATTGAAAAAATTAAACAGCACAGAGCAAAAATCACACTGTGCTGTGCATTTTACCATTTTCTGTTATCGTAATTCGGGCAGGTTTTATCTTTCAATGCCGCTCTTATTTCAACATAGCAGCCGCATTTGCGGCACATTCCCGAAATAAGAAAATCACATTTCCTGCAAAAGGAAAGGCGTTTTTCATATAAAACCTTATCTGCTTTTAAACTATTATCCAATGTATCAAGATAATCAGTAACTGTTTTAAAAGCGGCATTCTCCCCTGCTTCAAGCAGAAGGCATTTTTTACATAAATGCTCCATTACTTTTCAATAACAAATTTAACAACCGAGCAAGCCGGAATGGTTGCGGTAAAGCCATCTTTAAGCATTCTGAAATCAGTGAATTCCTCAACCTTAACTGCCTCTGTATTATCAAAATCATTCTTATCGTGAATTTCACCTGTAAGAATTTCTGCCTTAATTGATTTCACCTTAGTATCGGCAATCTGGCACTTGATTTTTGCTGATTTTGAAGCAGACGTATTTGTTATTGTTGAATAAATTATACCGTTTTCATCAACGGAAGCAGACTCAACAAGCTGAGGGAATGCTTTGTTGTTATCATTAACTGAGTTAATTTCATCAGTTGTTATATATGAACCAACAAGTGTATTTTCCTGATGATCCTTATACATTTTGAAAACGTGATATGTCGGAGTAAGAACCATTTTTTCAGCATCTGTAAGCACAACTGCCTGAAGCACATTAACAGTCTGAGCAATGTTTGCCATCATAATTCTGTCTGCATGCTTATTGAAAATATTTAGTGTTAAACCGGCAACAATTGCATCACGCATTGTATTATGCTGATAAAGGAATCCGGGGTTTGTGCCCGGCTCAACATCATACCACGTACCCCATTCATCAACAATCAGCTTAACCCATTTCTGCGGATTGACACAATCCATAACAGCAAGATGATTATTAATCAATTCTTCCATTTTATAAGCCTTGCAGATAGTTGAATTGTATTCCTTAACATCAAATTCGGTTGCCGAGCCTTTATGATGCCACTCGCCTGTAGGAATTGTATAGTAATGAAGAGATATACCCTGTGCCTTATGCTTAACCTTATCCATAACCTCTCGTGTCCAGTGATAATCATCTACATTCGGTCCGCAGGCAATTCTCTTAATTCTGTTTTTATCATCATAATCTCTTACATATGTGTTATATCTCTTGAAAAGGCATCCATAGTATTCAGGATCCATGGTGCCGCCGCAGCCCCATGATTCATTGCCGACACCGAAGTATTTAATCTTCCACGGCTTTTCTCTTCCATTTGCCTTACGAAGCTCTGCCATAGGCGAAACCCCGTCAAAAGTCATATATTCAACCCACTCATTCATCTCCTGAACCGTGCCTGAGCCGACATTGCCGTTAATATACGTATCACATCCAAGCTGTTCACAAAGCTCAAAATATTCGTGAGTGCCAAAGGAATTGTCTTCAACAACACCGCCCCAATGGGTGTTAACCATTTTCTTTCTGTTTTCCTTTGCACCGATACCGTCTTTCCAATGATATTCATCGGCAAAGCAGCCACCGGGCCAGCGAAGAACAGGAATTCCCATATCTTTAAGTGCATTCACCACATCACTGCGCATACCGTTTACATTAGGAATTTTGGAATTTTCACCAACATATATTCCCTCATAAATACATCTTCCGAGATGCTCTGCAAAATGACCGTAAATATCCTTGTTAATTTTACTAATTTTCTGATTAGGATTAATTAAGTATTTTTCCATAAATAATTACCTCTTTTTTATGATACATAAAATTATCATATATGAAAATTAATGTCAATAAAATTTGACATAATAAATTTAAAATTTTATAATTGATTTGGTGATTAATAATGAAAATAAATAATTGTACTAATATGATTAATAGTCTTGAGTGTGATGCACTATTGCTTCTTAACGAAAGCAATATGCACTATCTTTGCGGTTTTTCGCCAAGCGAGGGTGCTGTTCTGCTTTTAAAAGACGGCAGTGCATATCATTTTGTTGATTCAAGATATACTGAAGAAGCTGAAAACCACGCAAAGGAAACAGGCTTAAGGGTTATTGAAATAACGTCAAAATTCACCGATGAAGTTGCCGATATATGCAAAAGGCATAATGTTCAAAAGATTGCTTTTGAAAATGAAACGATATCATTAAAGGCATATAATGCTTATAAAGAAGCAACAGGCTGTAAATTTACAGGCATTGACAGCAGGCTTATGAGGATACGAAATGTTAAATCGGCTGATGAAATTGAGCTTATGAAGCAGGCAAATTCAATTGCCGAAAAAAGCTTTATTGAGCTTCTGAATTATGTTGAAGCAGGAAAAACAGAAAAAGAGATGCAATCCTACTTTGATTATTTAATGGCGAAAAACGGATCAGACGGACTTTCCTTTTCAACTATTCTTTTAACGGGAGCTCATACTTCCCTTCCGCACGGTGTGCCGAGTGACAAAGTAATTCATAAAGGTGATTTTGTGTTATTTGATTTCGGTGCAACATACAAGGGCTATCACTCCGATATGACGCGTACAATCGCCGTAGGCAGTGCAACGGATGAAATGAAAGAAATGTACAGCCTTGTTTTAAATGCCCAGCTTGCGGGAATTGGCGCACTTAAAAACGGCGTTAAGTGTTCCGATGTGTATCAGGCGGCATATGATGTACTTGAAGAAAAGCATATGGGAAAATATTTTCGCCATTCGCTTGGTCACGGAGTAGGTCTTGATATTCACGAGGGCTTCAGCTCATCACCAAAAAGTGAAGATATTTACGAGGTGGGCAATGTAACCTCCGTTGAGCCGGGAATTTATATTCCCAATAAATTCGGTATAAGAATCGAAGATGTCTGCATTGTTACCGAAAACGGATGCGAAAACATTTCAACCGTTGATAAAAGTCTTTTGATCATATAAAAAAGCCTCACTATGTGAGGCTTTTTTTATATTTATTATGAGGCGTTTACTTCTTAATTTCAATAAACTTATAACCTGCATCCGTAACAGTCTGCTTGATTGCAGCTTCATCGATTTCACCGCTTTCAATGACTGCTCTGTTTTTTGAATGGTCCGCTGTTACCTTAACACCGATTTTATCAAGAGCTTCCGTAACATGTGCCTCACAATGTGCACACATCATTCCTTCAATAACAATGTAAGGTTTATTATCCTTTTTAAAAATGCTCATATCTATTTCCTTCCTTTTTGATGATTTATGAGTGATTTTATTTATATTAACGATATTCAGCCTTAAAGCATTCATAACAACACAAAAGCTTGAAAGGCTCATTGCCGCCGCACCAATCATAGGATTAAGCGTTATTCCGAACGCAGGATAAAGCACACCTGCGGCAACAGGAATACCAATAATATTATAAATAAATGCCCAGAATAAATTTTCTTTTATGTTCTGAATGACCTTTCTGGATAAGGTGATTGCTGATGAAACGTCTTCAGGATTACTTTTCATAAGCACAACATCCGCTGCATCAATTGCAACATCTGTTCCCGCACCGATTGCAATACCTGTGCTTGCTCTGGTAAGTGCAGGAGCATCATTTATGCCGTCACCAACCATAGCAACATTGCCGTATTCTGAGAGTAAACGCACTTTTTCCTCTTTGCCGTCAGGCAATACCTTTGAAATAATATTGCTTATTCCAACCTGGCTGCCGATTGCATTGGCGGTTTCTTCATTATCTCCTGTAATCATAACAACGGAAACACCCATTTTATTCAGGTTTTCAACTGCCTGCTTACTCGTTTCCTTAACCGTATCCGCAACCGCTATAACACCTAAAAACTTCTTGTCAGCGGCAAAAAATAAAGGAGTTTTTCCCATTCCCGAAAGTTCATTTGCATAAGATAAATATGCTTCGGGAATTGCAGCAATACTGCTTATATATTCAATATTTCCGCCGTAAACCTCTGCATCGTTAACAGTTCCGACTAATCCATTGCCTGCAACTGCTTTCAAATTCTCGGCATCAAGCAATGGAATATTTTCGTTTTCACAATATTTAATAATTGCTTTTGAAAGCGGATGTTCACTTTTGCTTTCAATTGCATAAGCAAGCTTCAACAGCTTTTCTTCATCATCTGATTTGATATCGGTAACAGATGGATTACCCTCTGTTACCGTTCCGGTTTTGTCAAGGCAGACTATATCCGTTTTTCCTGCAATCTCAAGGCTTTCTGCAGTTTTGAACAGAATACCGTTTTTAGCACCCTTTCCGCTGCCTACCATAATTGCAACAGGCGTAGCTAAACCAAGTGCACAAGGGCAGCTAATTACAAGAACGGATATACCTCTTGCAAGTGAAAAGCCTATGCTCTGCCCTGTTATAAGCCACACTGCCATTGTAACCAAAGCAATCGCCATAACAATAGGTACAAACACACCCGAAACCTTATCGGCAATTTTTGCTATAGGCGCTTTCGTTGCAGATGCATCCGAAACCATTTTTATGATTTTGGAAATCGCTGTATTCTGCCCTACAGAGGTTGCCCTGCATTCAATAAAGCCGCTTTGATTTATTGTTGCTGCCGAAACATTGTCTCCGACTGCTTTATCTACAGGTATACTCTCACCTGTTAATGCAGATTCATCAACAGCACTCTCACCTTTTACAACAATACCGTCAACAGGAATGCTTTCACCCGGACGAACAACAAATATATCATCAACAACAACATTTTCTGCATTGATTGTAATTTCCTTGCCGTTTCTTACTACTGTTGCATTATCGGGAGCGAGCTTCATCAGGCTTTTAAGTGCATCCGTTGTTCTGCCCTTTGAATATGCTTCAAGCGTTTTGCCTACCGTTATAAGTGCTAAAATCATAGCTGCAGACTCAAAATACAAATCATGCATATAAGTATGGGCAGCCGAAGTATTTCCCCTTGTTATTTCCACAGTCATTAAAAACATAACAACCGTGCTGTAAATAAATGCTGCACCTGAGCCGAGAGCAACAAGTGTATCCATATTTGGTGCTCTGTGAATCAAGCCTTTAAAACCGCTTATAAAGAATTTCTGATTTATCACCATTATTGCAATTGTAAATATAAGCTGAAACAATGCAATACCAAGATGATTTCCATCAAGAAAAGACGGCACGGGCCAGCCCCACATCATATGTCCCATGGAAACATACATCAGCGGAATCAGCAATACAACTGATGAAATAAGCCTTTTTAACATCAAAGGAGTCTGCTCATCTTTCAGAACATCATCCTTTTCCTTTTTTGTATCATGGGACTTTTCCTCTGCACCGTAACCTGCATTTTCAACTGCACCTATGACGACAGAAGCATCTGCTTTTCCGTCAACAACCATGGAATTGGTAAGCAGATTAACTGCAACCATATCAACACCGTCTACAGCAGAAACAGCTTTCTCAACGCGTGCACTGCAGGCAGCACAGGTCATTCCCGTAACATTAAATTCCTTCATATATCAACAACCAATCTTTATTTCATTAATTTCTGAAGCGTAGAAAGCAAATCATCAACCGTTTCATTTTTTCCTGCCTTAATATCATCTGCAACACAGGTTTTAATATGCGTTGAAAGCAATTCACGGTTAAAAGAATTAAGAGCCGCAGTTGCAGCTGCAACCTGAGTTATAATATCCGTACAGTAGGCATCATTTTCAACCATACCCTTTATCCCTCTGATCTGTCCCTCTATTCTGTTCAGGCGGTTAATCAGTAATTTGTACTCTGCTTCACTTCTCTGCTTTGTTTTATGACAGCAATTACATTCTTCCATAAGCAGCAACCTCCTTATACCCTAATGGGGTATTTTTATTATATACCCTGTCAGGGTATATGTCAATACCCAAAAAAGCGAAAATGTAATTATAAAACATTTTCGCTTTTTTAATACTTATTTTATTGATTTAACAACCTGATATGCACTTTCTGTTGCATTATAGATTCTGCCAACTTTTGAAGAATCACCTATATTATAAACGTGTTTAAATAAATTCTTGATTTCCTCATACAATGCATTATCAGGTCTTACGCCTAATGATAAAACAACTAAATCACAAGACAAATGCTCAGCTTTCTTTGTTTTAATATTTTCAATAATAATTCCATCCGACTTTATTTCAGTTAATTTTGAAGATGTGTAAAACCTTGTATTATATCTTTTTAACTTAGGTAAAGCATCATCAAGATGCTGGAACCATGCACCGGGTGCAATTTCATCTGCCATTTCAACAATGGATACTTGATTTCCTGCTTCACAAAGAAGTTCAGATGTTTCAAGACCTGTCATACCGGAGCCGATTACACAAACCTTTTTATTTTCAACTTTGATATTGCCGTTTAAAATTTCTGTAACAGTAACAACATTTTCGCCCTCAAATGCCTTTGGCTGAACAGCATTTCCGCCTGTTGCATTTATAACATATTCAGGTGAATATGCTGCAATAATATCTTTGGTTGCAGTAACACCGTAAATAATCTTTGCCCCTGCTTTTTCTGCATTTGTAAGCAAATCTTCGGCACACCAATGAAGCTTTCCCTTGTGAGGAGGCTTATCGGCAAGATTAATTTGACCGCCTGCCTGTTTTTCTTTTTCAATAACGGTAACCTCAAAACCTCTTTTTGCAAGCAGCTCAGCCGCGGTAAGACCCGCAACACCTGCACCGATTATAACAACCCTTCTACTGTTTCCGTTTTCAGGCAGCTTTTCACCTTCTCTGCCGACAAACGGATTAACCGAGCAGTGACCGTGCTCACCGATATATGCACCCTCCATCATACTTTCAAAGCAGTAAAGGCAGCAGACACAGCGTTTGATTTCATCTTCTCTGTTTTCAAGCACCTTATTGCACCAATGCGGATCTGCAATATGCGGTCTGCCAAGTGCAACAAAATCCTGTATACCCTCCTGAAGCTGCTGCTCAGCCTGTTCAGGCGAACGGATAAGATTAGCGGCAATAACAGGAATATTAACCGACTTTTTTATCTCTGCCGCTAAATTTTTACGCCACCCGCATTCGAATGTTGTTGGTTCAAGCCAATAATTAAATGTATCATAACCTGCGGAGGAAACATCAATAGCATCTATGCCCTTCTTTTCAAGGATTTTTGCCATTTCAATACCTTCCGAGAGCGTATAGCCCTTATTGCTCTGCCCGATTTTATCATACATCTCATCAACAGTTAAACGAACAATAAGAGGATAATCTTTTCCGCATTTTTTACGTACATCATCAATAATTTCAAGCAGAAATCTCATTCTGTTTTCAAGACTTCCGCCGTATTGATCAGTTCGTTTATTTGTTTCGGGAGATAAAAACTGCTGAATTAAATAACCGTGGCTTGCATGAAGCTCAATGCCGTCACAGCCTGCCTTTTTTACTCTGTATGCGGCATCACCGAACTGTGAAATAATTTTCTTAATCTGACTAACAGATAGTGCCTTATTGGTACTTTCAGCAAATTTACTTCTGTTTGATTTGCTCGGCGAAACTGTTCTGAAGAATAAATCCTTTTCTACAAGCTTTTTACCAAGCGGAACAATACTTCCGTAAAGCAGCTTGCTATATAGATTCTTAGGCATAATATTATCACACAGTACTGAAATAGGAACAGTATTAATCATAAGATTCACATTCTGCCTGCCGGGATGATGAAGCTCAACAAATATTTTTGCACCATGCTTATGCATTCTTTCTGCAAGACATGAGATAGATTCAATATTCCTATCCTTAGATGCTGCAAGCTGACCGAATGAAGAAGCACCTGTTAAATCGTTAACACGTGTAATTTCGGTGATGATAAGACCCGTACCACCCTTAGCTCTTTCTTCATAATAATTAATCATTTTTTCAGTTGCGTTGCCGTTGAACTGACCGAAACCCATCATCATCGGCGCCATAACAATTCTGTTTTTTATTTCAACATTACCTATTTTCAAAGGGCTGAAAAGCATATTATATTCCATAAATATCCCCTTATATTTTATAGTATGATTATAGCATTTTACTTTAAATTAATCAACATAAAGAAAAACACCGAAATTCGGTGTTTTAATTCTTAGTTATTTTTTTTATATCACTTGCAGTTCCCATAACAATTATATGTTCATCCCTTGTGAAAATATAATCTGCCGAATTTATGGCAGTAACTTTATTGAAACTGTCCTTTGATGCAATTACAGTTACATTATGAAACTTACGAACATTAAGATCTATAAGACTTTTACCGCACCAATTACCCGGTGTTTCAATCTCATAAATTCCTGCATTATCACTTAATCTTATATACTCATAAATATTTTTGTTTGAATATTCAACAGCAGTATTATACGCAATATCTCTTTCAGGATAAACAACTCTGTCAGCACCGTTTTTCAGCAAAAACTTTTCATGTATTTCGGATATAGCTTTAGCGATAATCTGAGAAGCTCCAAGTTCTCTTAGAATGTCTACAATAACAAGACTGTCCTGAAAACCTCCAACACAAACAAAAACATAATCATAATCATTAACACCCAGAGCTTCAAGATTGCTTCTCATTGTATAGTCACCTATCTCGGCAGAAGTAATGCGGTGTGAAATTTCATTAATTATGTTTTCATCTTTATCAACAAGCAAAACCTCATTTCCCATTTTGCAAAGGTTAATTGCCAAATGGGAACCATATTCACCGGCTCCAATCACCAAAAATGTTTTCATTATTAATTCACATATCTTTCCGCTGCAATAAAAATTTTACATTAACAATTCCCTGCCACAGCCTGCAAGGAGATTAACTTATATTATTCTGCTACCCTACCATAAATTCACCTTTAGGCTTCTTAGTGGTTGTTTTAGGTTTTGTGACAACAAATGACAGGGCAAAAATTAAGCTTGTCAATCGTCCTATATACATCAAAATTATTATAACAAGCTTTGAAACTATATTAAGTCTTGAAGTAATACCTGTTGTAATACCAACAGTTCCCATTGCCGAAGCACATTCAAATACAACATCAGCAAGAGAAAGCTCACTTTGAGAAAAAGAAATAATAATTATTCCTAAAAAAATTTCAAATAAATTTATAACAACAACAGAAACAGCCTTTTTAACAGTATCAAGAGTTATTCTGTTATTAAACACAGTAATTTCATTCTTATTACGAATATTTGCTATCACACACAGAACCAAAACAGCAACAGTTGTTGTTTTAACACCGCCTGCAGTTGAACCGCTTGACCCTCCTATAAACATAAATACGATTGTAAGCATTCGTGAAACAGGATTCATATCTGCTATTTCAACACTGTTGAAACCTGCTGTTCTTGGTGTTACACTGCAAAAAAATGAATTAAGCAGTTTTGTACCTAAATCCATATTTTTAAAAGTGCAATTATACTCAAAAAGAAAAAAAAGAGCCATTCCGCAAAGCAGTAAAACAGCAGTAGAACAAAAAACAAGCTTTGAATGCACCGAAAGTGTTTTAATCTTAAACTTTTTATCCTTAAGGTCCTGCCAAACAATAAAACCAATACCGCCCAAAACGATAAGAGCAGAAATAGTTAAAATAATCACGGGATCATTATTAACAGTTGTAAGTGAAGATGACGGAGAAAACATCCCCATTAAATCAAAACCTGCATTGCAAAAAGCTGAAACACTGGTAAACACTGCCATATACACGCCTCGTCTAAATCCGGCAAGAGGAATAAAACGAACAGATAAAAGTGCTGCACCTGCAAGCTCACATACAACCGTAAATACAATTACAGTTTTAACCAGAACACGTACGTTGGAAAGATGAAGAGAGCCAATGCTCTCCTTTAAAAGAATTCTATACTTAAGGCTTAAACGCTTTCTGAAAACGTTAACAAACAAAGCAAGAACAGTTATAAAACCAAGACCGCCTATCTGAATAAGACAAAGAATAACAATCTGACCAAAAACGCTCCAATTACTGAAAGTATCAAAAGGAACAAGCCCGGTAATACAGGTTGCAGATACAGAAGTAAACAAGGCATCTATATAATCAATACCGCCTTGTTTTGAACTGATCGGAAGCATTAAAAGCAATGATCCTAATATTATAATTAATGCAAATCCTGCAGCAACAATTTTCGGATATGTTAGCGAATAGTTTTTCTTGTCTTTCATTTAGCTCAATTCTTTGCTCAATACTTAAATATTATTTTGTATGTTTTTTGGCTTCTTCTTTAGCCTTTCTTTCGGCTACCTTTTTCTTTGCTTCGGCAATAATATTCTTCTGCTCTTCTTCATAGGCCTTTGCAGCTTCTTCACGAGCCTTCTGTTTTCTTATTTCTTCTGCTTTTGCCTTTGCTTCTTTAGCATCAGCCTTTGCAATTCTTTCTGCTTCAAGCTCCTCGTCACTCTTAGCAGGTGCAACTGCAACAGCAACATTAATACCTGTTGCAGCAATCAGAAGTATCACCGCAACTATATACCCCCATGAAAATCCGCCTGAAATATTTATTGCAGCTAAACTGCCCATAGCAAATGCAGTAAAATCATTACCGGATGATGCTATTGTGAAAAGAACTACTGAAACAATTGAAGCAGCAATTGAAAAAATATCAAAAATTACAGTTGATTTGGTTTTCGGCTTTGCACACTTTAATATATTAAGCAAAAACGCAAACACAATGAATAATAATGAAAGAAAGAAAAATACAGTTCCCAGAAACATAAAGGTAACCGGACCACTGTTATTCTCAAATCCCATATTAGCAGAAATAAGTGAAAAATTACTGAAAACCTGAGATAGAATATCTATTGCAGTTTTGCCGCCTGAAAATGACAACAAAGCCAAATCAAAGCTTGAACCATCACTTTTAACGGATGCCCACGGAAGTATAAAGCCGATAACAGGAAGAAAGGTAAGCACAAGTCTTACAATGCGGAGCTTACTTCCTAAAAGCGAATATTGCATTCTGTTTATGGTTTTATAAAAAACACCAAAAGATTTTTCGGCATTTTTATTATCCTCTTCAAGCCTTTCCACCCAATTGAAATTCGGAATGGATACTCCGCATTTTGAGCATTCGGCTTTTATATTCCAAAAAGGTATTTTTTCTCCACAGTTAGGACAGTTTGCCATCAGCAACACCTCATACAGATAAATTATTTACTAAAACATTTTATAATGTTTGTTGTAAAAAGTCAATATAAGATAGAATAATTTGAATCCAATTGTTTATTTAAGCTGTTTTGCTTTTCTTCTGTACTCTTTTGTATCCCTTGCAATAACACCGGATAAAACAAGAAGCGAAATAAGATTAGGTATAGCCATAAGACCATTGGCAATATCACTGAATGTCCATGCAATATCAAGAGCAACGGTTGAGCCAACAAAAACAAACACTGCAAAAACAACTCTGTAAATATAACAGATAAACGGTTTTTTAAATAAATATTCAAGTGCCTTCTCACCCTGATATTCCCAGCCGAGAATTGTTGAAAAAGCAAACATTAAAATTCCGATTGTTACAATAATTGCACCGGGTTTTCCAAGTGCTGATTCAAAAGCTGAAATAGTAAGATTGGAGCCGGATACAAAATCCCCCTTATCATCAACAGAACCAAGAACACCTGAAGATGCAATGGCAAGACCTGTTATTGTGCAAACAATGATAGTATCAATAAATGTGCCGCACATATTTATAAAGCCCTGCTCAACATGATTATCAGTTGAAACAGATGATGCAGTGATTGCGGCAGAACCAAGACCTGCTTCATTTGAAAATACACCGCGTGCAACACCAAATTTAATGCTGTTCATCATAGAAGCAGTTATAGCACCTGCAATACCGCCTGCAACTGCTCTTCCGCCGAATGCCATTGAAAAAATTGTCCCCAAACCGGCAGGAATGTTTTTATAGTTCAAACAAATAACAACCAGACCGGAAACTATGTAAAAAACAGCCATCACAGGAACAAGCACAGAAGAAACCTTTGAAATGGATTTTATTCCTCCGAAAACTATAATTCCTGTTAACAATGCAAGAATGATACCGGTTATCCACGTCGGAAGCGAAAAGGTTTTATCAATAGAGCTTGATATTGAATTTGCCTGTGAAAGATTGCCTATACCAAATGATGCAAATATTGTAAACAATGCAAATGCACCTGCCAGAAAAGCAGCAAAGCCTTTATGCTTGAAAGCATTTTTAATTGTATACATCGGACCGCCTACAACCTCGCCCTTTTCGTTAGTTGAACGATATTTTATGGCAAGTGCACACTCTGCATATTTCGTTGAAATTCCGAATGCTGCAGCAACCCACATCCAGACAAGAGCACCGGGACCACCCGAAACCATTGCAGTTGCTACACCGACAATATTTCCTGTTCCTATAGTTCCTGCCAATGCAGTCATCAAAGCCGAGAATGGAGAGATTTCACCTTTTTTTCCATTAGTTTTTCTTGACTCAGGACTTACAATTGCTTTTAATGAAGACGGCAGCATTTTCCAAGGAACAAATCTTAATTTTACAGTAAGAAAAATACCGGTACCAACTAAAAGCAAAAGTGTTATCGGTCCCCAAACCACATTATCAATACCTTCTAAAATTGACTGAAACTTTTCCATAATATCAAAATTCTCCTAGATATATAATAACAATTATATGTGCAATACTATGCTTATGAACTGCAATTATTTTTTATAAGTTCTCGGTACAAACAAAATTAAAATGGGAAACAGTTCAAGTCTTCCTGCAAGCATATCAAAACAGAAAACAAGCTTTGACAAAACCGAAAATGAAGCATAATTACCTGTCGGGCCGACAATACCCAATCCGGGTCCCACATTATTCAGGCACGTAATAACCGAAGTTAATGTTGATGTAAAATCAAATCCGTTAACAGAAACAATAGCTGTAGAAATCACTAAAATGCCAAGATAAATTACAAGATAGGAATTAAGTCCCTGAATAACTTTTTTCTCAACAGCATTGCCGTTCATTCTTATTTTTGTTATAGCATTCGGCTTAAGCGTACGTTTTATATCGGCATGCATTTCTTTAAAATACAGTATAATACGAGTAACTTTTATACCTCCGCCTGTTGAAGAAACACAAGCACCAATAAACATTAAAAATACAAGTATAACCTTACTGAAAGTATTCCATTTATCAAAGTCAACAGTGCAAAAGCCTGTTGTAGTCATAATAGAGTTAACATTAAACGCGGCATCACGTATAGCATCGGTTATACGGTCATAATTATTTGAAATACTCAATGTTATCAATAAAATTGATGCAACATTAACAGCAACATATGTCCATAATTCTTCATTCCTGAAGGCACTTGAAAATCTTCTGATAAGAATAAAGAAATAAAGATTGAAGTTAACACCAAACAAGAACATAAATACTATAATAATCCATTCAATTAACGAACTGTTATAACCCGCAATTGAATTATTCAAAGCTGAAAAACCGCCTGTTCCCGCAGTTGAAAAAGCAGTTGTTACAGCATCAAACAAACGCATTTTTGTAAAAAAGTATAATACAATTATTTCAATCACGGTTAATGCACAATATATTATGTACAATATTCGTGCACTATCCTGAATTTTGGAAACAACCTTTCCTGCCTTTGGTCCCGGAACCTCCGCTTTCATTATATACATAGAATGACTTTCACTTTTTGGAATGATTGCAATCATAAAGGACAAAATTCCCATTCCGCCAATCCAGTGTGTAAAGGAACGCCAGAATAAAACAGACTTCGGCAATGATTGTATTTCAGTTAATATAGTAGCGCCGGTTGTTGAAAAGCCTGAACAGGTTTCAAAAAAAGCATCTATATAATTCGGAATTACACCGCTGATTATAAACGGCAAGGCACCAAAGGCCGACATAGATATCCATGAAAGACCGCAAATAACAAGTCCTTCCTTCGTGTAAATATTAAATCTCTTCGGTTTTCTTGCTATAAGAAGAATTCCGATAAAAAGCAACAATGCAGCAGGAACCAAAAATGCTATTGTTAACCCTTCTCTATAGTAAAAGGATATAGCAATCGGAAGCAGCATCAGTGCCCCGACTACCATAAACAGTTCCCCAAGAACATAAGCCACAGATCTGTAATTCATAATCCACCTTTATAAATCCTTCATTAAGTAAAAATTAATGAATTAATCAAAAATATCGTTTATTTTTTCAATCTTTCTGTCCTTTGAAACAATAATAATTCTATCACCGATTTCGATTGAATCATCACCTTTTGGGAAAATAATTTTTCCCTTTCTGCTTATTGAAGCTATAAGTACATCTCGTTTGAACTGAATATTAAACAACGGCTTATTTACATTCTTTGTTTTTCCGTCTACAACAAATTCCGTTGCTTCAACCTTGCCGCCTACAAGCTTATAAAGACGTTTCATTTCGCCTGAGCTTACATTTTTTTTGGACCTGATGTAATGAATGATGCTGTCACTTGCAATATCCGTAACATTAATACAGCTGTCAGAAGAAAATCTGTCAAGCAGAATAGATAAATTTGCATTATTGATTTTGGTAACCGTTTTCGGAACATTGCAGGTTTCTGCAAATGCAGCCACCATAATATTAAGCTCGTCGTTATTTGTGAGCGTAATAACGGCATCCATATTTTCAATGCCTTCCTCTTTCATGAAGTCATACTCATTGGCATCGCCGCAGATTACGGTTGTACCGTTTAACAGTTCAGAAAGTCCTTCACACTTTGGCAGATTTTTCTCAACCAAAACAACATTCTTGCCTTGGTTTTCAAGCATTCCTGCAAGATAGAAGGCAATTCTTGAACCGCCTATTATCATAATATCCTTAATTGAAGCAAATTTCTTATTCGGATTTATTTCCTTTATAATTGACGCAAGGTATTTGTGATGGCCTGTAATATATATTTTATCATATGCATTTAAAATAAAATCACCGTTAGGAATATATACCTGATCACCTCTTACAACAGCACAGATAATCATTCTGTTTTTAAATTTTGATGATATATTCCCGATTTTAGTATCGGCAAAGGAGCTGTCAGGATAAATTTTAACCTCAGCAATATCAACAAGTCCATCAGCAAAAGTTTCAACATTCATTGCACTTGGAAACTGGATAATTCTTGCTATTTCAAGTGCCGCATTGAAATCCGGATTAATAAGCATGGAAATTCCAAGCTCATTTCTCATAAAATTAATTTGCTTGATATATTCAGGATTTCTTACTCTTGCAATTGTGTGCTTAGCACCCAATGTTTTTGCAATAAAGCAGGACAAAATATTATTTTCATCCGATGCAGTAGTAGCAATCAGAAGATCCGCCTTCTTAACACCTGCTTCATCAAGATCACGCTTAATTGTTGCACCGCCCACAAAGCCCTGAACATCGTATTTGTCTACAATACCGCTAACAAGCTCTTCATTTCTGTCAAACACAGTAACATTATGGTTTTCGTCAGACAGATTTTTTTGCCAGACAGCCGCCAAGCTTTCCGCAGCCTACAATAATAATATCCAAAATTAAAATCCTCCGTGATTTTTAACCGTTAAAACCGTTAAACTGACTATAATACAGTTTATTATAAAATCCCTTTTTGTCAAGTAAATCTTTATGCGTTCCCATTTCAATGACAGTACCGTTATTCATAACAAGTATTAAATCAGCATTTTTTATTGTTGATAATCTGTGAGCAACAATAAAGGTGGTCTTATTCTGCATTAAAGTATTGAATGCCTTTTGAATTTTAATCTCGGTTCGTGTATCAATACTTGATGTTGCTTCATCAAGTATAAGCATAGGCGGATTAACAAGCATCAGTCTTGTTATACATAGAAGTTGTTTCTGTCCCTGTGAAAGATTGCCTCCGTCTGCTCCGATAAAAGTGTTATATCCGTCAGGCAATCTTTTAATGAACGAATGAGCATGGGCTTTTTTAGCCGCTTCAATTGCTTCATCCAATGTGGCATCAGGCTTGCCCATACATATATTTTCAAGAATTGTGCCGTTTTTTAGCCAGGTATCCTGCAAAACCATACCGAAAGCACTTCTGAGAGAGTTAACATTAATATCATTATAATCAATGCCGTCAACGGAGATTGAGCCGCTGTTTATATCATAAAATTTCATTAAAAGATTTATGAGTGTTGTTTTACCACAGCCTGTAGGACCTACAATTGCCACTCGCATTCCATGCTTTATATTTAATGAAAGATTTTTAATAAGCTCCTTATCCAGAGTATAGCTGAACGCTATATTATCAAGCACTATATCACCTTTAACCTGATTCAGCGCCTCACTGCTCTCTGTATCAGGCTTAACCTCATCCTCTTCGATCAGTTCAATCAGTCTTCCTGCACAGGCAATTGCATTCTGAAGCTCAGTTACAACTCCGCTTATTTCATTAAACGGCTTTGTATACTGATTTGCATATGCGAGGAAGGATGCAAGAATACCGACGGTTATTCCGCCATAGCCTGTAACTGCAAGAATTGCTCCGAAAAGTGCAACGGCGGCATAAACAATACTGTTAACAAATCTGGTAGCCGGATTCGTTATTGATGAATAGAAGGTGGCACGCAGTGAGAACTTACGCAGTTTTTCATTAACCTCATCGAATTTTTCCATATTTTGCTTTTTATGACCATAGGCTTCAATAACCTTCTGATTTGAAATCATTTCATCAATAAAAGCTGTTTGCTCACCCCTTGTTTCACTCTGAAGCTTAAACATTGAATAGGTTTTTTTGGCAATAAACCTTGCAATAAAGAATGAAAGCGGTGTTAGAATAACAACTACAAGTGTAATCCAAAAATTGATTGAAAGCATAAAGAACAAAGTGCCGATAATTGTTGCAACACCTGTAAAAAGCTGCGTGAAGCCCATTAAAAGACCGTCTGCAAACTGATCTGCATCAGATATTACCTTGCTTACGGTATCACCATTGGAATGACTGTCAAGATAACTGAAAGGAAGCACCTCTATCTTTTTAAAAGCTTTATCTCTCATATCACGCACAACATTGAAGGTTATCTTATTATTGCAGACATTCATAATCCACTGAAGAATGGCAGTGATAAGAATTATAATTGCTATTTTAATCAGAATTTCCGTAATAGACACAAAATCCACATTATTTCTGTCAATAATAAAATCTATAGCATTTCCCACAAGCACAGGAACATATAAGGTTAAAGCAACGGAGAGTACAGCAAATAATAATGAAATAAATAGAAGATACTTATATCTGCCTATATAGGCAAAAACTTTTTTCAGGACTGATTTATTTTTCATAAGTATCCTCCTTTCCAAACTGTGAATCATAGATTTCCTTATAAACCTCACAGCTTTCAAGCAGGTCACTATGCATACCGATTCCGACAACCGCACCGTCATCAAGCACAATAATCTTATCAGCACACATAACAGAGGAAGCTCGCTGACTTACAATAAAAACAGTTGGATTGTAATCCAGATTTAAGATTTCTTTTCTCATTGCCGCTTCTGTTGCAAAATCAAGTGCAGACGAGCTGTCATCAAGCACAAGAATTTCAGGTTTTCTTACCAAAGCTCTTGCAACAGACAGTCTTTGCTTCTGACCTCCGGAAAGGTTTGAACCGTTCTGCTCTATTTCAGCATCAAGTCCGCCTTTTTCCTTTATAGAATCAAGTATCTGTGCCTTTTCAAGAGCGGAAAGCATATCTTCGTCAGAAGCATTTTCCCTGCCCCATTTAAGATTATCTCTTACTGTTCCTTTAAATAGTGCTGCTTTTTGCAGAACAAAACCTGTTTTCAGTCTTAATTCTTCATCTGAATAAGATTTAACATCAACACCGTTAACAAGAACCTCACCGTCAGTTGCATCATAGAAATGCGGAATAAGCGAAACAAGGCTTGTTTTACCGCTGCCGGTACCGCCTATAACACCTATAACATTGCCTTTTTCTGCACTGAAGGTAATATTTTCAAGCGAGTTGTCCGAAGCATCCTTATATCTTAATGATACATTTCTGAAATCAACTGCATGATTCGTCTGAACTGCATTATTTGAATTATGCTCAAGCGAATTTTCAAGATTTAATACATTTTCAATTCTTGAAGCACAGGCAAGAGCCTTTGTAACTGTAATAATAAGATTTGCAAGCTTTATCAGTTCAACAAGTATCTGACTCATATAGTTATAAAGTGCAACAACCTCGCCCTGTGAAAGATTGCCTTCGTTAACCTGAATTGCACCGCTGTAAATGAGAAGAATAACACCTGCATTAATAATTACATACGTTACGGGATTCATTAACGCAGATATTCTTCCTACACTCTTCTGAAGTAATGAAAGAAGATTATTTTTCTTTGTAAAATCCTCAATTTCATTTTCCTCCTGCGTAAAGGCTCTTATCACTCTTGCGCCACTCAGATTTTCTCTTGTTTTCAATGTAATACCGTCTAAATGATTCTGCACCTTTTTATATTTCGGAATTGTATAAACCATAATTCCGAAAACAACCAAAGACAAAAGCGGAATAACACCCACAAAAATCAGTGCACATTTTACATCAACGGTAAATGCCATAATCATTGCACCAAAAACAATGAACGGACTGCGGAGAAACAATCTTAAAACTAAGTTCACACCGTTTTGCACCTGATTGGCATCTGTTGTAATTCTTGTTATCAAACTTGATGCACCGATTTTATCAAGCTCAGAAAATGATAGGCTCTGTATTTTATCAAAAAGAGAATGCCGAAGCTCCTTGCCAAAGCCTGTAGCTGCCTTCGCTGCAAAATACTGAGCAGTAATCGCTGCAATCATACCTACAACTGCAAGCAACACCAATATGCCGCTTCGTGAAATAATAAAACCTTTGTCATTATTCAGAATACCATTATCAATGATTGAAGCAACAACAAGAGGAA
>OFGC01000841.1_pt1 | contig 26410 bp, 21 predicted proteins | sample 1521691 | NCBI WGS metagenome assembly OFGC01 (sample SAMEA3504121, study PRJEB24116) | mouse gut metagenome | biome: mouse gut; feature: mouse-associated habitat; material: faeces | place: Denmark | collected 2011
GGTATTTTTGTTGTACCCAAAATCCGCATCACATGGGGCAATTTTACTCTGAATTTTGAATTGTTAACCTTCTAATAATACACGTTTTCTTTCTATCATTTCTCCGATTCTCTCGATATATTGGGAAACGTCTTTCACATTTTCGCACCGCTCGATGCGCCCGTCGGGATACACCCTTTTGGTGATCGCCCCGGCCCCACAGGCCGCAATGGTCTGTTTTTCCTCCATAATCAGGATATTGTACAGGCCTGACTTTCCTTCCCTGGCATAACCCACATTTTCAAAATTACCGGACATATTTTTCTGACGATAGAGGTAATAGGGTGCCATCCCAAGCCTTTGGGCGCCCTTTGCGGCAGCAGCCATGGTCTCGTCCGTGTTGCGCAGCATAGATACTCCGTTTTCAAGGATCCATTGACTTAATCTGGAAGCCCGCTTAATGGCCAGGGAATGGACTGTCAAGCTGTCAGGAGCCAGCTCCACCACTCTGTCCACTGTGCGCTGTACATCCTCCTTTGTCTCTCCCGGAAGCCCCAGGATCAGGTCCATATTAATATTGTCAAAGCCCGCCTTCCTGGCAAGGGCAAAAGCTTCTTCCACCTGCTCCACCGAAGCCTTTCTGCCGATCATATCCAGAGTCTCCTGCTTCATGGTCTGAGGATTCACGGAGATTCTGGTAACCCCGTGCCGGCGAAGCACCTGAAGCTTTTCTACGGTGATACTGTCGGCACGGCCTGCCTCCACAGTAAATTCCCGGACTGTCTCAAAATCAAACAGCTCCTTCAGCCGGCCAAGCAGTCTGTCCAGCTGCTCAGGTTCTAAAGTCGTAGGTGTCCCCCCGCCTACATACACACTGTCCAGGATCCTGTCCGCACACTGCCGGGACACAAACTCCATTTCCCGGATCAGGCAGTCAATATATGCATCCGTCATCTTCCTGTATCCGGCGATGGGAAAGGAAGTAAAAGAACAGTACAAGCACGTGGTAGGACAAAAAGGAATGCCCACATACAGGCTGTAGCCCTTTTCATAATGGATGTCTGCCAGAAGACTGCGCTCCCTCCGGGCAATATCAACGGAAAGCGCCGCCTTCTCCGGGCTCACATAATGCTTTTGGCGGTAATATTTCAGAATATAATCCTCATCCCTCCCCTGCTCCAGCAGACCATAGGCGATTTTCACGGGACGAATCCCTGTAAGGTTCCCCCAGGGAAGACTCTTTCCCGTAATCCGGCTGAGTGTTCGGTATAAAAAACACTTAAAGGAAACCTTGGGATCGCCCTGCTCCAACAAGGCTTCATCTGCATCCTCCCGGGGCCGGCTCCAGAAAAACGTTTCCCCGTCCACAGTAAGGGAGGCGCCCTCTTCCTGAACCTCTACCCGGATGCGCACACTGTTTTTCAGTTCTTCCCTCTTATCCGGCCTGCTCTCGGGAATCAATACCCGGACCTGCTCCTCCGGATAGAAAGCCTGTACCAGCGAATGCACATCATATTCCAGATTCTCCCTGTTCAGCTCAACTGTAAACATAATCCAACTCTCTCCCTATATCTGCCTTTCACAGTAATAATGTCATCTCATTCGGCATCTTATACCTGCCTTCTCCAGAAGATATACCTCATCTCCCACAGGTACCTTCAATTTATCCACTGTATACCCGCAGCCAAAGGCACAGCCTTAGACGGGCGGGAACTACGGCAAAGGCCTTCTTCACCACAGCCCGTTGTACTGCCCATACCTGACTCTGTTCTCCGGATGAGGGCTCTTCCCTGGCAAAGCTGCTTCTCTCCAGGATCTCCCAAAGCTTCCGGCACTCCGTGTCTGTAATTTCGGGGCACATCCTTTTAAGGCTCCGCCTCAGCGTCTGCTCATCCCCCGGTCCTTTTCCGGCATAACCCGCCAGTCGAAGCGCCCGTTCCAGATTTCCGTACATCAAAGCAATCCGATCCCGGGCCGATGCACGCTCCAGCTTCCTGTGCCAATATCGGGTTCTCCCCCGGACTGCAGCCGGAATACCGCGCCTCAGTCCCCAAATCAGCAAAACAGCGCCCAGCCCATTAAACAGCAAAAACCCCGGACTGCCCTTCCGGCTCTCCAGTACCGGCCTGCTCCGCTCTTCCCGGTTTTCCTGCGCAGCTTCCGAGCCCAAATCCGGAGCCTGCCCGTTCATCCCTGAAGAATCCTGATGATCCTTTCCTCCCTGCTGCAGGGCAGATGCTGCCTGGGCCGGGCCTTCGGTCAAAGCCTCTCCGTTTTTTTCTGCTTTGTCTGCCGGCTCCAAAAACCAAAGTCTCCCGGAATCTTCGGCTTCCTTCCGGGTAGCCGCTTCCGTCCGAGCCTGCTCCAGTTCCCGCAAAGCCGCCTGCCTGGCCTCTTCCCGGGAAGAAGGTTGAACGACAATATCTCCCTCCAGCGTTCCCATACGCACCAGAAGCTCCGCCCGGCTGTCCCCTGTAGCGGCTGTGCCCGGCGTCACCTCCACGGGCACCCAACCCACGTTGTCCAGGTAAACCTCCGCCCAGGCGTGGGCATTCTCCCCTGTGAGCGTGGCCGTCCATTCCTCGGTACCCTTCTGCGTAAACTTACCGGGGGAAACCGCATACCCTGTCACATATCTGGCCGGAATGCCAAAATATCGCAGGACCAGCACTGCCGCAGAGGCAAAGTGCATACAATACCCCGAATGGCTTTCAAAGAGAAAATATTCCACAAAATCCGTGCCGGCAGGATTGTTCCCTGCCCCCAGATCATAGGAGGCCTGTTCCTCCAGAAAGGCCGCAATATCCAGGACACACTGGTAAACACTGTCTCTGCGGATACCCGAGTTCTCCAGCTGCCGGGTGAGAAGCAAAAGCTCCTCCCGGGGATACTCCAGATAATTGTCATAAACATACTGCCGGTATTGCTGCTCCAGCCTGGAATACCCCCAGGGCAGACGGCCATTTCGGCCATGTCCTTCCAGCGGATAATATTCAAATTGGTATACGGCATCCCGACGGGCACAGGTGCCGTCACTGCTTACCTGATACCCCTCTGTCAAAAAGGCCCCGCAGGGATACAGGCTGTAGCTCCCACTGTCTCCCAGCTCCTGAACGGTCAGTCTTCCCGGCTCTCCTCCCTGCATGGCCCGGGCCGCCTCCCAGCCGATATTCACCAAATGCCGGAAGTCCTCCGGAAGCTCCAGGCCTTCCTTCTCATAATACTCCCGGAAATGCTCATCCGTGTCTGCCTCCCAGGCATCTTTCCCGTAATCCTTTCCTGCAAATCCCTTCAAATACAGGGTGCCCCGGGGAAGACTGTCCGCCGTCACCATGTAAGTTTCCGTAAGAGTATCCGAAAAGATCTCCTTCCTGTCCAGATCCCCCGATACATCCACTCCAGTCCCCATGCCATGTCCCGTAAAAAGGCTTCGGATCCGGGGAATCCACTCCTGGTTTACTTCCATGTAAAACTGCTGTCTTTTCAACAAGCTTCGCTCATATTGCTCATCCGCAGCCGGCAATACAATAAAATAGGCACATCCCATAGCCAATCCCGTAAAGGCCGCCATCCACAATGCCGCCTGAAGCCCCGCCACAGGGTCATCCCGAAAATCTCTTCTGGCAAACCCGGCCAAGGCACCCAGCACACAAAATACCAGGTAAAAAAAATCCGGAAACACATTATAGGCACAGGCCGCGGTAAACCAGAGCAGATTCCCCGCCGCCACAGGCATCCATTTTCCCCGGACCGCAAAATATCCTGCCGCCAGCTCCAAAGGAAGCAGGATTGCCAGCATTCCTATGGTGCCCAGCTGTCGCAGCTCTTCCGCACTCCGCCCGGCCCCCTGCAGCCAAGCACTCTCCGGCCAGTAAATGCGAAAGCCAAAAATCTCACCCAATCTCTCCGCCGGCCCCTGCAGAACCAATGTAATACCTGCAAACAATTCCTCCCAAAAAAGAAACGCCAGAATGGCATATAGGAGCAGACATAAAACCACCCTGCACAAAATTCTGCTTCGTCCGCTGCCTTTCCAGAAATAGGCGGCGGCCACACAAAACAGGAAAACAGCGCTCCAGAATAACACCGGATCCAGCGCACTGTCCCAAGGGATCTCCAATATCGAAACCAAGGCCCCCACAATGCCTATATTGTTCACCAGCATCAGCAATATGTTAAACAGACGTTTCACCTTATTCATATACACATTGCTCCCCCAGAAAGAGCCTGCCGTCCTCCCTCAGACAAAAGCCAGGAGCCGGGAAAGCATCCTGTCCCTCCCGGAATCGGATTGCTTCCTTATGCATCAAAAGTCCATAAACCCAGGTCCACACATCTTCCGCTTCATGGACCTCCCAGTCTGCTCCGCCCTGCTCCTCCTGCCAGGCTATCCACAAACCGGGAACATCATTCTCCAGAAAGAAACACATGAGCGAACAGGCCCTGTCAAGATAATCGTCCCACTGGTCCGGCCTGGTGCGAAGCTCCTGTACTCCCTCCAGATAAAAAGTCACGGAAGCGCTCACCTCCCTGTCCCGGACCTGCAGCTGATCCGTTTTCGTGGAAAGCTTCCAATACACCCTGTGTATGCTGTCCCCGGGATGAAAATCCCGCACAAACACATCCCCGTCCCGCTCTCCGTTCCGAATTCGAAGTACCGCCGGGTCCATGGCCTGTCTGGGAATAGAAAGGGGCCTGGGAAGAACACATACCTGCGCACTTCCGCTGCGCTTCCTGGCCGACAGCGCAAAAATACCGGAGTAGTCGCAGACTCCAGCCCTGGTCAAAATAAATTCTCCTCTGCCGCAATGCAAGGCGGGAAACTCCAGACAAACCCGGGTGGTATGCCTTCCCCTGATGCCGCACAGCCATTTTTGTATCTTCTGCTGATCCTCTCCAGGCCCCTTCCAGACGCCTCGAATCCATATCCTGGAAATAGGCAGAAGCCCCCTGTTTTCCACTGTCAGCATAAGCTTAACCATATCCTCCCGAACCACCGTATCCGCCTCTGCCTCCAGCGAGACAGTGCAGCCTCTGGTTTGAGGGATCAGCAAAACCAGATACAGCAAAGGAATGCAGACCAGACAAGCCGCCAAAAAGCGCAGGCCCCGGAAATCATAGAGCATCACAAAATAAATCCCTGTCACCACAAACAGCAGGTAACAGAGACGCCTTTTCACCATTGCCCTGCAGCCCGGGAAAGCCCCCGTTCCGCTCTGCCCGAAGCCTTTTCTCCCCTCTCTCCCGTCCTGGGCTCCTTCACCTGCCGCAGCACATCCTCCAGCACCGCTTCCGCGTCCAGTCCGTCTATCCTGGCTTTCTGGTTCAGCCGGATTCGGTGAATGCTCACATCTGCAAACGCCGACTTTACATCTCCCGGTATCACGTATGTGCGTCCCGCCAGATAAGCATAGGCTCTGGCCATTTTCCCCAGCGCCAGCGTACCTCTGGGGCTCATCCCCAGGTCCAGCAGCTCATGCTCCCTGGTGGCCCCGGACAAAAGCACCATATACCGATAAACATTGTCCCGGATATATACGGCCTCCGCCTCCTGCTGCATGGTCAGCAGCTCTTCTCCGGTAATCACCGGCTTCACACTGTCTAATGGCCTTCCGCCCTGACGGCTCTTCAGCATTCGAAGCTCATCCTCCGGTTCCGGATATCCCATACTGATGCAGATCAGAAAACGATCCATCTGAGCCTCCGGCAGCCGCTGTGTCCCATAAGAGCCCACCGGGTTCTGTGTAGCCAGCACAATAAAGGGCTTCGGCACCTGCCTGGTGACGCCGTCCACCGTCACACTGCCCTCCTCCATAACCTCCAGCAATGCCGACTGGGTTTTGGGAGAGGTTCGATTGATCTCATCAGCCAAAAGCAGGTTGCACATAGCCGCGCCGGGATGGTATACAAACCGTTCTTCTCCCTTCCGATACATGGAAAAACCCGTGATGTCCGCCGGCATCACATCCGGCGTAAACTGTACCCGGTTGCACAAAAGCCCCATAGCCCTGGAAAATGCCAGCGCCATCTCTGTCTTTCCCACTCCCGGCACATCCTCCAAAAGCACGTTCCCTTTTGCCAGAATGGCCGCCATCACCTTTTCCACACAGCCATCCTTTCCTATGATCACCTTTTTCACCTCATCCATGACCAGATGAGCCTTGCTGCTCTTTCCTTCCAAACCTATGATCCCCCGCCGCCCCTTTCAGACCTCCGGACGTGCCGCCTGCTGCGGCACTTTATACATTTTATCCGCAAAAAGGGTTATATTTCTTTTCATGCCCTATGGTAGTGCTCTCCCCGTGTCCCGGATAGACCTTTGTCTCCTCGGGCAGAATAAAGAGCTTGTCCTTGATAGAACGCACCAGCGTTCCCATACTGCCGGTGGGAAAATCTGTTCTTCCAACAGATTCCGCGAAAAGCGTATCCCCCGCCATTAAAAATCCGGCTTCCTCAAAATAATAGCAACAGCCTCCCGCTGTATGTCCCGGAGTGGCAATAACCCGGCAGGTCATTCCTGCCAGAGTAATCTCCTGCCCGTCCTTGACATAAACATCCGCATAAGTTGAACAGGCCCGTCCCGCCTGCTCCGATACATTCTGATGCACATCTTTTAAAAGCTCCCGCTCTTCCTGGCAGGCGTAAGCTTTTACAGGCTCCAGCCCATCTGCCTCCGCGGCGGCGCTGGCCGCAGCCCGCAGACCGTCCAGCCCCCATATATGGTCAAAATGTCCATGAGTGAGCAGGATCCCCGCCGTACGGAAACCGTTTTTCTGCAGAGCCCTGTATATATCTCCGCCCTTGTCCGCAGGGTCCACCACGATGCAGTCCTTCTCTCCCTCTCTATACAAAAAATAGCAATTGGTCTGGCATACGCCCAGAACCATGCGCCCGATCTTGATCTGCGCCATATATTCCCTCCTGTGAGCTTTCTCAGGCATTCCCTGTCTCACTTTTTCGTTTTCCTCTGGCATTCCCTGCCCCACTTTATCGCTTCCCCGGCATTTCTCGTCTCGCTTTCTCTCTACCCCGGCACCCTGACTGCCCTGCGCATTTCCCGTCCTCCAGAACATAGAGATACCTCACCCGGTGGTTCGCTCAATATCCACCACACTCTCGATGGTCCGAATTCTTTCGATAATGCGGTTCAGCTCCTCGCGCCCTCCGATCTCAAAGGTAGTCTGAAGCGTGGCCAGTCCCTGCCTGTTGACTCGGGTATTCATAGAAAGAATATCGATATTTTTCTCTGTCATAGCCTTGGAAATATCCGCCAGAAGCCCGTTGCGGTTGTTTGCAAATATCTTAATCTCCGCCACGTATTTTTCCGCCGCACCCTCCTCCTGCCATTCCGCGTCGATCAGACGAATCCTCTCAATTTCCGGCAGGTTCATCATATTCACACAATCCGTACGGTGGATGGAAATCCCTCTTCCCCTGGTGACAAAGCCTACAATCTCATCCCCCGGCACCGGAGAACAGCATTTGGAAAAACGAACGGACAAATCCGCAATTCCCTTGACTACGATGCCGCTCCTGGCCTTCATCCTGGCGGGCTTTGCGGCAGCGGCGGCAGTGGCCTCGGCAATGCTCTGAAGCACCTCTTCGTTGGTAGTCTCCTTCTGATGGGCCCTGTCATAGAGCTCCTGCATCCGGTTGACGATCTGGCCCTCCTTCAGGGCGCCGTGGCCGATGGCCGCCAGCACAGATTCCCAATCCCGAAAACCGTATTTTCGCATAATGGCATCCATATATTCCTGTTTCTGCAATTCTGACAGGTTGATGGATTTCGTCTTGCAGTAATTGGCCAGCAGCTCCCGGCCCTTTACAATATTATCTTCCTTCAGTTCATTTTTGAACCACTGATTGATCTTGTTTTTTGCCTGAGTGCTTTTCACCACATTCAGCCAGTCCCGGCTGGGGCCCTTGGAATTCTGGGAAGTGATGATCTCGATCCTGTCTCCGTTTTTGATCTCGTAATCAATGGTCACCAGCTTGCCGTTGACCCTGGCTCCCACCATGCGATTTCCCACGGCAGAGTGAATACAATAGGCAAAATCAATGGGCGTGGAACCCGCAGGAAGATTTTTCACCTCACCAGTGGGAGTAAAGCAGTATACATTGTCTGAAAACAGATCCAGATCATTCTTCAGCAGATTTAAAAATTCCCGGTTGTCAGACATGTCCTGCTGCCACTCCAGAATCTGACGAAGCCATACCAGCTTTTCCTCCTCCTGGGCAGCCACCTTTTTGCCGTCCGAGGCCTCCTTGTACTTCCAGTGGGCGGCAATGCCGTACTCCGCCGCCTTGTGCATCTCAAAGGTCCTGATCTGAATCTCAAAAGGCTGTCCTGTGCTCCCGATCAGGGTTGTATGGAGGGACTGGTACATATTCGCCTTGGGCATGGCAATATAATCCTTGAATCTTCCGGGGATCGGCGTGTACATTTCGTGAATTACTCCCAGAGCCGCATAGCAGTCCCGCACGGTCTCCACGATAATACGCACCGCGAACAGATCGTATATCTGATCCAGGGTTTTATTCTGGTTTTTCATTTTTTTATAGATACTGAAAAAATGCTTGACCCTGCCGTCCACTTTGGCCTGAATCCCGGCGCCCACTATATGCTCTCTTACCTCGTCCACGATGCCCTGGATATATTTTTCCCGGACGCTTTTGCGCACCGCAATCTTATCTACCAGGTCATAATAAACCTCCGGCTCCAGATATTTCAGAGACAGATCGTCCAGCTCAATCTTGATTTTACTGATGCCCAGCCTCTGTGCAATGGGACAGTAAATCTCCAGCGTTTCCCTGGCAATCCTCTGCTGGCTCTCCGGCGTTTTATACTTCAGCGTCCGCATATTGTGGAGTCTGTCGGCCAGCTTGATCATAATGACCCGAATGTCCTTCGCCATAGCCAAAAACATTTTGCGCAGATTTTCTGCCTGCATCTCCAGCTTTTGATCCGGCTGATCCGTCCCGGAAGATAGCGGTATCTTCTCCAGCTTGGTAACACCGTCCACCAAAAGAGCCACGTCGTCCCCAAACTCATGCTTCAGATCCTCCTCCGTCATAATGGTGTCCTCCACCACATCATGGAGAATGCCGGCCACGATAGTCTCCTTGTCCAATTCCAGATCTGCCAGGATGATAGCTACGTTCAGAGGATGAATGATATATGGCTCCCCTGACTTTCGGAACTGATTTTTGTGAGCCTCATACGCAATCCGGTACGCCTTTTCAATCATGGAAATATCATCGCTGGGATGATATTTCTGGACGCACTGAATAAGCTCCTGATACAGCTCCTCAGGATTTATAAATTCATGGGATTCATTGATTTTTCCATCGTCAAAAATGACATCATTCTTTTCTTCTGCCATAGATATCTACGCTCTCCTGCCGTATGCTCCGCCGGGGCCTTTACTTTCCGGGATAACAGATTGCCGACTCCAGACGATATCCGGAAAGCCGCTCCCGTCCCTTTAATCCCGCGAGCTCCATCAGCACCACAATGCCTGCCACCTGGCCTCCCAGCCGCTCAATGAGCTTTACCATAGCTTCCGTGGTTCCTCCCGTGGCAATCAGATCATCAACGATCAGCACCTTCTGTCCAGGCTTGATGCTGTCCTTATGCATCTCGATCACCGCCTGTCCGTACTCCAGGTCATATTCGATGGAAACCGTCTCTCTGGGCAGCTTGCCCGCCTTGCGGATCAGCACAAAAGGCTTTTTATTATTATAGGCAATGGGCGTTCCAAATATAAACCCTCTGGACTCTGGGCCCGCCACCACATCAAATTCCAGATCCTTTACCCTGTCCTGCATGGTATTAACCGCCAGCTGCAATCCGTCCGCATCCTGCAGCACGCTGGTCACATCCCGGAAAATAATCCCCTCCTCCGGGAAATCAGGAATACTCACTACATATTCTTCCAGTTTTTTCATAATTCTTTACCTCTCTTGTTCTTCCAGATTATAACTTCTTTTGTCCGGAATGTCAAAGGAATCGGCCTTTGCCACAAAGTATTTGATAACATCGCTCCGGGTGACGATTCCGATAAATACGCTCCGGTCATCGATCACAGGCACAAAATTCTGACTTTTTACCCGCTCCAGCAACACTTCCATTGAAGTACCGATGCCTGCCGGTTTTACCTTTCCGTTCTGAACCATGTCCCTCACTGTCAGATGCTCCAGGCTTTTCAGAGTGATGCGGTCCAGATTTTCATTATGAGAAAGAATATTCCACAGGAAATCCCCCTCTCCCACCACTCCCACATATCTGTCCTCACTGTCAATAACCGGAATAGCGGTATAACCGCTCCGCCTTAATTTTTCCAGCCCCTGTCTCAGAGTCATATCATCCCGCAGATATGCCACATCCGCCTTGGGCACCAAAAAAGATGCTATATTCACCGCTCTTCCCCTTCACTTTTTTCTTTTTTGGCCTCCGTCTTCCGCTCCGCAACGTTGATAATCTCCACACAGGTGCTGTCCACCGTGCGCAGACCGTCAAAATATTTTTTTATCTTATTGGCAAAATAAATGACCGCCGCGCAATCGGTCACGCCGCTGAGTATCAGCCCCACGCCGATGAGCCGGAACAAAAGCGCTCCCATTTTAAAGGGATTGAACATAAACAGGATACCAAGCCCCGCGTTGACGGCAGCCACCACCAGCATGGCGCCCCAGTTTCCGTATTCCCACCGTTTCATGTCAATCACATCCTGCAGCTTGCTGCACCCGCTGATCAGGATCATGATTCCCAGCAAAAACGGTATCAAAGATATAACCAGCTCCACATGATACAGAACCAGAATGCCTGCTCCGATCTCGATAAGCCCATGCATAAAATCATTACGGTAATAATTCTGATGAGCCTCCCGAAGCAAATAGCAGATCATGGAAACCGCCCCCGTAAGGATCAGGGCAACCGCCAACAGATAACCCAGAGCTCTCTCCATGGTCTCCGGCAGCACCAGCGCCACGATTCCCAACAGTATATACAGGATTCCGGCTATCAGCGCATCCCATTTCACCTCCCTGAGATACTCCTTAAAATTTTCCCTGAAGTACTTCATGACTACCATTCCTTTCCCGTATTTTTCAAACCATGATACCAGTATACACTATTTTGGACGGATAGGGAACATACTACCCCAAAAATAATCACAAAAAAAGAACCGGTCCCGCCGATTCTTTTTATGTATTCACTGCTTCCATATGCGCTGCATGGCCTGCTGGCTTTGATGCAGGCAATTGCCCCTTATTTGCCCCTTATTTCCTGCCGCAGCACTTTTTATACTTTTTACCGCTCCCGCAGGGACAGGGATCATTGGGATATACCTTTGCTTCCTTTACGATAGTCGTGGAGGATTTCTGCTCCTTATAAAGAGCCTTTCTGGCACCCTCGTCAAAAATGTCCTTCCACTCCTCCAGATTATAAAGCCAGTCCGCCTCTGCCGCCACCATATTTTTATACAGTAGCGCCTTGTCGAAGCCCAGATTGACCTCCGTGTCCTCCTCCATCTCCTCGATGGGATTTTTCTCGATCAGGCTGTCATTGATTCCGTCCAGAAAACCGGTCATGGTCATAAGATCCACTCCGTACTTTTCCGCCAGCTCCTTAACGGATCCCCTCACCGTTTCGTCCGGCGCCTTCAGCAGCTGGGCATAGATCTCCTTCTCGCGCTGAAAATAGTCGCCCCATATTCTCTGAAGCTCGTCCTGCCCCTTGTTCTCGTTATAAGCGATCTCCTTCCACTGATCTAACAATGCCATAACACTATCCTCACTTCATCCTTGATTCCGGAAACGGACTTAGCCGACCGCTCCCAAGAACCAGTATATAACATAATCCTATTTTAAACAACTGTTTTTTCGCCGCAAACAGTAATGTGGGCTTCTCCGTAAACCGCCGTCTGCAAAATTTTCTTGAAAACAATGTATAAAACAATTTATCCGGTCCACACTATTGATTGTCAAGGAACCCCCTCCTTTGATCTGACCAAAGAGAAAAGTAATACTTGGGTTCTGCGGGGCAGAACCTTATCCTCCCCTTTTGCAGGAGGGGCCAGGTCCCCTCCCTTATCCCGGGCTTCGCGCAGGTGCAGGTCCGGGATTATTTTTACATTTTTCTTGAATATTTATTCGTGGTCTACTATAATAATATATGCGGACCACACCATTGCAGTGGCAAAAACCTTTCCAATGGTGTATATACATCCATAATAAAACGGAAAGACCTGTTAGAAAACATTCATATTGGCAAATAAGCGCCAGGCAAAAGGGGGAAAATTATGCGCAAATTAACAAAAAATGGAGTATTATTATGTAGTGTCGTTCTTATAGGGATGTTCACAGCAAATCTATTATCTGTACAGGCTTCTTCATGCCAACATACCATATGCCAATCTATCTTTGACGAAAAAATCTTATCATTTCAAATGGATGGTCACTATGGCGACAGAGGAATATCCAATACCTGCGTCAATTGTGGCTATAACTATTGGACGAGGGTAGAACATAATGTAAAGCTGGGAAATCATAAAATGAGCAATTTTACGCAAACTGTGAACACTCCTTATTTAGATGTGTTTGAGGCTCATTGTACTACGCCAGGGTGTCCATATGTAAATATCAAGGAATACAACAAAAATCCATAATATGTGATCAATGCATTGCTTTGACTTAATATCACGGGATATTTCCTTTATTATGGATGTTTCCTGCCAGGAGAATGCTTTACCATTCTCCTGGCTTATTGATATCTACTATCTGTTAAATATATATTTTGCCGAATTACAGAATCAAATGAAACCCGGGAGGACCTCCTATGAAAAAGTTCCCTCTGTCTCTACTACTCATATTACCTGCTTTTATCCTTTTGACAGGCTGTAACAATGAAACGCAATCCGAAGCTTCCTGGAGGGGTGCTACTGCAGGCATGAATGACCTGACTGCCATCACAGAAAGAACAGAATATTATGACATATTTGCGGAATCGGAAGTAATCTTCCATTCCCCCCATCAAGAAGATCCCTCCACAGTCTTAATGCACCAGGATGTCTCTTCTGAAGGCATTACTGACAGCATATTGCTGGGAACACAATTTTCTCCTGAGGGTCCCATACAGCTAAGGGCCAAAGAAGCTGTTGGCGGAACAAATATTTATCTCCTCCGGCCCGATGGAAGCTCCAGACTTCTGCTGGAAAAAATACTTACATATTACACCAATCTGTATTCTCCCGAAGGCGGAGAGTGGTATTTGGATCCGGAAGGAAATATCTACTGCTGGCGCAACGCCAACTACCTGCCGGGACATACGGACCCTTCTCAAAAGAACCTGTTTGATTCTTCTATAGCAAAAATTCTTCCTTCGGGCCAGGTTCTTTTTGATATTCCCCTGGCCCCAGGCATTATCATAGAAGATTTCTGCCAGCTGGAGGATGGCAGCGTTTACCTGCTTCTCCTGGACCAGCTGAAGAAATCCCGCAGCTTAGTGGAACTAAACACTGAATCAGGCATGCTTTCTCAAGTAAAATCCACAGCGATAAAGGATCCTCTTCTGGCAGAGCAATATCTGGGAACAGACGGCGCATCTGTGACCATACTGAACTGTGAAACTCTTTATGGCTATGAAATTCTGGCAGTGGACATAACTGACGGAAGCAGTTCCACCATTTTGTCCTTTACAGGAACCTCCTATTCCATGAGCTCTTCGGACCATTCTGAGCTGCCCCTGCACGATTTCCGGGTAATGGAGGACGGATGTATAGAGCTGCTCTGGCTGGACTCCCTCAGGGACTCCGACGTAATCTATGAAAAGCTTTGCATGGCAAAGGTAGAAAAGATACCCATTGTAGTCAGAGGCCTGTTTAAAACAGATACCTGGATTCTAAGGATGGCAGGCCTGTTTAACCAATCAAATGATACCTACCATATAGTTTTAGAGGACTGCGGCGTAAAAAACAATTTGGAGGACTTCGCCAGGCTCACCAGCATCCAGCTGGCTGCCGGGAAGGGACCGGATATTTTGTACGGGGACCTGATGCACGACTACATAACAGGATTGCTGAGCAAAGGTATTCTGGAAGAATTAACCCCTTATATGGAAGCATCCGGAATCCGTGAGGAGGACTTCTTTCCATGCACCTTCAACGTTTGGCGTACCGACAGCGCCATCTACAGCGTCAGCCCCAAAATGAGCATTATCGGCTATCAGATGGCTTCCGATATATTGGGAAGCACGACGGAACCGGATATAGAAACCCTTCTGGACGCTCTGCTGTCCCGTCAGGATACCGCTGTCTTTCTGCCAGGCTTCTCCGCACAACAGGTGCTGGAAATTTTTCTGTCCGGTACAGAAAGTCTTTGGGATATGGTGGACTGGGAAGAAAATACCTGTGACTTTGACGGCCCTCTGTTTGCCAGGCTCCTAGAGACAGCACGGCGCTACGGCGACGACGGAAAAAAAAGCGCTGCTCCTTCCATTGCAGAATACAGATTTTTTTCTGACGTATTGCAGTACAAGGATCTTGCGGCCCAGGAAAGTCTGGGGATGGTGACCTGTGGAATCATGTTCGACGACGGCTGCCATGGAGCCATGAGTTCCGGTTTCACCATGTCCATCAATTCCAGCTCTCCCAACAAAGCCGGCGCCTGGGAGTTTATCCGTTTTCTATTGGAAAATGAAGCTCAGGCCTGCAGCGGCATGCCGCCGGTAAACAGAGCTTTCTTTGAAACATGGCTGGAAGAGAAAAAAGAGCTTGCATCCGCTTCGAGGGGAGCAAATGTTGTTATCACAAAAATCACAAACGGACAGGTAGTCTCCGAAGAATCGGCCTCTTACACCATGGCAGATTTTACGGAGGAAAAAGCAGCAGAATACCGAACGGTTCTGGAAGAAAGCCGGCCCTGTCCTCTCCGCACAGCCCCCATCCTCTCCATCATTCTGGAGGAAGCCGCCGATTACTTCAACGGCAGCAAAAATGCAGATCAGGTCAGTGAGATCATCACCAACCGGGTGCAGGTATTTCTGGATGAAAACCGATAAAATAATTCAGCTTTTTTCCTTATACTGCTTTTCTAATTCTATTGCAAAACAGCTCGAAATTGTCTATGATAAAATCAGATGATTTCAAAAAGAATTATCAAAAACCATATAAGGAGGCAGCGCCATGTCTTTTAAAGTAGCGTTTATCGGCGCGGGAAGCATCGGCTTTACCAGGGGGCTTCTGGCAGATATCCTGACGGTTCCGGAATTTCACGACATCCAGGTGTCCTTTACAGACATCAACCCTGATAACCTGCGGATGGTGACACAGCTTTGTCAGAGGGATATCGACGAAAACGGACTGAGCATAAAGATCCATTCCACCCTTGACCGCCGTGAGGCGTTCCGGGATGCAAAATATGTGATCAATTGTGTCCGGATCGGCATGCTGGAGGCCTTTGAAAAGGATGTGGAGATCCCTTTAAAGTACGGAGTGGATCAGTGTGTGGGCGACACGCTCTGCATCGGCGGAATTATGTACGGACAGCGGGGCATTCACGCCATTCTGGAATTCTGCAAGGATATCCGGGATGTGGCGGCCCCGGGATGCATCCTGCTAAACTATTCCAATCCCAACGCCATGGTCACCTGGGCATGTAACAAATACGGACATGTTCCCACCTACGGCCTCTGTCACGGAGTTCAGCACGGCCACGATCAGATTGCCAAAGCTCTGGGCCGAAAAAAGGAAGATGTGGACATTATCTGCGCAGGCTTAAACCACCAGACCTGGTACATCAGTGTAAAAACAGACGGTGTGGAGCGAACCGGCGAGCTTTATGACCTAATGACACGGGCCGAGTTTGCAAAGGACGAAAATATCCGTCTGGATGTGATGAAAAATTTCGGATATTACTCTACCGAGTCCAACGGCCATCTTTCCGAATATCTGATGTGGTATCGGAAACGCCCGGAAGAAATGGAAAAATGGATCAATTACGGCTCCTGGATCCAGGGAGAAACCGCCGGATATCTGCGGGTATGCCGGGAAGGGCGGAACTGGTTTGAGACGGACTTTCCCAACTGGCTGAAGGAGCCCGCCAAAAGATTTATCCCCGAAAAACGCTCCGGTGAACACGGAAGCTACATCATTGAGGGACTGGAGACCGGCAGGATCTACAGAGGCTGTTTTAATGTGATGAACAACGGAACCATCACCAATCTCCCCGACGAATGTGTGGTGGAGGTGCCCTGTTATGTAGATTACAACGGCATATCAATTCCCAGGGTAGGCGATCTGCCTCTGGGCTGCGCCGCCATCTGCTCTCAGAGCGTATGGGTTCAGAAGCTGGCCGTGGAAGCCGCCGTACATGGAGATATCCGCCTGCTCTACCAGGCCGCTATGATGGATCCCCTCACAGGCGCAGTATGTACTCCTGATGAGATTCGGCAGATGGTGGACGAAATGCTGACGGCGGAAAAGGAATGGCTTCCCCAATACCGGGAAGAAATCCTTCGGGCAGAGGAAAGAGCGCAGCACAAGACCGTTCCCTGGCTTCTGCCGCCGCAAAGGAAAACGTAAAGTAACACCTGCAGCAGATCATGCAGCCATCAGAAAAGCGTCTGCACATCAGACGCTTTTCTGGCGTTTTGCCTTCGTGTGCCGGCCCCGCCGGGTATTGCATTTTCATTTCTGTTCTTATATAATGAAAATGTATCCCACAAGACATACCGCACTTAAAAGGAGTACCAAATGAAAGTCAGACAGGCACGTCCGCATAAATTCTCGGGCAGCACACTGTTGCGTTATTTTCTTTCCTATTTCATCATATTTTGTTTCCTGATCACAGGCTTCTTCTACATTGTCCGCATCCAGCTTGCAAAGCTTTATCTGGAACAGCTCACCGTCTCCTCCGAAGAGCAGCTACACAATATCCGGCAGATCCTGTCGGATGAATTGGATGCCATGAACACTGTCAACAATTCCATAAAAGACAATATTAATATTATATTGACACGTTATACTACCGATGAATGGCATCAATATCTCGCATACAGAGAGATTATAAAATATACCACCGGACGTCCCTACATAAAATCCATCGTCTATTTAAACAAAAATCATAATATTGTTTCCTCCTCCCAAGTCATCACAGAATACAAGGAGGGGTTTTTTTACATGCTCGCTCCCGACCTTTTTGTCTTCAACCCCGAGCCCTATCTGGACGGACGTCAGAACCAGCTGCTGTATCTGCAGGACAATGGTCAAAATCATCTGATTTATTTTCCTGTAAACAGTTCTCACTCGAATTATATCACTTACTTTTTAATCAACCTCCGGGAAATTCAGCAGCTCTGCGAAAATGCCTCCTCCAGCGAAATGCCCGCTGTGGCGCTGCTGGACTCCGAGAAAAATATCGTAGCAGGAACACGCCCTGAGCTGCTTACGCCCCATTTGGATCGCTTTGAGTCCAGCGACGGAATCTATCCTATCGACAGTAACACCTCCTTTTGCGTGAGCCGTCTCAACAATGGTTTTCTCATGCTTTCTCTGATTTCCAATGAGGTTTTGCTGATGCAGGTCAACACTGCCTTTAAAACTGCCTACCTGGTCCTGCTGGTTCTTGGATTTTTGGGGTTCCTGCTGCTTCTTCTGTCCATGAGAAGTACCTACCTGCCGTTGCACAAGCTGACGCAAAAAATTGTGGTATCTCCTGACAGACAGCAAAGCTACCTGGAACAGCTGGATCAAACCTTTACAAATTCCAACCTCCAAAACCGTCAGCTGCAGGACAAGCTGGAAAAATATAAGCTCTCCATCCAGAAATCCATATTGGACAGTATCATTACGTCAAATCATGCGGTTGCGGATTGGCGGGAGCTTCCGGATATTGACCGCTTTTTCGGCGCAGATTCCGACGTACTGCTTTTTGCCGTGAAAATGAAATCCCCCAGATCTCCATTCCCCTGCGGAAAAATCGTGGATTTTTTCAGACGTTCCCTAACCTCTGAAGATTCCTGCGTCATTCTGGAAGCAGCAAATGATACCGCAATATTGCTGATCAACTACTCCGGTTCAGAACCAAACAAGGACGAAGTACTGAAAATGCTTCTTTTCGACCTGCACCAGGAAAAGGGATACAGCTCCTCCCTCAGCGACAGCTCAGAATCTCCTTTGGATATTCCTTCTCTGTATGAGCAGGCCATTCAAGCCAGCTGCCTCTGGGATCAAAGCCCTGTGGTATCCTACCGGGAGGCCTCTCCCCTCCTGACCGGCGGCTCTGCCCTGACCTATCCCTACGACACGATGAGCAAGCTCTCCGCCGCCCTGCAGAATTATCAATTTGAAGAGGCAAACGGCTGTATCCGGGAATTGTTCCATATCATAGACCGCTCGGAATCCATGGACAAGCAGATTCCAGATTTCTTCGCGCACTGCATTCTCATCGATCTGCTGGCCGCCATCGCCAATGCCATGGAACATTCCGATATCCGGTTCAAGTCCTACAGCGATCTGTATTTTGAAGCGCTGTACCTCTGCCGCAGTTGTTCCTATGGGGAAAATGCCCAGGCCATCCAGGCTAATGTCCAAAATCTGGCCGATTTCTTCCGGGAACAGTGGACAGCCAAATCCGCCAGCTCCTTCCATCTGAAAGAGCAGATTGAAAACAACTTTACCCAGCCTGACTTTTCCATCAATCAGCTGGCTGATCAGTTCCATGTAAGCATTGCCTATATCAGTTACCTGGTAAAAAAAGAAGTCAATCAGAACTTTTCCGAGTATGTCTGGCAGCTTCGCCTTGACAAGGCCAGAGAACTGCTTCTAAACACCGACCTGTCCATCGACGAGATCAGCGTAGCGGTAGGATATCTTAACACCTCCAGCTTCCGCAGGAAATTCAAGCAGGATACCGGACTGACCCCTTCCCAATACCGATCCAGTCAAAAAGGCGGCGCCTGAAAACGCCGCCTTGTTCCCCCTGAAATTAACTTCCACCCCCCTGTGAAGTCAATAAACCTGTTCTTAGTGATTTCCCGTCATGAAGCTGCCTTCGCTCCACTTTCCCAGCCCGCTCCGCACCCGGATAAAGTATATCTTATTCTTGTGAAGAGGTGCACTGTCAAACTCAATATATGACCTGCAGGTATCCCGCAGAAACAAAAGCCGCCGGAATTCCTCATCTGCCGCCACCTGCACAGTATACTGGTCATACTCTCTGCCTCCCGCCTCCGGCGGACAGGCGCATTTCCATGCAAAAACCGGACGACAGCAGGGCGCCAGCCCCCTGGAATCCGCATTTCTGACTGTGATCTCAAATTGATTCATTTCATTTTCCTTTCACATTCCTGCAAACCTTTCAGCTCTGTTCCTTTCTTTTTGACTGTGGCTTGCGGCCCCCGGCTTTTATGCAAACTGCAGCCAGTCCAGATCGCACAGCCATTCCCTGTCCCACCTGTGGGAGCAGACCTTCAGGCATACCTCATGGACTCCCGTCACCGGACGAACCTCACAGCGGAAGGTTTTCCAGTTCCAGGGACCAAAGCCTCCCGTATCGCCAATCTCACACCTTCCGATACAGGGACCGTCCGCTCCGTCTATGTGAATCTCAAGCTCACAGCCGGTTCTATGGCTGGCCGCCGAACAGATAAATTCCGCCGCCCCGTCTCCAAAGTCCAAATAGCGATAGAAAATACAGTCTCCGTGAGTCAGTCTGGTCAAGTATTCCCTGTGGATCCCGTTTTCGATATAGTGGGCCGCACGCACCCCCGTGTCCTTACTGTTTCTAAGCGCTGCATTTCTGGCGGTTCTGCGCCACCCGGTCACTGGCTCCTTCCAATAAAAACATGCCACCTCCCGATCCATCTCATAGACTCTCTCGGGCCACTGGAAGTGACAGGCTCTGTAGGCCTCCAGCCTGCGGGAAGCGGCAATGGGCCCCTCCACGCCCTGAGTAGTCATCTGTACCTCCCGGATATCCCCTCTTTCATCAAAGTAAATGGGCTCCATGCAGGCCTTGCGTCCGCCCATCTCCAGGGCAAAGCAGGCCTTGTGATACAGAATGTACCACTGATCATGAAAACACACGATTGACCCATGGTTATTCCATGTGGCCAGGTCACAGCCAGCATTGTCAATAATCACTCCTCTTTTCTCAAAGGGACCCAGGGGAGACCTGCCTACCGCATAGCTTAAGCATGTGGCCGCCCCTCTGTCCGTGTCGCAATAGATCAGGTAATAGAAGTCCCCTCTCCTGCGCATGGAGCTGCCCTCATGAAAACCATGCTCCTCCTCTGTCAGAAGCATGGTGCGGATGGTGTCGGCCTCCAGCTCACACATATTGTCCTTCAGCCTGCAGCCCTTTAAATAGAACTGCCCCCAATACAGGTACGCGCTTCCGTCCTCGTCCACAAATACTGCCGGATCCCCGCAATTGGGAAACTCCGTTCCCGGAATAGGGACCGCATGGAGAAAGGGCCCCTCCGGCTTGTCCGAAAAGGCCACACACTGTCTGCCTCCCGCCGTAAAATAATAATAAAACCGTCCGTTCTTTTCTATACAATCACTGGCCGGCAGGGATGTAACCTGTTCAAAGTCCACTGCCTCCCTGGCATCAAAGCCGGGAATATGCTCCTCCCAGGTGATCAGATCCCTGGTGGACCAGACATGCTGCACCGGCTCATCTCCGGCGCAGCCCACCAGCTCATTGGTGGCATAAAGATACAAGGTATCCGGATCCTGCCGCCATACCCGGGGCTCTCCGTCAGGCGCCGCATAATGCAACGGTAAAATGGGGTTCATATCAACACCTCTCATTCAATGTCCGCAGTCAATATCCACAGTAACAATCAACCCTTTACGGAGCCGATCATCACACCCTTAACAAAGTACTTCTGTATAAAGGGATAAATACAGAGCACAGGCACCGTGGACACAATAATCACACTGTATTTCAGAGTCTGCGCCAGCTGTGCCTTGGCAGCCGCCGTGGCCATATCCACTCCTGACATATTGTTCAGCGTCAGCTTGGTGGACATGAGGATATCCCTCAGAAAAGACTGCAGCGGCAGCATGCTGTCATCATAAATATAAATTAAAGCCGAATAGAAATCATTCCAGTGTCCCACTGCATAATATAATCCGATTACAGCCAGAATGGGCTTGGACAAGGGCAGCACTACACGTATCAGGTACTGAAAAGAGCTGGCTCCGTCCAGGGTGGCCGCTTCCTGCAGTGAGGAGGGAATGCTGTTCATAAAATATGTCCTGGTAACGATCATATTGTAAACGGACATGGCTCCCGGTATGATCATGGCCCAGCGGGTATTGACCAGCCCCAGCTTGCTCACCACCAGATACGTAGGGATCAGTCCTCCGGAAAAGTACATGGTTATCATAAGCATAATCATGACCACATGCCGGGGCATAAAATCCTTTCTGGAAAGAGGATATGCGCCGCACACTGTCATCACCAGGTTGACCAGTGTTCCCACCACCGTATAAAATATGGTGTTCGCATAGCCTGACCAGATTCGTTTATAATGCAGCAGCTCCTCATAGGAGACCAGCGTAATGCCCTTTGGCCACAATACCACTTTTCCCATCCACACCTGATTGGGATCGCTGAAGGAGGCAATGACTACGAACCACAGAGGCCATACAAAGATAAACAGCAGGATGATCATCACCAGCAGATTGACTATGTCAAATATTTTGTCGGAATAAGATTTCCTGTATCCCGATTTTCTCCACTTCATTTATATACCCTCCTTACTTAAAACAGACTTTCGCCTGCAAACTTCTTGCTCAATTGGTTGGCTGTCACCACCAGAACAAGGCTGATCACCGAGTTGAACAGACCCACCGCAGTGGAGTATCCATAATCGGAATTGACCAGACCCACCTCATACACATAGGTGGAAATAACCGAAGCGGCGCTTCTGTTTAAGGAATTCTGCAGCAGATACACCTTTTCAAAGCCCACTCCCAGAAGGCCGCCCATTTGAAGAATAAACAGCATCAATATAGTCGGCTTAATAGAAGGCAGATCTATATGGATCATCCGTTGTATCTTAGTGGCACCGTCCACAATGGCTGCTTCATGCATTTCGTAGTCCACTCCGGCCAGGGCCGATATGTAAATGATGGAGCTCCATCCCATACCCTGCCAAATGCCGCTCCACACATAAATGTGCTTAAACCACTCCGGTTTCGCCAAAAAATCCACGGGCTCCATTCCGAAAAATCCACGGATCACATTAAAAATTCCCGAATCCTGAGACATAAAAATGGATATCATACCGCAGATAACCACCGTGGAGATAAAGTACGGGGCATAGGATACCATCTGTACCGCCTTTTTCAGCTTGTGATGCCGTAAATAGTTCAGCATCAGGGCAAAGATAATGGGAATAGGGAAGCCTGCGATCATTCCATAGACGCTGAGCCCAACGGTATTCATAAGCAGACGTTTAAAATTGTAAGCGCTGAAAAAACGCTGAAAATGCTCAAATCCCACCCAGGGGCTTCCCAAAATTCCCAGCTTGATCTTATAATCCTTAAAGGCCAGCAGCACGCCGTACATGGGAACATAGGAAAATATAATATAATAAAGCAATACCGGCGTAATCATCAAATAGAGGATCCAGTTTTTCCTCATATTTTTCAGCAGCCGGGCTCCAAAAGATTCTTTTTTTGCTGTAATATTCATCAACAATACCTGCTCCTTTCAAAAAAGCGGCGGAGAAATCACTGCCAACTCTCCGCCGCTGTCAGGCTCCTTTCAGCAATCACAGCTTACGCCTGCACATTCACAAAAGGTTATCGGTCCATCGCCGCATCATAAGCCCCTTTATACAGTTCCTCAAGTCGATCCAGGCCCATACCCTTTAATGTATTGATATATTCGTCCCAGGTTTCTTCAAGATTATATTCCCCGGTAACTACCTTTGCCATATATTCATCGACATAAGGATTAATGTCCGCGCCAATCGTACCAAGCTCCTTCTGCTGTTCCTCCGTATAGGTCAGCCTGGGCCAGGGCACCTGCCCGTGGTCGATCAGCTTCAGTCTCTGCAGATTCAGATACACCTCATCCGGATCCACATTGGCAGACATTCCGTCCATCCACGCTCTGGGCTGTACGGAAGGATGGCTCTGTCCGCCTCCCTGAATAGCGGAACTGGCACGAACGGTAGTAATGTCATCACCGTGACCTTTGTTCAAAATCCATTCCCATTCTCCCTGATCATTGTACTGATAGGTCTCGCCTTCCACGCCCATCCAGGCCAGCTTGCCACCATCCTCGGTATAGAACTGATCGGCCCAGGCCACCACTACCTCAGGATGCTTACACTTGTCGGATATGGCCAGGGTGCCGCCGTTGATACCGGCGCTCAGGTCCAGGCAGTCATCCCAGGGCGTCAATGCGATATAATCCTCATCGTGATCACGTCCTACCGTAAGAAACGCACCTGCATCGAAAAAGGAACCCAGCACATCACCGGACTGCCCCATGGGCGCCTGCTCATCATGAGATACGGTAAAGCTGTTCTTATACATCAGACCTTCCTGATACAGCTTGGTTGCGTATGCCAGAAATTCCTTGTACTCCTCCGTGGCAGGCACATACCGAAGCTCGCCGCCGATGATTCCATCCTTCCCTGTGTTGGGAAAATCTGCATACTGCAGCAAAAAGAAGGGGGTCAGCCAGGAATTGCAGAACAAGGGAATCTCATCGTCAGGGTCTCCGTTTCCGTTTGCATCCTGTTCTTTAAATGCCTTCAACACCTCATACAGCTCTTCAAAGCTTGTGGGCTCCTTTAACCCCAGATTATCCATCCATCTCTTGTTGATCCAGTATGCGGGCCTGTTTACGCCGGGAAGATCTACCTGGGGCAGACTGTAGATATGGCCGTCTGAAGCCGTAATATACTGCCAGCCATCCCTTTCATCCAGCAAAGCCGTCAGGTTAGGCGCATACTTTCTGATCAAATCCTCCAAAGGGATCATAATTCCCTGTATCCCGTATTTATCGGCATCCAAATTGGTTTTATAGAATATATCCGGGTAATTATTTCCATTGATCATGGTGCTGAGCTTCTCACCCAGGTCCGCATGCAGCACGTTGGTAAAGTCTATCTGAATATTGGCATCCTTTAATGCTTTCTGCATGGCGATATTGTCAGTCATTGTATAATCGCCGTTCATTCCCGCAACAGCGGTGAAGGTCATGGTCTCCGCCAAAGGAAAGGAAACACTGTCAAGCATGTCTCCCTGGGCTGCTCCGGCATCCCCTTTGTTTTCTTCTTTATTAGATGTACCATTATCGGATGAGGACTGCTCCCCATTACCACAGCCTGCCAGTATAGAAAGAAATACGGCTGCTGTCAGCGTAAGTGCGATCACTTTTTTCAGCTTCATAATAAGCCTCCTTATGTTTTTTGTAGGTTCTACCAGATCAGCGCTTTTTCTGTAAAATCTGTTTGTATTGTATATTATGCGCATTTTTTATACAAGAAACACTATTTCAATGCACATATTGTATAATTGAATATTTGCATGATACGGCAAATACCACAGAAAAACAACTGCTTTTATAAAAATCATACATTTGTGCAATAGAAAAATTGAAGAATTGCATTCCGCTCCGCTCTGTGATACCCTAATAAAAGACTGTGATACCCCACAGCGAATTTCAAGATGCAAGATACCATTACAGCTCTATCATATATAGTAAGAAAGAATGATTTTATATGGAATCCGAATCAAATAAATATTTTAATCATTTTTTTAAAAGGAATATGACAGGAAAAGTGAAAATCATGGAAAATGAGAAAAATCATTCATTTTTTTGGTGCTATGTACTTCCTCCTGCCAAAATAATGCCGAGCCTCCCCTGCCGGATGACACCGGCGGCAATTTTAACAGCAGTCCGGCAGACTTCCCTGAAGCCCCAAAATCCGCGGAATCTCAGCCGGAACAGCCCGCTGCCCGGACCCTGCTTGACAGCCTCCCGCCGTACTCGGGAGATCCTTACACAGAAATTAACAACAACATTCCTTTCTTCACAGAAAACGACTACACCACAGACTCCTTTGAAAATTACAGTCCTCTGGATTCGCTGGGCCGGTGCGGTGCCGCTTTTGCCAATATAGGACAGGACCTCATGCCCACAGAGGATATCGGCTCTATCGGCCACATCCGGCCATCCGGCTGGCACACAGTAAAATACGATATAATAGACGGAAACTACCTGTACAACCGCTGTCATCTGATCGGCTATCAGCTAACCGCCGAAGGGGCAAACGAGAAAAATCTGATTACCGGAACGCGCTGTCTGAATGTAGCAGGAATGCTTCCCTTTGAAAACATCACTGCTGAATATATTAAAGAAACCGGCCATCATGTCCTGTACAGGGTAACTCCCCTCTTTCGAGATGAAAATCTTGTGTCAGACGGGGTTTTGATGGAAGCATGGTCTGTAGAAGACAGTGGAGACGGCATCTGCTTCTGTGTTTTCGTATATAATGTTCAACCCGGTATAGTAATCGATTATGCAACAGGAGAAAGCTCTCTGGAAACACCAACCGTTTCTTCCGCTTCACAAGGTTTCGATCCGGGAGCCTCCCCGGAAGCTGCAGACACCGCCTGCTATATTTTAAACACCAATACGAAAAAGTTTCACCTTCCTTCCTGTGCCAGTGTGGAAGATATGGCCGAAAAAAATAAGGAGACCCGGGAAGGCACCCGGCAGGACATGATCAACATGGGATATACTCCCTGTAAAAGGTGTCAGCCCTGACTTTGCTATAAAACCTCATTTCAGATTGTAAAATATGTATGCTCATGATATAATGGCCTCATTCGAGGCAGAAAACAGACAGAAAATCGGAGATAAATATGAAACCTGACAAAGAAACTACAAAACCATCCAAAAAGAAAATAACCTCCCGACAGGCTGCCGCCATTGCAGGCATTGTCCTGCTGGTGCTTTTGTATATCGTGACTCTGGCAGCTGCCATCCTGGACAGCTCTTCCTCCGCCCGATGGTTCTGGACCTGCCTTTTTGGTACTATAGCTGTCCCTCTATTGGTCTGGATCTACAGCTGGATGTACGAAAAGCTCACCGGAAAATCCGTGGAAGCCAATCCATCCAGCAATGAAATTTCCTCCGGTCCCAAGCAAACCCCTTGAGGAAAGCAGCTCTAAAAAACGATTGTAAACATCATAGCAATTCATTATGTAAAAGCTCACGAAAGGCATCTAAACTTTCTGTTCTGGCGGCGGCCTTGTGCCATTTTCGCAAAGGTTCAGTGCTTGTTTCAATATTTACGCGGTTTCGAATATCTTCCGGAACATTCCCCAAGTCTTTGCTCATATGAGATAAAGAGGTAAAAGAAGTGTAAAAAATTTTGCCGTTCCCTGTCCGGCTG
>OFGC01000848.1_pt1 | contig 26214 bp, 21 predicted proteins | sample 1521691 | NCBI WGS metagenome assembly OFGC01 (sample SAMEA3504121, study PRJEB24116) | mouse gut metagenome | biome: mouse gut; feature: mouse-associated habitat; material: faeces | place: Denmark | collected 2011
TTCCTTATTTTTCAAGGATTTTTTAGTTATATATCTCAGATGAATGAGCCAAGATGATGGACATTTCTTTACTGTCTCATATGTTTCCCTCACCGGCACCTTTCGGTGGACGTTTTCCCGGATCGTTCCCCATACTTTCCAGCTTTCCTGTCACAGCTGGATTCAACCCTCAATCAAAATTTTTGAAAGTTCAACCCAACTATGACAGGGCATTGCCTGCTTGTGGTTTATGTTCGTTTATTACGCTGCCTGGATCTGTGGTCTCCTGATGTCGCCCATCAGTTTTCCGGCATCATAGTCTACACCTTTTGTCAGTATCGTGTAGAATATCCTCAGAACCTTACACGCTACCGCTGCTACAGACTGCATCTTCTTTAATGGGGTTTCTTTTCGTGTCCGGTAATACTCATGTATTGCCCTGAGCTCTGCATTCTTCCCAATCAATGATATCGCTGCTTCATACAGCACATACCTCAGGCGTTTCCTTCCCCTGTATTGGGTACTGCAAAGGTTGGGTGTTTTGCAGGAAATGCTGTAAATTCGGCATTTGGGGCTTGTTTTGGAGTTCAAAATAAGAGTGGGTGAGCGCAAATAGTTCAACTATAATTCAACTCGTTTACAGAAATCTGGCTGAAAATACGGATGAAAACCAGAAGATACCAAAAGTTCAACACACTTGAATTTAAACTCTGACACTACTAAATTGGCAGGGAGAAGACTGCTAATTTTCATGAAAGCCAGACAAAGAATCAGGCTCGCTGAAATCCTTTAAACGATTTTAAAAAGGCTATTGAGAAAAATTTTCAGCGTATACTGTTATCAATGGGAAAGATAGATACTATAACAAAGGAATATATAGAAAATCCCGTAATTTTTGCCGATGCATTCAACCAATTCCTATACCACGGGGAGCAGAGGATTGACCCCACCCAGTTGACAGAGTTGGACACGACGGGAATTGTGGTTCCATATGGAGCTGATAATGCAGGCGTGCCTGAGCAGAAATACAGAGATGTACTGAAACTCCTGCATACCATGACAGATGGAGATGCGGCGTACTGTGTCATGGGTATCGAAAACCAGGATGATATCCATTATGCTCTCCCTATCAGAAATGGTCTTTATGACTTCCTCCATCTGTCCCACCAAGTCAGCGAAGCCGCTAACTCCCATAAGCAGGCCATGAAAAAGAAAAAGCCAAAACAGCCAGAGCAACCACAGAAAGAAGAAATTCCAACAGATGGAGAATTTTTGAGTGGTTTTTGGAAAACTGACCATCTTATACCAGTAATCGAGACATACATGGCAACCACACGGATCATTTCACTGCACGGCCGCAAGGGACAGTCCATCGCCCAGACTCTCCATAGCCGGATCAACTATGCGGAGAATCCGGAAAAGACAGACGGCGGCAGACTGGTCAGCTCCTATGAATGTTTACCGGAAACCGCCGCCGTTGAATTTGCTGCAGGCAAGTACATCTACAAAGCCACCACCTGAAAAGAACAGGCACCGGAAAAAGATGTCCTCGCCTATATGATCCGCCAGTCCTTCAAGCCGGGCGAAATCACCCCGGAGGATGCAAACCGGATCGGGTATGACCTTGCCATGGAGTTTACAAAGGGAAAGCACCAGTTTATTGTCGCAACACATATAGACAAGGCCCATATCCATAACCATGTGATCTTCAATTCTACAACTCTGGACTGTGACCGGAAGTTTTCCGAGCCCCACCAGGGCGGCAGGGAGATCGCCCGGATCAGTGACCGCCTCTGCCGGGAGCATGGACTGTCCGTGGTGGAACATCCCAATCAGAAAGGGATGGCTTATAAGGAATGGGATGCCAGACGCAAAGGGCAGCGCTGGAAAGGCACTTAGCAGGACACCATTGACAGGGTTCTCCCTGACAGTTGTGACTTTGATGACTTTCTGGCCCGCATGAGGGCGGAGGGCTTTGAGATCAAGGTCGGAAGGAATCTTTCTTTCTGGGCTGTTGGCCAGGAGCGCTTCACACGCTCAAAAACGATTGGCGCAGATTATACTCTGGAAGCTTTAAAGGAACGGATCATCTGCAACAGCAGACCCGCTGAAAAATCAATTTTATCTGCACCATCAGCACATGGAAGAAAAGTAAACCGGCTGGTCGATGTCGAAGCAAAACAGCTGGAAGGTAAAGGAACTGGATATGAAAAATGGGCCAAACTTTTCAACCTCAAGGAAGCTGCAAACACGCTGATTTTTTTGACAGAACACGGAATTTCAGATTATGAGGAATTAGCAGCGAGGGCAGATGAAGCAGGAAAAAAATTTGATGCCGCCTCCGCCCGGATCAAACAGGTGGAAGCACAGCTGGCGGAACTCTCCAGGCTGCGCAGCCACATCATCAATTACTCCAAGACCCGCAATATTTACACTGTATACCGAAATGCAAAAGACAAAAAAGCTTATCTCGCCGCCCACAGGGATGAGATCACCATACACGAAGCGGCAAAGCAGGCTTTTGACAAACTTGGTGGGAAACAAATCCCAAAGGTTGCGGAAATCCAGGCCGAATTTTCCTCTCTGTTGGCTGAGAAAAAAGAACTGTACCAGGAATACCGTCAAGCCCGGAAGGATATGGTTGATTTAGGTACCGTCAGACAAAACATCGAACGAATCCTGAATATCCAGCAGACAAATGAAAAGAGCCAGGACGCACAGCGGTGAATCTGTCACCGTAAGACTGTGGTACCCTGGCTCTTTCTTTTTTCCCACTGGTAATATCTGCTGTCCCGTATTCTTTTCGTCTGTCCTAAAACAGCTTTTCTGAAAATTCATTGCAAACCGATTTCAATTTCCGGCGCTTCCACTAAAGCAAAGGAGCCTGCTATATTATCTTAACGCAAAATAAATCTCCCGGCATAAACTGGGGGATTGCCGCAATCTAAGCCGCACCGTAAAGTGCGTTTCACGGGTCCGGGTATCCCGCCCCCTGCTTGCGGAGAGAGAAAAAATTGGTATGGGAAAATTTTGGTGATTAAAGACAATATATTAATCTTAATTGCCGTTTATTATATATTGACTTGACAAAAAGTAATATACAGCATATAACGGTAACAAACAGTAACAAAGGCGCCACTTACTACTACAAAAATTATGAAAATGGAGGTAAATTTATGTTTATTGAAGAAAGACATCAGGCAATATTGAATATGCTGAAACAAAACAAAAGGATTTCGGTTGACGAGATAACCCAAAAATTTAACATTTCGGTAGAATCCGCCCGCAGAGATTTAAGACTTCTTGACGGACAGGGGCTTCTTAAAAAAACACATGGCGGAGCTATTCCTGTCCATCAGGTAGCGTCAGGGAAGCCTCCCAAAATAACAGGAAAGGATATTACCGAAATAAAGCCTAATTATATGGCAATAGCCAAAAGAGCCGTGACAATGATTAAGCCGGGCGATGTAGTGTTTATCACTTCGGCTACTGTCGGTTACTTCATGGCGCAGAACCTGCCGGAAGATTTGAAAATCCGTGTTGTGACGAACTCCATTATTATTGCAGAAGAATTGAGAAAAAGGGATAATATTTCTGTTATTCTTCTTGGCGGTGAAATGGACGACAAAGGAAACTGTTATGACGCATTTGCCGTTGAGATGATAAAACATCTGCGCTTTGATAAATGCTTTATTACCTCTGCGTTTATATCACCAAAGTTTGGATTATCCATACAAAAATCTCAGGCAATCAGCTTTTGGAACGCACTTATTGATTCATCAAAGGAAAGCATCGGTCTGTATCCTACTGAGAAAATCGGTTTTGAATCTGTCGTCAGCATTTGCCCGGCTAACAGGCTGCACAAACTGGTTACGGATTGGGACGCTTCCGAAGAAGATTTATCTGCCTTTGATGAACAAGGCATTGAAGTTATTATCGCAGAAAAAGAATAGCAAGCAACGTTATTATAAACGAATGACTAAAAAGGGGTATGGAACAGTTCCTGTATGAAAGGATTTCATGGCTGATAGTCATCCGGACATTCTGGATTTTCAACCCGAGTTTGCCTCATAAAACGGCAAGCTCGGGATATGGCATATTTATCAACATTTTCCAGCAATCTTTTATTTCGCTTCGCTCAAAATAAAAAGGTGCGAATTTTTAAAACGCGATGATATTTTCGAGTTCAACTTTAGTTCAACTCCCCCCACCAAAATTCAACCCAAATGACTCAAAACTATCAGACTCCATTCCCAAAAAATCCCCATTTAATGCAGTTTATCAGCATTCACCCAAACCCACAAGCAGATTAAGACAGAACCCTAGAACTGATCCAGCTCTCGCCGTTATGCTTCCCGGAATCATTCGCCACAATCGCATATCCCGCCAGCTTCTGTAACTGCTTTGGGTTGTCAAAACGTCCAATGTCTCCCACCTCCGCAATGAATCCGCTGACTGTTACCAAGCCGATCCCCTTAATCCCCATCAGTTTATCAATATATGGGATTTCTTTCAGTTTTTCCTCTATTTTCAGGAGAAGTTCCGCTAGCCTTGAGGTATATACATCCATGCTTTGAATGTCTGGAACCCTGCCTCTGTGTTACTGAATTCCAGTGGCTTTCTGGTATATTCGTAGTTGCGCCAGTCATATGCTCTGGCATAATGGATTTCACTTCCTACATCGATTCCAACAATTAAAGTTTTTCAGTTATGGATGCAATTTTTGCGTTTTGTGTGTTACAATTCATTTCAGATACCTCTCTGTACTATCCCACAATCAGAATTTGATTTTCTCCCTCTGTCAGCTCCCGGCTGCTGCCGTCAGGCAGAAAGAAAATCCCATTACGTCCCCGGGGCAGAGTCACCCTGCAGCAGATATTGTCTGTTCCATCCTGCGCCGGTTCATAGGAAAATTCCACCGTTCCCCTGGGCGTGGCCGCCTGTCCCCGGAGGCTGGTCACATATTCCAGATGAGGCCGCACAGCCACAGTTCCCCAGCCCGGCTCTCCGGGCTCTATACCGGCCAGCTTCCGCATCATCTCATACATGGGCAGAGCGCTCCAGGCATGATTTTCACTGCGTCCCCTGTCAGGCTCCTCCGGACATGTGGTGTAGTGCTTTTCTCCCAGGGCAATCCACCGGTCCATCAATCCCTTTGTCTCCCTGTACAATCCCGCCTGCTCCAGGGCCCGGAACAGTTCATAGCTGGTGGCAAAGGAACAGGGCATCACATCCGGCTCCTCCAGGGCATGCAGCAGCATCCGGCGTCTCTCTTTGTCTGTTCCCATGCCGTTTAAAGCCGCCCAGCTCTGGGCATGCTGAGTATATTGAACAAAATCCGGGCCTTCCCTGTATAAGCCTCTCTCAGAATCCCAGCACAGCTCCCGCACCCGGCGGCAGATGTGCTCCTGCCGTTCCAGATATTCCTGCCTCATTCCTTCTCTTCCGGTCGCTTCGGATAGCTCTGCCGCACAGCCAAGCGCATAGGCATACATCAGGTTATGAATCGTGGACGCACCTTCCGCCGCTGCGGCAGGCACCCCCGCACAATCGGCCCAGGCCTGCTGCCAATCCACAAAGGGCCAGTAACCTACCCGCTCCACCAGACCGCTGTCGCCGATCTGCCGGTCATAATACTCTAAAATGGCATCTACGTCGCTTCGGTATCTTTTTATCTCCTCCACATCTCCGGTCTGCCAATAAAAATCCTTCAGCATAAACACAAAATGCAGGGAAAAGGTTGAAATAATCTGGGGGAAGCTGCTGGGGTATTTTCCATGCATCAGTCCCTCCGGCGTCATGGAACAGTGAAAATCCCAAAGCGCCTTTTTGGCCAGACGCACATCCCCGTCCACCGCATAATGAAACAGCGCCTGAAGCCTGGTATCCATTAGAAACTGCATCTGCTCATAGAAGGGACAATCCATATAAGTCTCCAGCATACAGTTCTGCAGAGTAGCCACGCACATTTCCCACAGCTCCTCCACCCAAAACTCCCGGCTCCTGATGCAGGATTTTCTTTCCAGGGGATAGCCTGTCCTGCGAAATCGGGGTCTGGAAAAGCGAATAGGCTCCTTGCCTGCCTCCAGCCTGATCTCCAGAAACCGAAAGGTTCTCACCCAAAAGGGTTCAAAGATAAGGGGCCCACCGGAAAGCACAATTTCGTCCTGCATTCCTTCCACCCTTCCGTTCCTATAATCATCCCTGGGAATATCCTCCCCATCCTTCACAAACTTCTCAAAATAGGTAAAGACAGCCCTGCCGCCTCTTCCCCCGGAAAAGGAATAACGCATATAGGCATTGGTCACCCTCTCCCGGCAAAACAGAATCCGTACCTTTTCTCCGGGAGCCACAATGATCTCCTCCAAAGCGCTTCCTTCAAAGGTCTCCGCCTCAGAACCGCTTCCACCAAATACCTTCGTTCCCAGCTCCCGGGTCAAAATCCCCTCATCCTCGAACAGAAGCGGAATCGGGCGCTTTTTTATCTGAAATTTTCCGGTGAAGCCCACTTTCCGGTTAAATTCACCGGGCAAAACAGTTTCAAAGACCGCCGCCGTCCACCATCTGCCCGCAGACACTCCTTCTGTTTCGCCCTCACACTTATCATCTGCCTTCTCTTTTTGTTCCTTTGCATTGCAGCTCCTGGTTTCCGGCTCCCCGCCGCCTTTCACGGCTTTTCCCGTGGTCTGACACACAAATCCGGGGTTCTTCCACCCTGCGGGTTCCCGTCGAAAATCCACATCCTCGCAGAAACCTCCGGAATTGCAATTGATTTCCTTACATTTAATAAAATATGCACCGTTCAGATAAACCTGCCAGTCTGTTTCCCCAGTGGTCAGCCCAGCCAGTCTTTCCCCATTTTTGTCAAGAATATCCCCTTCCAGCGCCAGCCTGTGGCCCACCGGGCTGGAAACCGCCGCCAGAATGGGCGTCCGTTCATTGCCATACTGTTCTCCCACATCATAGGGATTTAGAAAAAGCACCTGGACGGCAAACACATTCTCTCCTAAGCGCAGGTACTCTGTCACGTCCACTGTTTCATAATAATGGCTGTACCAATCCCCCTTACAGGGCCCGGACAATACAGGCTCACCGTTAATCCACAACCGATATCTGGTATTCGCCGTAATATCTATCTCACAATTCCCGGGCTGTTCCCGGCAGAAAACCACCTTCCGAAAGTATGCAAATCTGCCGTTCATGTCGCCTGCATAAATCTGCTCTGTCCTGATCTGTTCTGCCGAAATTCCGATCCACTTTGCCTTTTTCCACATACTGTTCTCTCCTTGTGCTCTGCTTCTGCATATAATCACCCCTCTGCAGGCAACAGGGCATCTGTCCTGCAGCGCTGCACGCAGCGGAGTATGTGCTGCCCGCGGTATTGGCCCAATATACATACAGGCAGGCATGTCTGCCTGCATTGCCTGCGGGAATCAAAACGGCCTCTCACAAGCTCCGTCACAAAGAGCTTCCGAGAGGCTTTAAAATAGATTGTACTCCACAAATTTATTCAGCAATATAGAAATTCCCGCATTGAATATCACAAATCCGATCTTCTGTTACTTTTCACGGCTTCGCCATTCAAAGCAAATCAAAAATCTCATGCAAATCCGATATTTCATGATCCACTCTATATCCCTTTACCGCCGCTGCTCCTTCGGGATTATACCAACAGGTCACAATTCCGGCATTGTTTCCGCCGCAGATGTCGCTGGTCAGAGAATCACCCACAATCATTACCTGGTTTTTGTCCACTGGACCTATTGTTTTGAAGACTTTGTTGAAAAATTCCACATTCGGCTTTTCAATTCCCAGCTGTTCAGACAGAAAGATTCCGTCCATCAACTCACCAAGTCCCGAAAGACGCAGTTTTTTTGACTGTGCCGCTATAGTTCCATTGGACACCGCGTATTGCTTAACCTTGCCGCGAAGAGATTCTACGATCTTAAGACTGTCGTCACAGTATACGATCGTATCTCCCAGGCGCAATTGATATTTGTCATTAAATTCAGAGGCAATTGCATCGTTCAGCCCTTCTGTCTCAAAAAAATCTCTGAACCGCCCAATCAAAACCTCCGGTTTTGTGATTTCCCCTTTTTCAAGACGTTCCCAATAAGCCTTATTGATTCTGGAATAACGCTGAAGCATTTCCTCCGGACACTCTCCCAGGCCATATTCCTGAAACAGACTCCGGATCGCTGCCTTTTCTGCAGCACTGAAATTCAATAATGTACCGTCAATGTCCCATAATAATGTGGTGATCATTTTCTCTCCTCCAACCTTGCTTTCTTCTGTTTCACCTTTCATTATATACCAATATTTGAAACATTGGAGCATTTATTAGACAAACTCCAGCTGTTTTATGTTACAATGACCTTATTCATGGCAGGAAATGGCCGGACGGCCATAACGGAGGATTTATGAAAGAGACAAATCAGAAAATAATGATCGATAAAAAAGTATTTTATAAAAATCTTGCCAGGCTTGCTCTTCCCATTGCACTGCAGAGCCTGATGCTGGCATCGGTAGCCGCAGGCGACGCGCTGATGCTGGGGAAGGTGGCTCAGAATGAAATGACCGCCGTTTCTCTGGCAACCCAGATTCAGTTTGTCCAGAACATGTTTCTGGGGGCCATTACTGCGGCGGGAGCCATTCTTGGCGCCCAGTACTGGGGAAAAGGCGACAGGCATACCCTGGAAGACATTTTCAACATAATCCTTCGCTTCTGCGGAGCCGTGTCCATCCTGTTTTTTCTGGCATGTGAGCTGATACCGGAGCAGTTGATGCATATTTTTGCCAACGAGGCTTCCCTGATTGCCATCGGCAGCTCTTATCTGCGCATTGCGGGCTGGTCCTATCTGCTTACGGGTATCTCTCAATGCTATCTGACTATGATGAAGGTATCGGAGCATGTAAAACCCGGGGCCTTTATCAGCTCCTGCGCAGTGCTTCTGAATATCGGCTTAAATGCGGTATTTATCTTCGGACTGCTGGGAGCGCCCAGAATGCAGGCAAGGGGCGCTGCACTTGCCACCACGATTTCCCGCATTGTGGAATTGATTTTATGCGTGGCCGTATCATCCGGAAAAACATATATCCGTCCCGCACTTGACCGGCTTATAAAGCTGCCGAAGCTGCTGAAGGCTGATTTCGTAAAGCAGTGTCTGCCCCTGTTGGGCGGTTCCCTATGCTGGGGCATCGGATTTACATCCTATACTGCGATCATGGGACATATGGGCACCGACGCCGCGGCGGCAAACTCTGTGGCCGCAGTGGCCCGGGATCTGATCTGCTGCATGTGCAACGGGATCGGCATGGCCGCAGGGATCATGGTAGGAAATGAGCTGGGAGCCGGACGCCTTGATTTAGGTAAGGCATACGGCATAAAGCTCAAGAATATGTCCTATATCATCGGCTTTCTGTCCACCGCCCTGGTGCTGGCAATGACTCCGCTGATGGTAAAAATGGTCATCCTCACCGACCAGGCCCGGGAATACCTTACAGGAATGATGGTGATCATGTCCATTTATATGATCGGACGCTGTGTCAATACAGTCACCATAAACGGAGTGCTGGACGGAGGCGGCGATACCATATTTGACATGTACAGTCTCATCGTCTGTATGTGGCTCATCGCCATCCCCCTGGCATTCATCGGAGCTTTTGTCCTGCATTGGTCGCCTATGGTGGTTTATGCATGTACCTGCCTGGACGAGGTAGGCAAAATTCCCTGGGTAATGGTGCGATTTCGGAAATATAAATGGGTGCAGGATTTGACAAGGTAAGCAGTTCAATGCTTTCTTGCGGTCCGAAGAATCCAGTCCACCGCCGCCTCGGCCTGTGTCGGCAGACTCCCGGAGGTCTGGGCAGGATTCCCGGCTTCTTCTTTATCCGTGCCTGTATAAAAGGCATGCAGCGCATACCTGGCCAGTAATGCCGAGACACGCCCTCTCTCTATGGAATCCTCGGTGCCAAGGACAACAACGACCAGATCATGCTCCTGAGTTCCGTCGTCCGCAGTCAGAGAAGTAACCAGGCAGGCCCCGGCCTTATTAGTGGTTCCGGTTTTCAGACCGGTAACATCAGGCATATTTTGCAGAAGCGGGTTGGTATTGCGCACCTCCCGATCCAGAGATTCCAGCCTGGCAGATTTCATAGAAGTAATGTCCGTCACCTGCGGATAGACCTTTAAAAGGTAGGATACCAGCCGGAACATGTCCTCCGCACTCATGCGGTTCTGACGCTTTGAGGGAATGGGATCCTCCGTGTAGGAGGGCAGACCATGACTGTTAAAAAATTGCGCCTGAGAAAGCCCCAGCTCCAGCGCCTTCTCATTCATCATCTCCACAAAGGCCTCCTCCGAGCCTGCAATTGCTTCGGCCAGGCACAGTGCGCACTCGTTGCTGGAAGGCAGAAGGGCGCCCCACAAAAGCTCACGAACAGTTATCTGTCCGCCAGCCTCCAAAGGAATCACCCCGTCGTCCGAAGCGGACAGCAGCTGCGCGGCCTCGGAGACGGTCACCACGCCGCCCGGAGCGATTCGTCCTGACGCCAGAGCATCCATGGTCAAGAGACAAGTCATAAGCTTAGATGTACTGGCAATGGGCCATGCCTTGTCAGACTGATACCGATAATAAATCTCCCCGGTGGAGGCGTCCCCCACCAGCACACCGTTGACTCCGTAAAAATATCCGGCCTCCTCCAAAGTATCCGGAGCGATATAGAAGGGCTCCTGTGTATGGATCTGCAGAGAGCCTGCGGCTGGAACGGTAATATCCATGTCCAGAATCATGGCCAGATCCGCTGCCATCATAAAGCAATCGTAATAGCCGGAGGGCAGCTGCATAATCAGGGTATAATAATACACATTTTGTCCGCTCACCCGAAATTCGTTCCGTCGCAGAGAAATATCCGGGTTTTCGTCATCTTCCCAGGGAATATTTTCTCCCCCTACAGGAGTATAGATATTTCCCGGATTCAGAGAGACAGTATTTTTCGTGACTTCCAGCGAGAAGGCCTTGTCCGTATCCTTAAGCGCCATGGCCATGTCCCGCAGAGAGAAATAAGTATTATTGTCATAGTCATAATCCAGGATTTTTACAGTGTAAGCGGCGCCGGTATCCGCCTGTACCCGGCAGGTTCCGGGTATCTGAAAATTTGCGTCAGCCCTGGCAGGCAGGATCGTACATACCAGAGCCGCAGACAATAGAAAAGCACTGATTTTCTGCAGGATTCTTTTCATTGGATCTCCCTTCAGATATTATTGAGTCGATGGCTGTATTAAAGTGTATATGATCGGGTTCTGATCAAAAAAATCGCCGTCGGCGGCAGAATCGGTTTCTTCGGACAGAATCAGGACAGACTCCTTACGAATATAGCGCTCCGCTCTCACGGCTGCTGGCGTGCCGGCATCAAACTGTCTGGTCAGAATGCCCTCCCCGGCTTCATAGGTGCCGCTGCCGTCGTACCCGGCCTGCAGCTCCTCCAACGGGGGCAGCAGTGCAGGACCACAGGACATCAAATAAGAGACGGTGGACATGCCGAAGGTCTCGGCTGTAAGAGCTTCAATGGCTTCCCTATCTGTGCTCCCCGTATATCCTGCCATGCAAAGTCTCTCGGTCAAAAGAGCCTGAAAGGCCGCAGCAAATGCCTCATACGCCGCCTTGCGGCAGGCGTCGTAGCTTTCCGGCAGGACACTGCCGGAAAAGGTCCCCCCAAAACGGTGCGTCTGCTCCATAGTAAGATTGACCTGAATGGTCAAACCCTGCATATAGGACTCCATTTCCTCCAACGAGATGGAAACGGCTTCTATGTCCTGAAGCCAGGCGAGAGCCGTGACAGACGCCTGCTGCGTCATGTCCAGCTCCGCAGTCCACTCCCCGGAAAGATCATGATCATCTGATGCAAAAAAGTGCAGATATGTCAAAAAAGCGGTGGAAACGCTCAGGGTTAGCAGCAACAGGATAAGTATGGTGTTTTTCAAAGCCTTTCTCATTCAATTACCCCCTGACCGCGGCAGCAGACATCCATTATTTCGTCGTCTGCCGCAGGTTCAATCATAATGTTTTATCCTTTTCCCTGTGGAAATATTCATCCAATTCCTTCCTGCGCTCCTCCGGCATTCCCTTCTTTACAGGAAGCACCGCCGCATTTGCCACATCCCCGATCATTCGAACCGCAAACTCTACATTTTTGCGCATTGCCCTTTCATTCAGCGTGGGCAGCAGATCATGTATGGTATGTATTTCTGCCGTGGACGTTCCTCTGCTCAGTCCCAGCGCCGGAATTTCCCTGTCGCAAAAAGGCGCTGAATCACTGGAGTGGACCCCCTCCTTTATATCTGCGGAATAGCCTGTGATTTTACAATACTGCTCCACAAATGTCTTCAGCTCCTTCTCTCCCGTAACGCTGATTCTATTTGACCCCAGCGCCGTTCCGCACATATCAAAATTGAAGCAGAATCCGATCCTGTCAAGCAACTCCTTCTGCTGCTCCACATACGCCTTTGATCCCAGCAGCCCCAGCTCCTCACTGCCGCACCAGAGAAACCGAAGTGTCCTTCTGGATGGATTTACCGCAAAATGTCTGAAAATAGCCAGAAGCGCTGCCGCACCGGTGGCATTGTCCCAGGAACCGGTACCCACAGGAACAGAATCATAATGAGCCGTAAGCACAATGCTTTCCTCCTTCAAATCCGTTCCTTCAATGACAGCGGATATATTTTGACTCTCCGCTTCCACCTCTTCCTGCTCCAGTGTAAGCCGCACTCTCTCCACCCCGTCCTGAATCAGCCAAAGAGCGTCTGCCGCCCCAATCATGAATCCCGGAATCACGCCGTTCCTGGTAAAATGCTCCCGCAGTCTTCTTGCATACAAAGAAGTCTCCTTCTCTGAAAAATAATACTTGCCCTGCATTACCAAAAATGCCGATGCCCTATGCTCCACCAGACGTTTATAAACCTCCTCGTCCGTGAGCTTATTCAACAGTACCACCTTGCCTTCCAGATTCCCTGCCCCGGCAAAATCTATCTCGGAGGCCTCATCCAGATAGACCAGCTCGCATTCCCTGTCAATGCTGCCCGAACGCAGAAAGGGCTGACAGGAAATATCTCTTCCCGCCGCCCAAACCGAGCATTTCTGAACCTTTGCGTCAGGAATCCCAAAGGTCATGTATTCTCCCCGGACCTCCTCCCGTCCTGCATTCTCCGCAATCCTGTTGATTTCTCCCATAATCAGCTGCGCCGCCTTCTTCTCTTCCGCGCTTCCGCCCACACGCACAAAGCTTAATTCCTTTACAAGCTCCAGCAGTTCTTTCATGATCCGTCCTCCTCGTATGCTCCCTGCAGTTATTTTCTGCCTTCGGCAATTATATCCATTATACATAGCTTTCCGCAAAATTACAATAATTCCCCTTCGCTTCAACATCAATTTACCAGCAAACTGGATTTACCAGCAAACTCATTATTCTGAGCATCTGTTGCCTTTTTTAACAGTACTCATCTTTTTTCTCGGTTTCTATTCAACATTTTTCACGCTCTCTTCATATAATGATATCAGGAACGACATGGGGCTCAGCCCGCGGCAGACCGAAAGGTATTCCTCATGGGTAAATGACATCCATGACTAAATATTGAACAACGAGGTGAGTTTTATTGAATTATTATAACAGGAACAGCATGCCCAATCAGGGAAGATCCGGAATGATGTCCGGTGCGCCAGGACCTGTGGGTTCTATGGAAACGGGTTCTATGGAAAACGCAGGCCCCAGGGGGCCAATGGGACCTGCAGGACCTGCGGGTCCTATGGGGCCAATGGGACCAATGGGACCCAGAGGTGAGCCGGGGCCCCCAGGCTGTCCCGGAGAGCAAGGCGAACCCGGACCCCAGGGCGTTACGGGACCCCAGGGGCCTCAGGGCGTTACAGGGCCTCAGGGCCCCCGTGGAGAGCAGGGCTTAAGGGGACCGTCAGGACCTCCCGGATATCCCCAAAACAGCATTTTTGCAGCCTTTTCTGGTTCCCAATTTACCATGCCGGAAAGCGGCAGCCTTCCCCTTCGGACGGATATACCGGACACCACCGGAAATATCTCCCCAGGCGGCAATCATTCTGTCACCCTGAATCCTGGTTTCTATGCATTCTACTATTATCTTTCCGCAGAACTGAAAGCGCCCGGGTCTGCAAAGCTCACACCCGTATTTAATAATAGCATGCAGACAGGTTATGGGGGATATGCCGTGACAAAGAAACGGCGCGGGCAGATTGAGCTGTCCCGGTACTTTATTGCCGAAATATCCGATTCTTCTCCTTTGTATTTCGCATGGCGCTGTTCGGAAACCGCTTTGATTGTCAGCATGAACATGACGGTGCAGAAGCTGTGCAGATAGAATCGGGAGCATCTGCAACAGGAATAAAGAGAGGATTTGACACATGGCAACAATTAGTCTCTGTATGATTGTAAAAAACGAAGAAAAAACCTTGGCGCGCTGTCTGAACAGCGTGCATGACCTGGTGGATGAGATTGTTATTGTGGATACAGGTTCTTCAGACCGGACAAAAGAAATTGCATCAGAATATACAGAAAATGTATTCTCATACCCATGGACTGATGATTTTGCCGCGGCCAGAAACGATTCCTTTTCCAAGGCTTCCATGGAATACTGCATGTGGCTGGACGCCGACGATATTCTGGAACAGCCAGAGCGTAAGAAATTTATCCAGCTGAAGCAATCGCTTTCTCCGGATACCGACATGGTAATGATGAAATATAATACTTCCTTCGACGAGTCCGGAAACCCTGTTTTCTCCTATTACCGGGAACGCTGGATCAGAAATGTACCCGAATACCGCTGGACGGGAGACGTTCATGAAGTGATAACTCCTGCCGGAAACATCCTTTACTCCGATATTGCGGTCTCTCATAGGAAAGAGGGTCCGGGGGATCCCGACAGAAACCTGAGAATATATCGGAAAATGATCGCAGAAGGAAAAACACTGGATCCCCGACAATTATATTATTACGGGCGGGAATTATATTACCATCAGAAATACGAAGAAGCAGTTCTGGTGTTTGAGCAATTTTTAGAACTGCCGGAAGGGTGGGTGGAAAATAAAATAGAAGCCTGTACCGTCTGTGCCGACTGCTATGACAGGTTGGCAAAAGGAAATGCTGCTCTTATGGTGCTGCTCCGCAGTCTTAGCTTTGACACGCCCCGGGCAGAGCTGTGCTGTGATATCGGAAATCACTTTTTGAAACGCGGAAATTACCAAAATGCAATCTATTGGTATGAGACTGCATTAACCCGGGAACGAAATGACCGGACAGGAGGATTTGTTTTACCGGATTGCTATGACTATATTCCATTATTGCAATTGTGTGTTTGCCATGACAAATTAGGGAACACGGAAAAAGCAAAGGAGTATAACGAAAAGGCAAGCCTCTGTAAACCCTGCTCAAAAGCCTGTCTCTACAACAAACAATATTTTGAAAAGAAACTAACTTAACATTATATGTAGCAAAAACGAAAATTATTCATATATTATTTATTTCAAAGGGAATTGCAGGAAACCCTTGCAACTGATCCGGACAGATGCGAAATTTCTTCAAACACCTTTGTCAATCAACAAAAAGGATGTGTTTGTATATGAATCAAAACAATTTATGCAACTGCAGCCAAAATTACGGAAATAATCAATACTGTCATCCATGCTGTGAGCGTGGGCCTGCCGGCCCCAAAGGAGATCAGGGGCCCCAGGGACCTCAGGGGATGAAAGGGGATCCCGGTTGTCCGGGCCCCAAAGGCGACAGAGGCGAACAGGGGCCTATGGGACCTCAGGGCATTCCTGGTGAACCGGGTGCAAGAGGACCAAGAGGCAATACCGGCCCCGTAGGACCTACCGGAAACACAGGCCCCAGAGGAGTCCAGGGACCCAGAGGCTATGCCGGCCCTCAGGGTATTCAAGGCGTTCAGGGCGTCAGAGGTGATATCGGCCCAAAGGGAGATCCCGGCTGTGAGGGACCGGCAGGACCCCAGGGAGACATGGGCCCCCAGGGGCCCAGAGGTATCCCCGGAGCTACCGGACCCACCGGACCCACCGGCGCCACTGGACCTACCGGGGCAGACGGCACCGGAGCTATCATCCCCTTTGCTTCCGGGCTTCCCGTCACCCTGACCACAATTGTCGGAGGGCTTGTAGGGCTTCCTGCCTTTGTAGGATTCGGAAGCAGCGCTCAGGGACTTACAGCTCTGGGAGCTACAATCGATATTACCAATGCCAGCGGAACCCTTTCCAACTTCGCATTTCAGGTTCCGCGTGCCGGAACGATTACGTCATTCAGCGCATTTTTCAGCACAACGGCTGCGCTTTCTCTGATTGGCTCCACCGTTGTCGTAACTGCGCAGATTTATCAGTCCGCAACGCCAAATAACGTATTTTCACCGATTGCCGGAACATTGATCAATCTGACTCCTTCTCTGACGGGAGTTATATCCGTAGGAACACTTCTGAATGGTTCCCTGACAGGGCTTAGTATCCCTGTTACGGCTCGTACCAGATTGATGCTTGTGCTTTCCGCATCCGCAAGTGGATTAACATTGCTCAATACCGTCGTCGGATACGCCAGCGCAGGATTGGGAATCACCTGATAAGGTAACGAAAGTCTCTTTCCGTTCGGCACCATGACAAACTCCGCAGAAAAAAACAAATAGATTAAGAATGCTCATGCTGCCGCTGACCGATCCGATCAGTATCCACTGTCACATATGGAATCTCCTTAATTGTCTCCGCTGTAATTTCCTGCCAGGAACCGTCTGTATACCAAATTTTTACCTTTTCGTCGCTGATACCTTCAACCGACGCAATCTTTCCTGTTCCTTCATAGGGTTCGATTACAGTTATGAACCTGCCCTCCCGGGCTGTCTGGCCCACCGCGTAATGCCTGCGGCGTTCTTCCTCCGGACCCGGGAAATTATCCGCACCTACAATACCATGGAACCGGATTGCCCTGAGCCCTGAAAGATCTATCGTTATATATGCCTTTTTATCGTGGTCTATCGGACTGATGGGAATAGCATCCAAATACTCAATTCCCTCTATTAACACTCTTCCATTTTGATAATCTCTGCCTATGCCACAGCCTTCATCAATATTGACCCGTTGTACAGAAAGGCCCAAAATCGCTACTTTGCTTCCATCCTCCAGCTCCACATAAGAATCCCCGAGGAATAATCCCTGCGGGCCTGCATAAGGATAATTCTGCTCCGAATAAATGGGCTTATTAAAGATTTCCAATGTTAGGGTCCTGCATTCCGGCTCCACCGCAATATCCAATTCCCTTGCACCAAGCAGCCATGCATTTGCAGAATATTCCATCCTGCATTCCCCGTCTGCAAGGACACGCATATCATATGGTACTCTGACCCCCAAGTCCTCTGCCTCCAAGCCATGCATCTGTTGTGTCTTCAACGGCCATGCGGTATAGATATCCAGGTTCAGACTGCCAGGTTCATTATATTCCCCGCGATTCCCACGATTGTCCGCACCATCCCCAAAACGGGTCTCAAATCTGGCAACGGTCTCTCCTTCTGCCTGGTACCAACAGCAGTCAGTAATAAACTGGGTATCGGATTTCGGATTATCAGATTTCCTGCCGGTGTGATGTGTTGCTTCAATACTCCCTTTTTCATTCACAGGAACCAATTCCCGGAAGCCCTTAATTTCCATAAGGCTCTCATACAGATGTTCCGTTTCACCTTCCATACAGTCAAAGAGCACAATACAGTCATCAAGCACCACCATTACCCGAGTCTGGCAGATCTTTTCTGTGGCTTCAGTTATCTCTCCATACTCCGCGGCATCATAGCAGGAAAGATCACTGGCATTTCTCTCACACCGCTGCACCAGCGAATCTCCATTATCATATATCATGCCGCCAAAAGGGGGAAATCCCCACCTGCTGCTTGTTCTGACCGCACCGGCCTGGAAACTTGTGCCTGAGTAGAATAAAACCCTCTGGGCATCTGCGGGTATCTGCATTTTCCCATCCACCACTACCATATTCTTGGTATTTGAATTCTGGACGTAGAATTTATACATAAAATGCGCATATCCCCACCATATACTCTCAGGATTGTAGAAGCTCCTCCCATAGCGCATCACGGACAGCAGTTCTGTCCTGTCAAAATGCCCATGAGCAAAACCATGGGATCCATATCTGAGCATAGCCTGTATCTGTTCTCCCGGTGTCCTGCCCTCTTTCCGGCTTCTCAAAACCATAATTCCGATATTATCCGAGAAGGCATTTTCCGTTCCGAGAGTTTGCTCTGTCTCAGGAAGCTCCGCATGGCCGAATATAGGATCCACGGTTTCAAAAAGCCGAATAACCGGTATATATGCCGGATCCTGATAATGTGTATACGCAAGGTCAAATGTAGAACCAAAATGCACACCGGAGATTTTCTTTTCTGCCGAATCATTGACACCGGCCATCACCCCTCTATAGTCCAGAAAGGGAAGCACTGCATCAAATAAATCCTTGATACAGATATAGCTTTTCTGCATACCACCCCATTTTTCATCATACATTCCATGCCGTATCTCCCTTTTTGCACAGCCATAAATGCTGTCCACTTCTTTACCGTAGGAAAGCGGAAATTGCCTGTGAAAAATATTGATTCCAAAAGGAAGCAAGGCATGTGCAGTGTGAAGATACATAGATGACACCCAAATATTGTAGCCAATCGAACACTCATACCACCATCCATCGCTGAATGCTCCATGACACAGCTGTTCAAAGCTTCCTGAGGGGCCTTCCAAAAACCTTTCCATCCGTTCAAAGTCCTGAAGTACCATTGCACAGTATACCGCACCTGTCAGCTCGGAGAGCGTCCAATTGCTGATATGTCCGCTGTCGATATGCCTGGCAAGGATATCCATGTATATTCTGAAGCATGTCTCTACCCCCTGCCTGTCCTGTGCAGACCAAAGAGGCGAATTGTATGTCATATCATATGCCAGTGCAAGATGCTGGAAAAAGTGCCCTTCCTGCACATAGCTTTGACTGCAGCCTTTCTTTCTTACAGGATAGCCAATATCCTTATTCATAAAGCTTTGAAAAAAATCATATATTTTCTCTGCATAACAGCTTTCACCGGTAATCGCATACATATAGGCACAGGACATGATATAATGCTCCTGTCTGGTATCATAGCAGTAATCCCGTTCTCCAAAAGGAACTATCGGCGGCACTTCCCAGACGTCCGCATCTTTCCTGATCCTTTCATATTCCGGTTTGAACACATCATATTTCTCAATGTTCTCTTTTACCTCCTGCCATTTTTCAGCAGTATGATAGATATAGGGGTGCTCCAGACGTCTTAACGTCATAAACACGGCTTCCGCAGCCTGTGCGGAATTGCCCTCAGGGACAAAACGAACCTTTGTCTTTTCATGGGCACCTGCAGGCATATAGTCATGCACCTGCACGGACACTTCCACCTCCTGTGCCCCTTCCGGCTCCAGTCTGAAATCTGCCGGAGAAATTTGCGCAGGCATGGATTCCCAGCCCTCAAACAGCTGAAATGAACGCACTGAAACCGATTTTTCCAGACAATTATGTACTTTTACCCGATAAACCACCCTCTCGCCGATATCTCCGGCCTTACCCAATACATCGCTCTCCACATACAGTCCATTTCCCCTGACAAGCTCTGCCCGATAAACCTGTGCTGCACCGCATATCCGTATAGCAGTAAGATTCCTCCAGATATTTGCCTGCGCCTCCTCTACAGGGAAATCTTTCAGGCAGATTTCACAGTCATGGCGTCCAGTCTCGGCAAAATGAAGGCTATAGGACAATTTCTGCCCATAATAAAACTCTGCTGTGACCGTTATCTCTCCATTTACCCATGCCGTTTCCACTCCAAGCCGCAGTCCGTACCAGCGCATCACATCTTCTGCTGCGTCGTTCACCGTGTCAAACCCGTAAGGCCTGATACCTGCTCCGCTCTCCGCAGGGAAGCAAAAGGAGATTCCTTCCTCATCTCTTTCCTGCCTCCAGCTTTTCAGTAAATCAATTCTTTTTTTCAACATGATCCTCTCCTTTATACATAAATTTCAAGACTTTCAGGAATGCCTTTTAACCATCTTACTGTCACTACCACATAAGCTTAACAGCTTGACACATGCAAAACAATTCTCTAAAATGTAATAAACTGACTTTTTCTGTAAAGGGAGACTACGCAGATGATAACGGTGAACAGATGCGGATATGATTCCAAACACATGGTCGCACTAGATACCTGCAACTCCATGGGAAATGATGATTATACGTTGCTTTTGGTGAAAACAGAAGCATACTTTGAGCAAAACGGTAAGCTTCTGGATACACCGCCCAATACTGTTATAATCTACGACAAACATTCCTATATCCATTATGGATGCAGAATGCCTCATTATAATGACGATTGGATTCATTTTGAGCTGCATGGGGAGGATGCCGACCTTCTGCAGAGACTATCTCTTCCCCTCGATATTCCATTTTCACTGCATTATATGGGAACTCTTACGGATTATAGCCGTTTGGTGGTGATTGAAAAACTCTCCTCCCATATCTATCAGGAAAATGTCCTCGATTCGCTGATGCACACCCTGCTTTACTCTCTGGCGTCACAATACCATACTGCTCCTGACCCCAACAGCAGTAATAAATACTATTATCCGATGAACGAGCTGCGTACAAAAATACTGAATGCGCCTAACAAAAAATGGGATGTACATGAATTGGCGGACCAGATTCATATAAGCACATCCCATTTCCATCATTTATATAAGTTTTTCTTCGGACACTCCTGTATGCAGGATGTCATTGAAGCGCGAATCAAACACGCAAAGTTTTACCTGCGCACCACAGAAATGTCCATTCATTCACTGGCAGCATTTTGCGGCTATGAGAACGAATGTCATTTCATGAGACAGTTCAAAAAAATGACAGGCATGACTCCCAGGCAGTACCGTATTTTGTATCAGCAACAGCCAAGCACCACGGACAATACACCATAACCCCTTTCATTGATCTGAACACTGACCTTCCATCAGATCCGCATCCGTAATCTGCCGGATTACCCTGCACGGATTTCCTGCCGCCAGCGAATGGGCCGGTATATCTCTCGTAACCACACTTCCGGCACCGATCACACAGCCTTCCCCTATGGTCACCCCGCCGCATACCGTCACATTGGAGGCCAGCCAGCAGTCACTGCCAATTTTTATGGGTTTGGCATACTCAAGGTTATATAATTCGCCGTTTTCTCTTTCTCTGGCATTTCTCTCCTGCGGACAGAGCGGATGCATCGGAGCCGCCAATGTGCAATTAGGGCCGAACATTACGTTGTCTCCGATTGTAATGGAAGCACAATCCAATACGGTGAAATTAAAGTTGGCGGAGCATCTCTTCCCAAAGGATACAAAGCATCCGTAGTCAAAATAGACCGGCGCCTGAAAAAAGGTATCTGCCCCCCTGTTTGGCACTAGCTCTGAAAGGATCGCCTGCATTTCCTCCCACTGGTCCTCATCCATATTGTTATACCTGCGAGCCAGCTTTCTTGCTTTGATCCTCCGTTTTGTCAATTCATCGTCTGTGGGGTCATATAACCGGTCTGACAGCATTTTATCCTTTTCCATTTCGACAGCCCTCCTTTTTTCAACTCCAAAGATACGCCTCCCTAAAGCCCAGGAAACGCAGATGCGGCTCATGTTCCGCGCATCCACTGAATCTTATTGTACAAATCCATGGGCAGTATGTCAAGAATCCGCTGACCATCGCGGTCCTCCGCGCCCGCCTCCTGGCAGCGATTTCATCAGAAAGCCTCCAGCCCATAGCCAAGGCCATACACATGCCCATCCTCGTCCTGATATGGTTCTATATCTGTGGCCACGTCCTCACAGTGGGTTTCTACAGTTTCCATATCCTTTGGAAGGACTACCGGCAGGTACCCCGATGGGATGTATGCACCTGTCACCGCATCCAGCAGAGCAGATTTCTGCATCATTAACTTGCAGAAAAGCATCCAGTTTAGAAGCCCAATCTGCCATTGTCATCGGGATATGTCGTCTGGCCTGCCTTGTGGCATAGTCCAGATACATCGTGATCCTGCACACGGACTTCAATACCGTCCTCATGGGCATCTTTTGTAAATACAAGGAAATCCACAATGCTGTTCCGGATCTGCAATTTTGTATTCTTGTTCTCAGCCATTATGTATCACCACCCCCTCATTCCTCATCGGGATTATTCTTCTTAACCCGGCTCTTGTAAACAATATTATTGAATTTCCGAGAGTGCTCTTCACTATACCGTATTGTCGATTAACAATTTCATTTCTCCGGAATCAATCTCCATTCTATTTTCTGCTAAAAAATCCTTCTCCAATAAGGTTCATGTGGTACTGAACAGCCGGACAGGGCACTCCTTGCCCTGATAAAAAATATGAAATATTTATCTTTCACTCTCAACATTGATTATGCTATAATGGTTCTGCCTTTTTAATCACGCTTCCGGGACCGGCAGAACCGTTGTGCAGGCCTTTTTCGAAAGATGCCCCAGCATAGCCGGAACCGGAACAAAAAGAATGAAGGAGTAAAAATATCATGAAAAAAAGAAACCTTTTATCACTGACAATGGCTATGGGACTGATGCTTACATCCTGCGGAGCTCCTGAAAAAGCGCCGGAGACAATACCCGGCAGCACCGCCGGAAACACAGCTCAGGAGGGGACCCAGGAGGAATCTCAGAAAGAGTCCCAGAAAGCAGAGAATCTTCCGGCTTCCCAGGAATATATTTCCTCAGACGGCACATATAAGGTAATTCTGCTGGAGAGTCTCACACAGACGGACATGGAGCTGCCAGGAGCTGCCATGATGGGATTGGAGGGCGGATCTGATCGGACAGGGTTTTCCGGCGTTTCTCTGGGAAGCTCCAAGGCAAATGTTCCGGGAAATCCGGGTGATATGGAAAGTCTGGAGGATTATGCGGATCATATAACAAACATGATCTTAAGCGGTTCCGGTGTGACGGTGAGCTGGGAGGATACGGACGCACCCTCCACAGAGGGCGCCGAGCGGTGTCTGGCCCGGGAAGGCGTAGCCAGAAGCGGAGCAAGCAAAGGGCAGGCCTACGGATATTATGTGGAATCTGCAGACAGTTATTTTTCCGTAGTAATCATTGGAAACAGCGATGATGTGGAGGAAGCCATACAGATCATCTCCCTGGAGATTCTGGACGGTGCGTCAGGGCAGAAAGGAACCACAGACTTTATCAACGGTATGACCGCGGTTCTGGATAGCATGAACGGAGCCAACATCCGCGAAACCATTAAAGCGCTGCAGGATATGGGCGCAGATGAAGCCCAGCTTGAGGCCCTTGCATCCCAGGCCCGTCAGAGCCTGTCGGACAGCTGGGGTGTGGAGAATGCCGCCGACCTGATGGAAATGGCAGACCAGCTGATAACCGGACTCCATAACCCGGACGCTTTGGAGTTCTTAAGCCAATACGGCGGAACCAATGAGCCGGATCGTGATGCCTTTGACGCCAAGCTGAAGGAACAGAACCTGGAGGAAGGCACGTATATCAGTCTCCTGGCAGCTTATGACGCATGGTGCGCTTATGGAGACAGCGCCATCGCAGCCTGGGATCTAAGCCGGGCAGGAACCATTATGAGCTTTGGCTATGCGGCCGGCTATTGCACCTATGAGGAAGCCATGGACAAAATGCTGGAGGCCGCAGTAAAATCCCAGGAGCTTTTTGACTCTTGGGCGGACTTTAACCAGAGCTATCTCTATGGTTATTCCTATTGGGCAGAAGAATCCCTGGATGATTCCGAAAGCAGCGCCGCAGAGCGTGCAGCACTGATAAGCAGCATGGAATCTCTTGCCGCCGGCCCCTTTGCCGCAGACTGGAATATGGAGCTTAAGAAAGAATGGTAATGCTTCTTCCCCATTGCACAACCCGCCCCGCACATACGGGGCGGTTTACCGTCTCAATTTACTGCTGTGGGTTTTACGATCTCCCACAATAGCTCCAGCAATACAGGAACATCAATTGGTTTTGCAATATGACCGTTCATTCCGGCTTCCAACGCCGTTTTTTTATCTTCCTCAAAGGCATTGGCTGTCATGGCAATAATCGGAATACCGGCAATATCCGGATCCTCCAGCGCCCGAATCTGTCTTGTGGCTTCATAACCGTCCATAATCGGCATCTGGATATCCATCAAAATCAGATCATACTGACCGGGCTCCGCTTCCCTCATCCGTTCTACCGCGGCGGATCCGTCATCCGCAACGTCCATGACAAATCCGGTTTCCTGAAGTATCTCCACAGCGATTTCCTGGTTCAGCTCATTATCCTCCACCAGAAGAATTTTCTTTCCCTGGAAGGAAAATGTCTCCTGCGAAGCCTCATCCTGATTGCCGGACGCAAACGGCGACTCCAGTACCTCTCTGAGCTCCGATAAAAAGATGGGCTTGGAGCAGAAAGCCGTGACGCCCGCTTTTCTCGCCTCCTCCTCAATATCCGACCAGTCATAGGCGATCAGAACGATAATAGGCGTATCCTCTCCGATCATCCCCCGAATCCGCCTCACCACCTCGATTCCGTTCATATCCGGCATGAGCCAGTCTATGATATATACGGCATACTCGTCCTCCTGCTCCCCGGCAAGCTTCACCCGGAGCACCGCCTCCTTGCCCGATGTGGTCCAGTCCGGGCGCAGGCCGATGGATGCCAGCATCTTGGTCACGCTGGAGCAGGTATTAAAATCGTCGTCAACCACAAGCGCCCGAAGCCCCTGCAGCTGAGGTATCGTTTCCTGCCTTACAGGGCAGGAGCTGGTCTTAAACTGCAGAGAGACCGTAAACGTGGTCCCCTTTCCCACCTCACTGTCCACGGTGACAGTACCGCCCATCATATCCACAATATTCCTGGTAATCGCCATTCCAAGCCCGGTTCCCTGTATCCCGCTGACCGTACTTGTCCTCTCACGCTCAAAGGGTTCAAAAACATTCTTTAAAAATTCCGGGCTCATTCCGATTCCCGTATCCTTCACCTGAAATTCATAAGCCGCATAGCCCTCCGGCGCATTTCTCTTCTGCAGAATCCGGACACTTACCATACCGCCAGGCTTTGTGAATTTCATTGCATTGCTCAACAGATTCAGCAAAACCTGATTCAGTCTGAGCCTGTCGCACAAAACATTCTCGTTTACCACGTCCACCGTATCAATATAGAAATCCAGCTGCTTTGACATGATATCTGCCTGTACAATGGTCTTCAGGTCATGCAGCATCTCCGGAAGAGAGCACTCCTTTTCCTCGATTTTTACCTTTCCGCTTTCAATGCGGCTCATATCCAGCACATCATTAATCAGGCTCAGCAGATGATTGCTGGAGGTGGCAATCTTTGTCAGGTAGCCCCGTACCTGCTCCGTATTGTCGATATGCGCGGCGACAAGCGATGTAAAGCCTATAATGGCGTTCATAGGCGTCCGGATATCATGCGACATATTATTGAGGAACGTAGTCTTCGCCCGGTTGGCATGCTGTGCCGCAGCCAGCGCGTCCTCAAGATCCGCTCTCTGCGCTTCCAGCTGCGCCTCCATCCTCTTCTCATCATCAATATCCACAAAAAAACCTACAAAGGTGATCGGAGAACCATCCTCTCTCCTGGACAGCCGGCCCGCCGCATGGAACTATCTCCACCCTGCGTTTCTGGTGAGAAGACGATATTTCACATCATAGGTCTTCTCGCCGGTGTAATCTCTCACCGTGTACCAATACTCCTTCATCACATACGCTTTGTCCTCTTCATGCAGCAAATTCGACCAGGAATCCAGCCTGTTTGGAAAGTCCGCTTCCCCCTCATATCCCAGCATATGCCGAAACACATCGGTCCAGATACAGGCGATGATCTCTCCGCGCTCATCAAACTCCATACTCCAGGGGCCGGAGCCCAAAGCTGCCTGAATATTTTCCATGGCGGCCCGCTCCCGCTCAATCTGAGCAAGCGCCGCCTGAAGCCGGTCCTTGTCCGCCTTTTCCTCCCCGCCCCCGTCCGTGAGGGCGGACAGGTCCACGCAGTCCAGCTCCACGCAGTACCGGGGGTCGGGGGGCAGGTCCGGCCGGCCGGGGCGCAGGGCCTCGTCCTCCCCGTAGTCCAGCTCCCCGGCGGCCCGGGTCATCACAT
>OFGC01000879.1_pt1 | contig 25356 bp, 23 predicted proteins | sample 1521691 | NCBI WGS metagenome assembly OFGC01 (sample SAMEA3504121, study PRJEB24116) | mouse gut metagenome | biome: mouse gut; feature: mouse-associated habitat; material: faeces | place: Denmark | collected 2011
GGTGCGGACCGCCGCGAAGGCGTCCGGGTCCGGATTTTCTCCGGTCAGGACGTAGGAAGCGGTGCGCAGGGCGGCCTCCATCACCCCGCCGGTGGCCCCGAAGATGGCCCATGCCCCGGTGTGGGTACCCAGAGGACTGTCCAGGGCCTCCTCGGGCATACTGGCAGGAAAAATCTGACCCGCCCGCAGCATCCGAACCAGCTCCCGGGTGGTGAGCACCATGTCCACGTCAGGGCCATGCCCGGTGGTCATGCTGGGCAGTTCGCACTCCGCTTTTTTGGCCACGCAGGGCATGATGGACACACAGCAAATCTGTTCCGGCTCCACGCCCAGTTTTTTGGCAAACCAGCTCTTGGTCACGCTGCCGAACATCTGCTGGGGGGACTTGGCAGTAGACAGTTGGCTGGTGAGTTCGGGGTACTGTCCCTTGAGGAACCGCACCCAGCCGGGACAGCAGCTGGTGAACATGGGCCATCGGGTCAGTCCGCCAGATTTCAGACGGTGGAGGAACTCGCTGCCCTCCTCCATAATGGTGAGGTCGGCGGAAAAGTTGGTGTCAAAGACATAGTCGAAGCCCAGGCGGCGCAGGCAGGCGGCCATGCGCTCCATGGTGGCCTCCTCCCGGCTGAGGCCGAAGTATTCCCCCCAGGCGGTGCGGACCGCTGGGGCCACCTGAACCACGGTGATTTTGTCTGGGTCGGCCAGGGCGGCGAAGGCTCGACCGGTGTCGTCCCGCTCCCGCAGGCCGCCCACCGGACAGTGGGTGATGCACTGGCCGCACAGGGCGCAGTCTGAATCCTTGATGACCCGGTTGTTGGACACGTCCACCGTGGTCCGTCCGCCGGTGCCCGCCACGTCCCAGATGCTCAAAGACTGGATCTTGTCGCAGATTTGAACACAGCGCATACACTTGATGCACTTGTTGTAGTCGTGGTACAGGGGAAAGGTGGTGGTCCAGGCCCCCCGCAGGCCCTTGGGCAGCTGCGTCTCGTATGGAACCGACAAAATCCCAAGGTCGTTGGCGATGGTCTGGAGCTGGCAGTTGCCGCTACGCACGCAAGTGGCGCACTTGCAGTCGTGCTGGGACAAAATCAGCTCCACATTGGTGCGCCTGGTGCGCCGGGCCCGGGGAGAGTTGGTGTGGACCACCATCCCCTCCCGGACTGGGCTGTTGCAGGCGGTGACCATGGCCCGCTCTCCCTCCACCTCCACGCAGCACACCCGGCAGGCGGCAATCTCGTTGACGTCCTTTAGATAGCACAGGTGGGGAATGGAGATTCCGGCGGACTGTGCCGCTTGCAGGATGGTGGTTCCCTCCGGAACCTGTACCGGTCTGTTGTCGATGGTCAGGGTTACCATTCCGTGTTCCTCCCTCCCTTAAAGCTGCCGAAGCCAAAGTGGTCGCACCGCAGACAGCGGCTGGATTCCTGGTGGGCCTCCTCCTGGGTCATCCCCTCCACCACCAGAGAGAAATCCCCCTGGCAGCCGGGATGGGCATGGCTTTTCAAATTCACCCGGCCGCAGGGCGGGGTGTTGGTAAAGTGGGCCGGGGGAATTTCCACTTCACTGCGGATTTTGTGGTCAAAGCCCAGGTAGTGGTCGATATTGGCGGCGGCTACCTTGCCCGCGGCCACGGCGCGGATGACGGTGGCGGGGCCGGACACTGCGTCGCCTCCGGCGAATACATTGTCCACCCCGGGAACCGAACTGGTGTGGTCGGCCTGGATGGCCCCCCGGCGGGTGGTGACCCCTACCTTCTCGAAGGCCTGAGCCTCGATAGCCTGGCCGATGGCCACAATCACATAGTCGCAGGGAATGCGGAATTCCTTGGCGTCCGCGTCCCCTGGCCTGGGACGTCCATCCCGGCCGTAAGCGCCAATGAGCTGAGGACGGGTCCACAGAGCGGCCACCTTACCCTCCGCGTCCGCCTCAATGCGGGCGGGGGCCTGGAGGGGCAGGATCTGACAGCCCTCCGTCATAGCCTCCTCAATCTCCTCAGCCAAGGCCGTCATGTCCTCCACCCGGCGGCGGTAGACGCAGGTGACCTGCTCCGCCCCCAGCCGCAGGGCGGTGCGGTTGGCGTCCATGGACACGTTGCCGCCGCCCACCACGCAAACCCGCTTTCCGGTAAAATCAGGGGCCTCTCCATCGCCAACGTTCCGCAGTAAGGCCACAGCGCTGATGACATTCTGGGTGTCCTCCCCCTCCAGGCCCAGTTTTTTGTCGTTGTGGGCCCCGATGGCGATGTATATTGCGTCAAAACTGGTTTGAATTTCATCCATTGTCAGGTCCTTCCCAATGGACACGCCGGTATGTACCTTGATCCCCGCACTCAGGATGTGGGCAATGTCCCGGTCCAGCACGTCCTGAGGCAGACGGTAGTCGGGAATGCCGTAGCGCAGCATCCCGCCCAGCTTGGGTCGCTGCTCGTAGACGGTGACGTCGTGTCCCATGAGGGACAGATAGTAGGCCGCCGTCAGGCCGCCGGGACCGCCGCCGATGATTGCCACCGTCTTGCCGGTCGCTTCCGCCCCCGCCGGGGCCTTCATGGGCTGGGAGTGGTCCACCGCATAACGCTTCAGACCGCAGATGTTCACCGCGTCGTCCACCATCCGCCGGCGGCACTGACTTTCGCAGGGGTGCTCACAGACGTAGGCGCAGGCAGAGACGAAGGGGTTGTCCTTGCGGATCAGGCGCACCGCGTCCTCATACCGGCCCTTGTGGACCAGGGCCACATAGCCGGGGATGTCCACATGGGCGGGGCAGGTGGACACGCAGGGCACCGGGTGGCTCAGGCCGCAGATGCACCGGCCGTGGAGGACGTGCTCCTCATAGTCCTCCCGGAAGCCCCGGACCCCTTTGAGCACCATGTGGGCGGCCTCGTAGCCGATGGCGCAGTCAGCGGAGTCGGCAATCACCTGGGCGGTGTTCTCAATGAGGTCGATGTCCTCCAGGGCGGCAGTGCGGTCCAGCACCCGCTCGATGAGGACGGCCAACTGGTTCAGCCCCACCCGGCAGGGGACGCATTTGCCGCAGGTCTGGGCGTGGCACAGCCGCAGAAAGTTCAGCGACATATCCACTGGACAAAGCCCCGGCTGGCTGGCGTTGATCCGCCGCTCCATGTCCCGCTGTAGGCCGCCCAAGACAGTTTGCGCCCGCCCCGGCACTTCGATGGATAATCGGCTCATTCAAATTCCTCCTTCTTTATGAAAATAACAAATGAAATAATAAGAAGCCCGACCAGTCATCTGGGCAAATGTCCGGTCAGGCTTTCCATGGGGGAGGTCTGCAAAACAAAGTTATCGTTTCAACCTTGTTATCCCGTATTGTAGCAGAAGGTATTTGGGTTTGTCCAATCCGTATTACTTAATAAGGTTATATCTATTTTCGTATATCGTTTGTCAATTTTTCCAATAAAGCGCGGGAGCCTGGCAAGATAATCCCGCTAGACTCCCGCATGGAAGAAAGAGAGAAGAAACACAAACTCAATAGGCCCCAGTCATCGCGCCGTCCACCAGAATGGTCTGGCCGGAAATATAGGTGTTGGCCGCAGAGCAGAGGAAGGCGGCCATACGGCCATACTCGTCCACGGTGCCGTAGCGGCCCATGGGGAAAGACTTCAAATCCTCTTTTTCGTATTCCTCCACGGAGATCCCTGCCTTCTCGGCCCGCATCGCGTTCAGACTGGTAATGCGGTCGGTACCAATCCGGCCAGGGCCGATGACGTTGACCAGGATATTGTCCTTGCCCACTTCCTTGGCCAGCGTCTTGCTCATGCCTACCACACCCATACGCATGGTGTTGGACAGGATCAGGTTGTCCAGGCAGTCCCTGACGGAGGAGCTGGTGGAGTTGAGGATGCGGCCCCCACCCAGACGGCGCATGGAGGGCAGCACGGCCCGGATGGTACGGATGTAGGACAGCAGGCACATCTCGAAGGCGCCCGTCCAGGCTGCGTCATCAAAGCTGTCAAAGGGACCGGGCTTGGGGCCAGGACCCATGTTGACCAGGGCGTAAATGTCGCCCAGCGTCTGAACGGTGTGATCCACCAGGGCCTGGATGTCCTCCGCCTTGTTCACGTCACACACAAAGACCTCGGGACGGTTGCCCGTTTCCTGTTCAATGTCCGCCTGGGCGGCGGCCAGCCGTTCCAGGTTGTGGCCGCTGAGCATGACTTTGGCCCCCTCGCGGGCCAACTCTGTGGCGATCCCTTTGCCCAGACCGGCAGCAGATGCCATACACAAAACTACCTTATTCTTTAATCCGAGATCCATAATGATACCTCCCCAACAAATTGATTCAATTTCTTGTCTTGCGTTTTGTTTTTCTTTCTGATATTATTTAGCCACAAAACCGTCAAAAAGTAAAATACGAAAAACTTGAAGACATTATATCGATTTTCGTATAGGAGGGCAGCAAAATGACGAATTATAAAGAATACATCTATGCGGTCTACCAGGAAAAAAGTTTTTCCAAGGCAGCCAAAAAGCTGTATGTCTCTCAGCCTTGGCTGAGCGCCACCATCAAAAAAGCGGAGCAGGAATTGGGCCTGGCCCTGTTTGACCGAAGCACCAATCCCATTTCATTGACCGAAGCGGGAAGATACTACATTGAGAAGTATGAACAAATTACAGCCATTGAGGAGGAGATGATTGAAAATTTCAGGCAGATGCGAGATATAAATCGCACAGAACTGCACATCGGAAGCTCCATGTTCTTCTGTACGTATGTGCTCCCAAGCCTGATGAAAGAGTTCCAGCTCCTCTATCCACAGGTAACATTAACTTTAACAGAGGGCGGCAACAAAACACTTTTAGAAAAGCTCATGAATGGACGGCTTGATTTTCTCCTGGAGGCGGAGCACCCCGCCAACAGCCGGATTCACTCCATCCCTTGGGCATCAGAGGAAATCGTGCTGGCGGTACCGGCCAGCAATCCGGTCAATGAGAAACTGGAGCAATACCGCTACTCCTTTGAAGAATTTCTGAACCGTAATCAAACGGACAGCCGCCGTCCATCCGTTCCCCTGGAGGCTTTTGCGCAGGAAAACTTTCTCCTCTTGAAAGAAGGAAATGACATTCATCAGCGCAGTCTGCAAATTTGTAAAAATGCCGGATTTATCCCCAATGTATCCCTATATCTGACTCAAATGATGACAGCCTACTATCTGGTTTGTGAAGGACAGGGGATTACCTTCTTGCGTTCTACCATACCGGCCCACGTTGCGCCGACTGATAAGGTTGTTTTTTACCAACTGGGCGATTCTCTGGCTGTGCGCAGTATTTACCTCTCATATACCAAACGGAACACAAACCCGGTACAACAGCATTTGATCGACTTCATGAAAGACAGTATTTTATAAGAAAACCGCAGTGCCCAATCAGAACGTTCTGATTAGGCACTTTATTTTGTGGGATTTTCATAATTGTTATATGAAAACAGATATAACCTTATTAAGTAATTCGTCTTTGATATTTTGAATCCGGCGTTTTAATATTAAATTACTATATAGCGAGAAGGGACATAGCGTGAAAAATATTCTGATTGCCGGACCTGCTGACGATCCATTCCGTATACCACAGATTACCAAAGCTGCTGTGGAAAACAGCGGGGGACAGGTATCCTTCAGCCTAAATCCGTCCGACATTGAAACCTGTGATGGTGTTATTCTCCCTGGTGGGCTGCCCGATGTTGACCCAGCTAGCTACGGCGAACGAAATATCGCCTGCGGTGTGATTGAACCGGAGTTGGACATAGCGCAGTTGAAAATGCTGGATACTGCGGTGGGCCTGGACAAGCCCATTCTGGGAATATGTCGGGGACATCAACTTCTCAACGTCTACTTTGGTGGTACATTGATTCAAGATGTTGCGGACCTGAAGGTTCATCGCTTCGTTCCAGATGTAGAAACACTTCATGATTCCGTCTGTGTTCCCGGCACACCGCTGTATCAGTTCTATGGTGCAGGAGGCATCATCAATACCAAGCACCATCAGGCAGTGAAAGCAGTGGCCAAATCCTTCAAAATCGCCCAGCTTTGGTTTGCACCGAGCATTTCTGAACATGAAAAGAACCACTGTCTGTCTCAAATCCAGAGTGGGCAGCAAGTGGACGGAACCGACTGGTGCATGGTGGAGGCAATTGTTCACCGAAGCAAACCCATTCTAGGAGTACAATGGCACCCAGAATATATGCTTGCCTTTCCTAGTCCCAACACAGTTGACCCCAAGAAACTATTTGACCATTTTATCACTCTGCTATGATGAAAGTAACCTATCGAAAGAAAGCGCTGCTCTTGGGGCTGGTGCTGCTCTTATATGCGCTTTTGTGCCCGGCCTTCCTGACGGATCGGACACTCGGGATTTATAGGACCTTTCGTCACGCATTAAACGACGATCAGGTCAGTCTTCTGTTTCTCTGCGTCCTCAAGGTGGTCCTGCTGAACTGTCTGCGGTCGATTCCAAGCTATTTGGGCAGCTTTATCCTGATGGAATCCCTAGATATCCGTTGGAAGAAGCGGAAACTCCCGTTTGTTCTCGACTTGATCCCCTTATGCGTTATCCCTGCCATCTATGTTCTGGTGGAACCTCTGTATGGAATAAAATACAGCTTTGGTTCCCCTGCGATACTGCTCGTATTTTATGTTCTGGTCCTGTTTCATTTGAATCTGTTTTCGGTTAGTTTGCCCCAAAAAATTATTACACTGACCACTCCATATATGGGGATACAGTTTTTGGACGTTGTCCCCGAACTTACAGCCTATGGATTTGGCCAGGGGGAGATTTCTGCGGACATAAAATTCGGAGCGCTGGCCATGAACTGTGAGAAGGAGTTGGCCTATTTTGCCCTGTCCATTTTTCTTGCCCTGGTTTTGTGCAGCACGATTCACCTTCAATTGCTGATAAAAGAACACCGAATCCAAGTTGAAACAGAACGGAACCGGCAGATTGCAGAGGATTTGTACCGTACCAGGTTAGAAATGCTCCGTCTCCGCAGTATTGGAGAGGTACAGAGTCTGGTCCATGATTTGAAAACACCCCTCAACACGATACAAGGTCTGACGGACCTGTCCCAAATGATGGAGAAAAATCCTCAAATTCTGGAGTATCTCTCCCGTATTTCCCATGCGTCAGAGCATATGTCCAGTATGGTCTCTGACATTCTGAACGAGGACAATCAAAGCAATACCACGCTTGAAGATTTTTTTCATTCCATACTGATGAATACCAGCAGCTTCTTGCCGAATGAGCTGCTTCAAGTCCATCTGGCCTGCCCAAACGCTGTGATTGCAATCAATCAAATTCGGATGATCCGAGCGGTGGTCAACCTGTTGGACAACGCACAAAAGGCTGTGGACCCGAAGAATGGCGTGATCTGTCTCAGCGCGAATCTGGAGGGCGGCTATGTCCAAATCGGAGTGGAGGACAACGGGGCTGGTATGGAGCCGGACCATCTGAGACACGCCTTTGAAATCGGCTGGTCGGGCACCGGTTCCACTGGAATGGGCCTTGGCTATGTCCGGCAGGAGGTTGAACGTCAGAATGGAACCATTTGTCTGAGCAGCGTACCAGGCAAGGGAACCTGTGCTCTGATTTGTTTGAAGGAGGTTCGTATGTGATGTCCGATCATATTACCATCCTGGCCATCGACGACGACCAGGATACATTATACACGCTGAGTCAGATATGCCAGTACCAAAAATGGAAGCCTCTCCTCGCCTGCTCCTATCCGGAGGCCGAAGCGGTTCTGACCGATTGTACTCCCTCTTTGATTTTGGTGGATTACCATATGCCCGGCGTGGACGGACTTTCTGCCGTTGCCAAGATTCGCAAAAAACTGCCCAAGACACCCATCCTGGTGCTGACCGGGGATGAAAAAGCGGCCGTGATGGAACGCTTTATCGCCGCTGGAGCAGACGACTATGCGCTCAAGCCCATCCGTGCGCTGGACCTAATTTCCAGAATCAACGCACATCTTCAATTTCATAAAAAATCCAGATTCTACACAGACTACGAAAAAAATATTGCCCCAAATACCTTGAAAATCATTGAAGATTATCTAACGGCACAGTCAGATTTTGTGTCCATTGACCAGATTGTAGCAGGGACGCAGTTGAAAAAGAAAACAGCTTACCGCTATCTGCAATACCTGATCGACAAAAATCTGGTGGAAACAAGGACGATTTATGGCGGAAAAGGAAGGCCCAGCGTCCAACACAAATGGCGCACCTAGCAAAATGCGCTCAGACCATTTCCCGGTCTGGGCGCATTTGTGTACAGGGTTAAAGGGGCTGACGTGTTCCGGTTCCTTTGCCCGCCCAAATCAACATCCATATACCTGCCGCAAGCGTAAGCCATACCAGTGGAAGCGATACGGTCTGCTCATAATAAATATTTCCCTCACCGGGCTGCGGCAGTGGGATTGGGTCTACCGGAAGACCGTATCGGGGAAATAACTGTTTCAAGTTCAACAGATGGAGGACCGGAATATCCTGGGCCAAATACTGTCCAATCAATCCCCGGCTATCGGAGCCTCTCTTTAGCAATCCGCTGCCGCTGTCATATGCGGTGCTGCCTCCTGTGGAGACCAGATTGCCCCCCACATTTACAAAGCAGTCAACGCTCCCATAACGGTCCAGGCGGGCTTGGATATTTTCCTCCAGATTGTCCATCTCCCAAAGAGAGCAGCCCAGTTCAGCCAGTCGGGTGCGAATCGTTTCCTTCACTTCTTCCGAAAATTCCAATCCCTGATCGTTGGCACCTCCAAAGGAAACAAACTCGCTTTTGTGGTGGATATACCCGTTTTCAAAGAGAATATACTCCATATCCGGATAAGTGAACTCCTCCCGGTTTGCTCCATAGGTGGATGCACCTATGCTGCTGAACACCATGCCCTCCAACTCCATCGCGTCCATGGCGCACAAAACTGCCAGGTTCAGAGCCGGAAATGATGCGGAACAGTTGACCGCAATCCGGTCTCCCGGACGGACACCGGCATCATACAGCAACCGTACCACTAAGGCCGCCGCGTTCGGGTTGACAGAGGTGCGTTTTGCCTCCAAATTCCCCAGCGTGGTAGTAATGGGGGTTAGATAATCCCCAATCAGCCCTGTCTCGTTTGGATCGTCCGCCTTTTGTATGGACAGACCACGGCGCAAGCCTTCTTCCTTGACCGCCTGAAATGCGGTTTGCGCTCGATTGGCTGCCTCCAGCATATCCTCATACTCGGGCCTGGGACGCCAGCTTCGGGATGCCAATACAACGGCCAATCCCAAAGTCATAACTGCCGCTGCAAGTAACAGGCGCATGGTTTGTTTGTGCTCTGTCACAGCCATGCCACCCCCAGAACCATACCACTCAGAACGATAAAGACGGTCACAATGGTGGCGGAGGCCAGAGTTTTCAAAATGCCCTGCCGCTCCATATCCCGGCCCAGCAGGCCCGGTATCAAGTAACCAATCGTTCCAATTGCTCCGCTCCCTGACATACCCAGTGCCAGTTTGGCAAGCATCCCCACAGCAAGGAACACAAAATACCGCCGCCGTCCATATAGGATCATCCAGCGTGAACACAGCCGGACAACCCCCATACACAAAAACGCCAGCAGGATGGTGGCTGCGATCCGCTCTGGTGCATAGATGTACAAGGCCAAGTAGGCTGGAACAATCAAGCCACCCGGTGACAGGCTGGTCAGCTCCGTAAATACAACTGCGGCAACGATCCCGCCAAAAACGATCTCGTTCATCCAACCAACCTTCCCTTCTCCAACGCCTGAATCATCCGATAGCCCTCACCCTTGATGCTGCCTATACCAACCAGCAGGGAATTTTTGGGGATATGGTCAAGACACTCCTGCCAGGAGCGCAGAGCGGTAACTCTCCTTCCCTTCAGAAATCGGCAGAGCAAATAGGCCCCCTGCCCGGTACAGTAAATAGCTGCTTCCGGGTAAAAGGGAAAAAAGTGGCGGCAAAACAGCAAAAGACGGTCCGGACGATCATAGCGGTGGTTAAAGAGGAGCACGAAAGGGCGTTCCGACTTCAATCCCTCCAGAATTGAGCGGGTGGAATCCGGGTCGTTGACACTGAACAAATTGAGAAACTCTCTGCCGCCTGGCAGGGGATAGCGCCACTGCGCACCGAAGTCCTCCCTGTAATTTGCTTGGATGTTCCGCTCCGCCTGGTCCTGGGGAATGCCCAGTTCCTCCGCAATTCGGAGGGCTATCTGCCTGTTTCCTTTGATGGACCCGTTTGTCCCGCAGAGGTGCAGCTTGGCTCCCTTTTCTTCACAGCAGGACCACATTAGCTGGGCGGTCTGTTCGTCTGCCGTGAAGACAGTCCCGTTCCGGGGGACTGTAGTGGAAAAGGCTTGGGCAATCTCCTCTGCCGTTTCCCCAAGCTCAAACATATGGTCCCGGCGGATGTTGGTAATAACCGTGATTTTGCTCCGAACGATCTGCTCCTGACAGATTTTCTGAAGCTCTGGCCGGACCGCCATACACTCTAAAATTACGATTTCTGCCTTTTGACGGTGTGCTTTGCGCAGCATATTCAGCTGCTCACGGATATTGGCGGGACCCAACCGGCGAACAGGGTGTTCCAAGCCGTCAGTCCCAATCCATACAGGGTCTGTTCCTGTTGTTTTGGTAAACACTCGGTACTTGGATCGCAGGGCTGCGTCCAGCAGGCGACAGGTGGAGGTCTTTCCTCGAATCCCGTTGACATGGATAACAGCAAGAAAGTCCTTTTGCTGTTTATCATGGATCTGTTTTTCCACAGTCCACGCTGTCATCATCAGAATGGTAAGAATAAGCAGCGGCCAAAACATAGAAACACCTCCGGCACTGTTTTGTTCAGTATAGCACGAAAAAAGGGTGGAACACGCTGAGAAAAATGAGACAAACTATCTTTTCGGTTTTGCTCCTGTATATAATCGAAGTATCTTCTGGCGAATGATCTTTGCGAGGTGGTTTTATGAAATGGAAACAGTTTTTAGCGGGCGGGTTGTGTCTGCTGTTATGCGGGTGCGGTGCTTCACCGGCTGCATCCGATGTGCCCGGCGATGGGCCATATATCGAAATCCCGGCCCAGTACCGGGCATGGAATGAGGGTGGCGCCAATCAGGAGCATATGCGCACCGCGCAAGGGGAAGGCGGCGCCGTTGCCGCTTTGAAATATGAGGGAGCCTACATTGGACTGGAGATTCTTTCACAGGGAGGAAACGCTATTGATGCCGCGGTAGCGGTTTCCTTTGCACTGGGGGTCTGTGAGCCGTATGACTCCGGCTTGGGCGGCGGCGGTATGGCAACCTATTACTGCGCTGAAACTGGACAAGCCAGTTTTTTGAATTTCCGGGAGACAACCCCTGCGGAACAGACCTCCCTTTTGGACGAACACAGCCAGGAAAACAAGGCGCTCCAAATTGGAGTACCTGGCCAGACAGCAGGCATCTACACACTTTGGGAACAGTACGGTTCCATGCCTTGGGACCAGCTGCTTCAGCCCGCGATTCAACTCGCCCGGCAAGGCTATCAGGTAACCCCCAGTCTGTTAGGCGCTATTGAGTTGATCTATGGAGAAATGGCGGACCATCCGGAATTATCCAAGATTTATTTGAGAGATGGACTTCCTCCCCAGGTAGGGGACGTAATTCAAAATGAACCGTTGGCCCAGACCCTGGAAACCATTGCGCAAAACGGCCCCTCCGCTTTTTATCAGAACCTGGCCCAGGAGATTGAAATGTCGGTTCAATCAGCCGGCGGATATCTGACGGCCGATGATTTGCTGCGTTACCAACCCTTTGCGGAACATCCTGCCACAGGAACATACCGCGGTTATCAAATCATCTCGTCTCCCTATGGAGGAAGTTGCCTGATTGAGGCGTTGAACTTTTTGGAACTGCTTTCAGTCCAACCATCGGGCAGTTTGGAGCAGTTAGACCAAATGGCCCAGGTACAGCAGCAGGTATTTGTGGACCGTGCCCGCTGGTTGGGGGACAGCCGTTTTGTTCCGCCTGATTGGAAAGAGATGACCGAGAAAGACTATGCGGCCAGCCTGCTCCCACAGTGGGAGTCCGAAAATACAACTGGCTTTGTGGTGGCGGACAGTGCAGGAAATGTGGTGTCCGTCACCCAGACGCTGAATGGGCATTGGGGATCCCATGTCTATGTGGAGGGCTGCGGGTTCTTTTTGAACAATCAGCTCAACGACTTCAGCCGTGATATCAACAGCGTCAACGCCCTGGAGCCGGGGAAAATTCCCCTGTCCTCCATGTCGCCCACAATTCTGCTGGATGCGTTCGGGCAGCCAGCCCTGGCGCTCTCCGCGCCTGGGGGCCTGATGATCTGGCCCGCCTTGGTACAGGTCATTCAAAATTACATCGACTATGAAATGGACCTGGATGAAGCGCTAAATCAGCCGCGCATTTGCGCCGGGACAGACTTTTTCTATTGCGATGCGGAATTGGACGAGGCGTTGCGCCTGGAGCTGGAAAAACTTGGTTACACAAATCTGTCCCTGCGCCAAAGCATCGCTCGTCCAGTAGGATTAGCCTGGGACAACAAGGGCCATGTAAGCGGCAGCACAGAGCGAAATGGGGATGTATCTGTATTTAACGACGGCGTTGTACTGGTTCAATAACGGGATTCGTTTTGTTGGAATATGACAAAAAACCGCAAACAAATATAGCAATTCCTTACGATTGGACTGGGAAAAATGAGACTAAATTGACCTTCTCTCTTGCGGGAATGTATCATAGCACCACCGAAGTACCCAGAGCGTTTGTATAAAGAATAGGAGGAAAAACATGAAAAATTTGAAAAGGCTTCTTGCCCTGGCATCAGCTATGGCGCTGATGGTATCCCTCACCGCCTGCGGCCCTAACGGAGGTACAAACAGCTCCGCAAATCCCGGTTCCGCATCGGTATCTTCCAGTACCAACACCCCGACCGAGCCGGATGAAACCAAGCCGTACATCGAGATCCCTGCGGAGTTTCAGTCCTGGGATGAGAATGGACAGCAGATCACCCGCTCTATGCTGACCACCGCTGACAACGGTATGGTGTCCTCTCTAAACTACGTCGCCTCCAAGATCGGAGCGGATATTCTGGAGCAAGGCGGCAACGCCATTGATGCCGCAGTCGCTACCGGCTTTGCCCTTGGCGTCTGCGAACCTATGATGAGTGGAATTGGCGGCGGCGGCGCTATGACCATCTATGACGCTGAGACCCAGGAGACCGTATTCATCAGTTTCCGTGAGGTGTCCCCCCAGAACATGGTAGCCGATCTCTGGGTTGAGGACGCTGAGGGTAACGTAGTGGGCAACCACAAGATGAAAGGCGGCCTGTCTGTTGGCGTTCCCGGCGAGGTGGACGGCCTGTGCTACGCGCTGGAGACCTACGGCACTATGAGCCTGGAGGAAGTGATTCAGCCCGCCATTGACCTGGCTTATAAGGGCTACACCGTCAGCCCAGCTTTCGTGGAAAATGTAAACCGTGCTTACAACACGATGCGGGCCAGCGCCCAGTTGTCTGAAATTTATCTGGACGAGAATGGTCTGCTTCCTCAGGTTGGCGACATCATCCAGAATCCTTATCTGGCCCACGCCCTGGAGCGGATTCGAGATAATGGGCCTGAGGGCTTTTACTCCGGCCCTATCGCCGAGGCCATGATCGACGCGGTCCAGCGGGCCGGCGGCGTTCTGGTCCAGGAGGATCTGGACAACTACAAGTGTTGGGAGGAGGAAACTGTCTCCACCGTACATAACGGCTACACGGTCATTTCCTCTCCCTCTCCCTCCTCCGGCGGCACCTTTATCATTGAAACATTGAATATTATGGAACATCTGGAGAAGTACGAGCATGGCTCCGCCGAGTGGGCCCATCAGCTGGCCGAGGTTCAGAAGATGGTCTTCGCCGACCGGGGCCAGTACATGGCCGACACCCGGTTTGTGGAGGTCCCCATCTCCGGAATCACCAACAAGGATTACGCCGCCAAGCTGGCCGCAAAGGTGGATATGACACAGGCGCAGACCTTCCTGTTTGATGATCCCTGGCCCTATGTGGACGACCACTACAACACCACTGGCTATGAGGTGGCCGACAAGGAGGGCAATATGGTTGCTGTCACCAAAACCCTGAACTACTGGTGGGGCTCTGAGGTGTATGTAGAGGACTACGGCTTCTTCATGAACGACCAGATGGACGACTTTGTGACCGGAAAGCAGTCCGCCAACTCGGTGGAACCCGGAAAAGCGCCCCTGTCTTCTATCTCTCCCACGGTGGTCCTGGACAGCCAGGGAAAGCCCTTTGCCGTGCTGGCCTCGCCCGGTGGCTCCGCGATCTATCCCTGTATCGCCCAGCTTATCTTGAACATGACTGATTACGACATGACACTGGAAGAGGCGTTTTTGGCTCCCCGTGTGATCTGTAACGGCTTTGAATTTACGTATGATAAGTTGAGCAAGGAGACCGTGGACGAACTGAAGTCTTTGGGCCATGAGAACATCCTGGAGGGCACCTTCCCCTCTCCCAGTGGGATCCGTTACGCCAACGGAAAACTGGAGGGTATCGTAAATGAGGCAAATCCGGACGGCGCTGCTGTCGGCTTCTAAGAACCATTTGATCGTTGAAAGGAGAACACTTCCCATGAAAAAATTGTTTACCGCGCTGTTGTGCGCCGCCCTGACATTTTCCCTTCTTGCCTCCTGTGGTAGCGGGAACAGCGGCACCAATGCCAATAACAATGGTAACAACACCTCCGCAAATCAATCCAGCGGCAGCGCCTCTGATACAGAACTGCCCGAGCTGACCGGTGGTTTTGAAGCTCCAATCCTGCTCACCTCTGCCGGCCAGAGCGCCGATTCGGACATCATCAAGACTCTCTGCACCAAGGCCAATATTACAGTTGAGCTGGAAAACCAGGCCACCGCTGAGAACCTGGATGGTGTCAAGACCCTGCTTATCTCGGTTGGCGGTTCCTCCAAGGGTCTGGGGGCGGCTGGTATTGACGCCGACCAGGAGATTGCCCGGGTTCAAGACCTGATTAAGGCCGCCCAGGAGGCTGACATCAAAATCGTTGCTATGCACGTAGGTGGTGCTCCCCGGCGGGGCGATCTATCCGATAAGTTCCTGGCCGACCCCTTCCATGCGGCTGACGCGGCAGTGGTCGTCTCCACTGGTGATAGTGACGGCCTGATTCGCGGCCTGCTGGCTGAGAACAGTGTTCCCACCGCCTATGTGGACAACCAGGCCGACTGTATCGGCTGCCTGACCACTCTGTTCAGCTGATCTTAGTCCGCTCTTTCGGCACAAAAGACCCCGCAGTCATTTGAAATGCCAGACGGTAATTCCGGTGGCTGTGGGGTTCTTCTATGCCGAATTTGATAAAGTGATGGTTCTCTTTTGCCCTGTCTAAAATAATGTGAAAGCGAGGTTGTTCCATGAACCTTCAGCTCATTACCTTCCTGGTTATGGTAGCGATCTTCATGCTGGGGTGTTTCCTGCTCAAGCTGCCCGTCAGCGTGTCGCTGGTGCTCTCATCCATCGGCGGCGCTCTGGCAGCTGGGGAGGGTTTCCCCGTCCGGCATTTTGTAGAAGGTACATTTTCCTACATCGATACGATTTTAATTATTTGCTCCGCAATGGTCTTTATGAAGGTGATCGAGGCATCCGGTGCGCTGGACGCCCTGTGCTCTCTGATTATCCGGAAGTTCCACAAGCACCCGGCTCTGCTGCTGATCTTCATTATGCTGGTCATCATGTTCCCTGGTATGATTACCGGTTCCTCTACTGCGGCAGTTCTCTCCGGCGGCTCTATCATGGCTCCTGTTCTGCTCACGATGGGAATTGATCCTGTCAGTGTGGCGGCCATTATCGCTATGGGTGGTCTGATGGGAATGGTGGCTCCGCCCGTCAACCTGCCCGCCATGATTATCGGCGGTGGAATCGACACCCCCTTTGTGGGCTTTGGCGTACCCTTAGTGCTGCTGGCCTTCCCGGTCGCCATCTTCTCTGTCCTGTTCCTGGGCTTGAAATCAGTGCGTCAGATGGACTATGAAACGGTAGCGCCTACCTTGAACCAGGAACTGTCCAGCCAGTATGGGTTCCGTATCTACCTTCCAATCCTGCTGTTGGTTGTGCTGATGTGTCTGACCAAAATCGTGAAGGTTATCCCCGATGTAGGTATGCCGGTCATGTTCCTGGTCAGTGCCGCCCTGGGCTTGTTTACCGGGAAGAAGATCAAGGTGCTGGACGCAGTTCAAGAAGCGGTTCATACCTCTTTGCCTGTTATGGGAATCCTGATGGGCGTTGGTATGTTCATTCAGATTATGACCCTTACTGGAGTGCGAGGCTTTATCGTCTCGGTCTGTTTGGGGCTGCCGGAGCAACTGCTGTATCTGGCCGCTGCAATTTCCATTCCTCTTTTCGGCGCGGTGTCCTCCTTCGGTGCGGCGAGCGTGCTGGGTGTGCCCTTTACCCTCGCTTTCTTGAATGGCAACACCATTGTGACCATCGCCGGTCTGTCCCTGATTGCCTCGCTGGGTGACATGATGCCTCCCACCGCCCTGGCCGGTATCTTTGCGGCCAAGGTTACACCCGGTGTGGACAGCTACACCTCTGTACTCAAGCGCTGCGCCGTTCCCATGGCCGTTGTTATGGTTTGGGGCCTGATTTTCGTGATATTCTCCAGCCGAATCGCTGGTCTGATTGGATAGGAGGACACCACTATGATGACAATACTGTACCGGCTGATTGCCCTGCTCCTATTGATTTTCGTTGGCCGCGACTTTTTCAAAGAGGAGACACCATCCCTGAAAATCAACGCATGTATGGTGATGGCCCCTCTGGTGCTGCGTGTGCTGATGATCAAATGAAAGGAGACCCATTATGCTTGAAAAAATCAGAGCGCAAAAGACATTGATCTCCGTTTTGTGTCTGGTTGTGACCCTTGCGATCACGGTGACAGCCGGCATAGACTTTTATCAGTTCCGCAACTATCAGGAGGTCATTATTCCCGGAGAAGGCGTGACTGACAGCTTTATGCTCAGTGAGTACCTCCCCGCCCTGGAGGGCACCTACGGAGACACTATGGTTTATGTGATGGAGGGAAAAACCGAAGGTCCCAGTATGCTGGTGCTGGGCGGGACACATCCCAACGAACCCTCCGGGCATATGGCCGCGATTACCCTGGTGGAGCACTGTACGGTGGACGCCGGGACCCTCTATGTGATTCCTCGGGCCAATAACAGCGCCTTTACCCACAATGATGCCCAGGAGGCTTCTCCTCACTTTTACCACATCCAAACAGCCAGCGGAACCCGGGAGTTCGTTTTTGGTTCCCGTGCCACCAATCCCTTGGACCAATGGCCTGATCCTGACGTCTACACCCACCAGCCCTCCGGTCAGAGCCTTTCCGGAAGTGAAACCCGAAACCTGAACCGGGGCTATCCTGGTGTGGCAGACGGAAATATGACAGAGCGGGCCTGCTATGCTATCACGGAGTTGATTAAAGACAAGGGGATCGACATGACCGTAGACCTCCATGAATCCTCCCCGGAGTACCCCACCATTAACGCTATGGTAGCACACGAAAGCGCTATGGAGTTGGCCTCCAACGCCCTGCTGGACATGATGCTGGATGGGGTGCAAATCAGTCTGGAACCGTCCCCTTCCACCCTGCATGGCCTGACTCACCGGGAACTGGGTGATTTTACCGATACTTTGCCCGTCCTGATGGAAACTGCCAATCCCTCCCACGGCCGTCTGCGCGGTGCCACCAATGAAGAACTGGTTCTGACCGGAAAAGATCCTTACTATCTGAAAGCCGCAGAAAATGGGTATGTCTGGGTCCCCTACGATGAAACCGGCGTATCCATTGAGGAGCGGGTAGCCCGCCATTTGACCGGCATTCATTACCTCTGTGAAGAATACGGCACGCTCTATGGTAAAACGCTGTCCATTGTGGGTATTCCCAGCTATGATGAACTGTTCAATGGCAGTTTAGGTGACTATCTGAACTGATCCGGATTAATAAAGCCTGCGACCAACCGGAATCTCATTCTGGTTGGTCGCAGACCTTTTTATCCGCTCATTGATCTTATCCTTGATTCGCAGGTGCAATTTTTGCATATCCGTCCCAGGAAAAAACCGCCTGTTCATTCTTATTGCCATAGACCTGATTCACATCACAGATATACAGATAATGATCCCCGGTTTCAATAAACTCCTTCAAACCGCACTGGATTGCCACACGGCTGTGCAGTGGAATTTGAATTTCACTGCCGGGCACTTTCTGCATCTCAATACTGAACTTGGAAACCTTATCTGTATTCCGCCCGGTCGAAGTGCCGCAACCCATAACGGCATCCGCAATCTCTGCGCCAGGAATAGAGAGAATGACTTCCTTATTTTGGCGAACCATCTCGCCGCTGTAAGAGGTCTTGGCCATTGCGTAGGCAATCATTCCCGGATTAAAGGAGAGATACGTCCACCAAGACACAGTAGCCAGATTAGTAGTTCCATCAGGCTTCTGTGTGCAAACGATTGAAACCGGATTTGGTGAAGTCAGCACCGATGCCTGAGGCAGTTTGATCTGTTCCATAATTAATCATCCTTCCAATAATATCTTTGATTGGCTCTTGCTAAACTAAATGGATGCTTTATCAATGCAAGTATATCTGAAATGGAATTAAAAACAAGAACGCACATTTAAGTAATATACTTACCTTCAAGAGAGTGTACCATTTTCTCATATGAAAAAAGATATAACATTATCAAGTAATTCGTATTTGATTTGCAGACGTGCTTCCTCATATAATAATATCATAAAACACCGCAGCCTGCGGCAAAAATTGAGGAGGCAATCTATATGAGCAAGAAGATCGTCATCTTAAACGGAAGTCCCCGGAAAACCGGCAATACATCCGCTCTGGTAAAAGCATTTACGGAAGGCGCTGAAAACGCCGGCCACACCGTTACTGAGTTTTTTCTGGACGGCATGAATATCCACGGCTGCAAGGGCTGCTTTGGCGGCCATAGCAGCCAGGAATGTCCCTGCGTTCAGAAGGACGATATGACTCAGATCTATCCAGCCGTGAAGGAGAGCGATGTGGTCGTGCTGGCAACGCCGCTCTACTATTGGAACATGAGCGGCCAGCTCAGAACAGCAATCGACCGCCTGTTCGCCTTGGAGGAGGGTGACGGCAATCTGCTTCGCGGCCATGACCGGTCTTCGGCCCTGCTTATGGCTGCGGAGGGCCACGGGTTTGAAGATGTTGTCCTCTACTATGACCACCTTATGGAGCATCTGCGCTGGAACAATTTAGGCCATGTTCTTGCTGGTGGAAATATGGATGTTGGCGACATTCAAGGGAAATCAGAACTTGAAGAAGCCTATCAGCTTGGAAAATCTATCCAATAATAGGATAAAAACAGAGCGGCCGGCTGCGCAGAAATGCGAGGCCGGCCGCTTGATATATAGCGATTCAGTTTTTATGTTCAAGATTGAGCAGAAAGTGTATTGGAGCTCTGGTTATAAACCTGTACAACACATTTCCACTCTCCATTCAGTTTCATCATCAGAAGGTAGTCAGTGAAATCCGCATTGCCGCCCCAGTTTTCCTCCAAAACCCGAACGACTGCCATAGTTTCCTCTAAGGCAATTACATCCACGCGAGCTTCAAATTTCGGGTGAGAACCAACACGGTCTACATCATTAAAAAAGTTTTGGATCGGGCCACAGGAGAACTGAGAGCCAGAGCAACCGTACACCATCGCCTCCTCACTGAAGGCATCCCTTGCAATTGCGCTATCCCCTTCCGCTACGCCGTTAAGCCGTTGTAGGGCTGCCGCCTCTACAGCTTGATATTCTTTCAGCGATGCACGCATAATGAACTCCTTTCAATCAAATGAAATAAAATCCCGGAGCGGAAAGTGGGGGTTCCCGCTCCGGATCAGGGTATCAGAAGGTAGGATTACTTCTTTTGAATGGTGTTGGAGTTCTGATTGTAAGCTTTCGCTACACACTTCCACTCGCCGTCCATTTTCATCAGCAGCAGGATATCGGTAAAGTCGATACGGCCACCCCATCCCTCTTCCAGTACGCGGACAACAGCCAGAGTCTCCTCCACGTCAAGGACATCCACGCGGGCCTTGAAGTTTTCCCCGCCGGGAACGGTGTCCACATTGTGGTAAAACTGCTCAATGGAGCCGTGCTCCAGTTCACCGTCCAAGTAACCGAACAGAACGGCCTCATCAATGAACAGCTTCTTGGCATGGGTGCTGTCTCCCTCGGCCACGCTTTTGACAAAATTCATGGCAGCAGCCTCGACGGCCTGATACTCTTTCAGTTCAGCTCTCATAATGATTGACTCCCTTTCATGCTTTCATCATTTTCTGAATGGAATGAGTCGCTTGACTTTTTTCCACCAGATGACTATAATTATATTTCAAATGAACAGAATATCAAGTACGCACATTTAAGTGCGATACTAACATAAAGGTTATATACTTACTAAAAGGAGAGCGCATTATGGGACAGAGATGTATTGCAGATGAATGCTTGGAGACCACTGGATTTAGCTATACCCTGTCATTGATCAACGGAAAGTACAAAATGACTATTTTGTATGCCTTGATGGAATTTGGAGTAGTCCGATTTAATGAAATGAAAAAGTATATTGGCACTATTTCCTATAAAACGCTCAGCGTTATGCTCAAAGAATTGGAGGCGGATGATTTGGTCCACCGTGAGGAATATCCTCAGATACCGCCTAAGGTAGAATATAGTCTAACAGAGCGAGGAAAGTCTCTGATCCCCATTTTAGATAGCATGTGTGAGTGGGGAGATACACACCGTTTGCAACGTCTACATGTCATTTGATCCTATAGATCAAAATCCCCCGGCTTTCAAATAAGGCCAGGGGATTTTGATTATGCTCTGTTATGCCGCCTTTTGAAATCGAATACTGTTTGCCCTTACCTGAAGCTCCTGAGCCAGGAATTTGAGCGTGTTAAACTCATCATCCAGCCCGTCCAACTCCCGCTGGAGCACCTGCTCATAGTGCTTCTTTTTCGCCTCCAGGCCCTGGACCTTCAGCACCCAGCGGTCCATGACCGCCGGACTCTGGCTCCCGGACTGGATCAGGTAGTCGCACCGCTCCTGGTATGCGGCAATTTCTTTCTTCACTGCCGCGTAGAACTCCTCGGTCATTTTGCCCCGCTGCTTTTCGTCGTCGATAATGTAGAAGCTGTTCACCATCAACGGGGTGTTATTGCGGTTGAGGTCGCCCAGCAGGTTGATGAAGTCCTCAAAAATGTCCACCTTTTCCATGTAGGTCTTAGGGACAAAGTACATATGTCCAGCGATGCTTAGTTTGGTGGCGTCAAGACTGCGCAGGAAATTGGCGCAGATAGTCTCGATCTGTTTGCGGTTGGCGCACCGCTGGTAGAGCTCAAACAACTCCTCCGCCCGGCGGCAGCAGTCCCGCACATCCACCACACCGTCCATCATCAGATTGTCACAGCGAAATACATGATCCCGCTTGTCAAAGCTGATGTTGGCCAGCTTTTCGTACTGGTTGGTTCTCTGATTCAGCGTCTCTTTCACCAGTTCCCGGGAAAGAATATCCGCCGTGTGCTTGTTGTCCCGACAATAGGCCAGGTAGATGTGGGTCTCACCTCCGGAGGTGACGGGATACCGCTCCCGAATATCCCCAGTGGCGGAGCGGAAGGCATCCGCCACCGACAGCCGCTTGCCGCCGGTGTAGGGAATGTCCATCTCATCACAGAGCTTTGCCAGGGACTCCTTCTCCACCAGGAGATTGCTCAGGGAGAAGTAGAGGAATTTGCCCAGCATGTGCTCCTTGTCGCCAGTAGATGTACCAATGAAGTCCTTCATATCAAATACGTTATCCATAATAATTCCTTTCTCTACATAGCTGCTGCCCGGCTGAGGAGGTAGTCATCCACCCCCTTGTAGACCGGGTCCCATGTGTATTTCGTGTACTTCCACCGCTTGAACTTCTGCACTTCCTTCCGCATGGCAAGGATAGCGTTCCGGACCTCCGGCTTCGTGTTCTGGTCCATGTCCATAGCCTCTACCACCTCGGTCACACTCAGATCAAGGAGGGTATCGGTCAGGCCGTTCAGCGCATTGACGCCGCCGATGCAAACGAACAGAGCATCATGGGACAGAAAGCTGGCCACGTCTCCTTTCAGTGGACCTTCTGTGAGGTAGGCCTGTTTGCTGGCGGTGTTACCTGTGACGTGAACCCAGGAATAACTCCGGGTGCCATCGGTCATATCCCGGCTGGACAGCCAGCGGTATTTGCGCCCTGGGTCGTCCGTATCGTCCAGGCGGATTTTCAGCCCCTGAATCAAGCCGTTTTTATCCCGGACAGGAATCAGGAAGCCGTTTGGCCCGGACAGCGTCCAGTCGCCGTAGTAGGTACGGAAACCAGGCACACCCAGCAGATCAAATCCGCAGGAGCGGAGCAGGGAGGCGAGAAGCCGCCGGCCCTGTTCCGTCTCCGGCATACTGCGGTACTCGTTGCGCTGGATTCTATCCTCAGACAATCCGCGTTCCAGCAGATTTTCCCGGTGCTTGTCCAAAAGCGTCAGATGGCTCAGCAAGGTGGAATAGGCGGCGTGCCGTTCCTCCAGGGAAACGGGCTGCCGCTCTGCTTCTGTGTTTTGAGGAGTGGGCTGTTTGGGGAGAGGATACACATTTGTCCCCCTTGCCAACTCCTGATACGCCTGCTTGTTGCTCACCCCGTTCAGCATGGCGTACAGCGTGACGCTGTTGCCATGTGCGCCGCAGAGGTTGCAGCGGAACTGGTCGGTGGCGGTGTTCAGGCTGAGATGATACTTTCCCCTGCCGTGGTCGCCGCAGAAGGGGCAGCTCGCCTCGACCTCCCGCCGCCGAAGCGTCCGAGAGTCGAGGACAAGCCCGCACCGCCTGGCCGTGTCCACGATGGGGATTTTTTCATAGACCAAGCGGTTTCACCCCTCCGTCTGACAATTAAGCGGCCCGCTGTTCTGTCGCTGTGGGAATGGGCCGCAGGGGCCGTACCTCCAGGGGCGCGCCGTGGACGCACTTGGCCATGATGACCTGCCCGGTAGGCCGCACGTTGGCCAGGTCGTCCACCGATTCCATGTTGTCCACGAAAACCGGATAGTTGCGCCCGGTCAGCCGTTTCACCAGCTCGGACACCTCCATCCCCGCCCGGATCTTCTCGGACAGGGACAGCCGGTCATACCGACGGCCGTTGTAGGTGAACTTGAAAGCTGCCTTCTGCTCTCCGCTGGTCTTCATCACGTCGTACAGCGAGATGGCCACCCTGTTCATCTTCAGGGCCTCAAAGGTGAGCTCCGCCCGCTTTCTGGCGTAGATGACCACGTTGGAGATCAGAACCTTCAAAGCCTTGACCTTCTGCTGGGCCTGGGTGATCTGGCTGTCAAAGTCGGGCTGTTCCCGCTCAACGGCCTTCCGGGCCGCGGCCAACTCCGCTGCGCACCGCTGAAGCTCATCCTTGCAGGCCAACAGGCGGTCATATTCCTGCTGTGACAGATTGCCGTACTCCAGGCCGGCGGACAACCGCTGAATCTGTTCTCTCAGATTGTCCGTCTGTCCGTCTGCCGTCAGCTTGTCCCGCCGCTTGGTGAGTGCGTCGATCTCATCCTGCATTTTGATGATGTCCTCCGCCTGGAACTGGTCAAAAACCGCCTGGTCCTTGGACTCCTGTTCCTGTAGCTGCGCCACCTGAATCCGCTGGCTCCGGCCATTGGCAACAATATGGTTGATAGCCGTCTGGATTGCCACCTGCACCTCGGGCAGGTTTTCTTCCGTTACCGGCCGGCGGCAGGTGGGGCAGGAGATACCGGGAACAAAGGCCTTCAAAATCTGGTTTTCCCGCTGGTACTGTTTGCCCAGCTCCTGGACCCTGGCGTTGGCCTGGGCGATCTCCTGAGTGAACTTGGACTGATACTGCTCCGCCCGGCGCTGGGCCTGTTTCTGGCTCAAAGCCAGAATGTCAGCGTCAATCTGGGCCGTACTGCTGCCCTGGGCCGCTTCGTTGTATCGGGCACTCAGCGCAACCAAATCAGACTCCATCCGGGCGCGGTCCAGTCCGGCAAAGCGCTTGCCCTCCAGGGCTTTCAGTTCGCTGTCAAGCTGACTGTAACGCTCCGTCAGAGCGGCAGCGGACTGCCGCTGGGCCTCAGCCTGGGTAACAGCCTGGTCCTTCTGGCCCTGGAGGTAGATCATGTGCTCCTCCAGCTTCCGAATTTCCTCCCGCCTGTTTTTCAGAACAGCGTCGGGAGAGGGAATCTCCACACCCTCCAAGGCAGCCTGAACGCCGTCGGAAAGCCGTCCCATCACGGTTTCGTGAGGAATCATAGGCAGATACATCTCCAGCAGGTTTTTGCCCTCATCCCCCAGCTCCTCAATAAAATAGAGGGGGTTGAAGATGGACAGGAACACATCCCGCTCGCCGAACATATCCGTCAGGTCCATCTGGCGAATCTCATAGCGGTCGTAGTGGATGGTCATGCGGTTTTTTTTGCGGATCCGGGTCAGCTCATGGTGCGTGCCCGCCTCATCCAAAAATCGAAGGGAGACGGAGACCTCGGGCTGGACCTCGTTGTGCAGCTTGTCGATGCCGCGCTCCCCGAAAAAGGGGAGGCCCGTAATCGCAAAGGCGATGGCGTCGGCAATGCTGGTTTTGCCCAGGCCGTTGCCGCCGGTGATGGCGGTCTGAGGGCCGAAGTCAAGAATGGTAGGTGCCTGATAGCACTTGAAGCCGGAGATGGTCATGCCGGTGATCTGAAACCGCTCTATCTTTTTCATAGCGTCCTCCTCTACGCCGCCTGATCCTGGTGGACTACAATGCGGTAATCCTCCAGAATGTAGTACACAACAGTATCCTGCTGCCGCATGGACAGCTTCACGCCCGTCAGCTGTGTGCCGGCGAGCAGCTCCGGGTGGTCACCCATGGCAAAGGCGTGGAGCTGTTCCCCGCCTGCCCGTTCCAGCAACACGTGGGTCGTGCTGTTGGGGCGGTTTTCCAGCCGGGCCGCGATCACGGTGTAAATACCCGCTTTGCTGTCCGTCTTGGACCGGGGAAGGGGCTGGACCGGCGGGGGTGTGGCCTGCTGGCTGGCTGCCGGCGCAGGCGCGGGAGCCTCCTTCGTCTGCTTGGGGGTCAGGGTGGACTGTACTCCGCCGGCGGGGGCGGGAGTCAGCTTCAGCTTGGACAGCATATCCAGATACGCCTTGTCCAGCACAGCCCGCTGGTCCTTGGGAATGATCCAGCTCTTGCCCTGCTTTTCAATGTTTACCCAGACAACATCCATGCTGTAGAG
>OFGC01000880.1_pt1 | contig 25303 bp, 18 predicted proteins | sample 1521691 | NCBI WGS metagenome assembly OFGC01 (sample SAMEA3504121, study PRJEB24116) | mouse gut metagenome | biome: mouse gut; feature: mouse-associated habitat; material: faeces | place: Denmark | collected 2011
TTTTTGTACAAACAAAATCTATTTCTCCGGCTTGTAGCTGACCGACATTAACCTTATACCCCAAGCCTATCAGATGCTGATAAATTATGTTCTCAATAACCTTTTCTATGTCACCTTCACGAGTGCCTTCAGCCTGAGCATTTCTCAAACCATTATCTTCAAAGTAAAACTTATCGTTGCTTTCAAATAGACGTTTACCGTGAATGTCATATCTGTTTACTTTGTGTATTATATAAGCATCCTCAAGGTATTGGGTATAATCGATAATTGTGTCAGCAGAAACGTTAGTTCCCTGGGATTTCATAAATTTAGAAATACTTGAAGCTGATATAAGCTTTCCAATATTGTCAGCAATAAAGTTGGTCAACTTTTCCAAAAATGGCACATTACGAATATTGTTCCTGGAAATCACATCCTTTAAAAGAACGGTATTTAATACATCTTTCTGGTATTCTAAGGCATCATCTTCGTCCAATCCAATCTTGACCAGTCCAGGCAGGCCGCCAAACTGTATATATTGGGCCAAGGCATCATCCGAATCCTGCAAATTATGGAACTGCAGAAACTCTTTATAACTCAATGATTGCACATAAATCTCCTTGTATCGTCCGCCAATAATAGTACCGAGCTCTTTGCTCAACATCTTTGCATTACTGCCGGTTACAATGACTTCTGCATCTGGTTCTGTTATATAACTCCTGACAGTACGCTCAAACTCTTCGATTTCTTGAATTTCATCAACGAGGATGTAATTCATTTTACCTGTTTGATAGTGAGCGTCAATGTAGGCGTTTAGATCGTGATAGGTTTTGATATGGTCAAAAGCCTTCTTTTCCTTATCAATATAGATGATATTGTTATTTGCATCTTTTGCTTTAGTATCACGAATCATTCTTAGCATATAGCTCTTTCCGACACGCCTTTGTCCTGTAAGAACAATAATAGTGTCCTTACCAAGGTATTTTTCTATTTTGTCTAAATAATTCTGTCTAATCAGTATCTTCATATCGTGTATATTTGATAATAATGGCAAATATAATAAATTTATCGATTATGAAAGATAAAATATCCAAAATAACACCGGTTATCTCTTATAATTGAAGAATTTTATGATTCCTTTCTGATACTTGTGGATTCTGCTGCTTTGCGTTTGCGACCATTAATTACTTCTGCATATATTTGAGTCATGTTTACGTTTTGATTTGTAAACATTATACTGACTATGTAGATGTCTGTGCCGTTGCATAGGACATATTGAAGAAGAACCGATACTTGATACAACGGAGCCAGCTGATGACTAAACTGCTTTATCTTCCTGAATTCTTGCATATGGAAATAGGAAAGGCGTTGATTACAAATGCATCTGAAGGATTCGATGACGAAGATGATAACTGTTAGTGAGATATAACTGCAGAATAGCCGACAATAGGTATTACGTGAACTTCTTCAGATATTTCTGTTGGCTTGTTGCTGTCCGAGTCTGGTGTTGAGAGGATTGCTACTTTGGACAAAAAGGGTGATAAGGCTCCGATATTGGAAGACTTGTAGAAATAACACGTGTGTTAAATATTACCAAACGCCAATGAGGTTTATCTGTATTTGTGTAAAAAGCATAACAACTTTCGTATATTAGAAAAAATGTATTTCCCTTATGACATCACAAAGCCTCAAGATATCATATAATACACAAACAAGAGCGTTTGTCTGCACTATATGATATATTGAGAATTTAAAGCATAGTGCAGACGGGCTTACGCCTTTCACAAGACAAGGCACTTGCCCGGATCAAAACCATTGGCGATATGTTCGTTCTCAAAAACATATCCCATCTGATTACACACGACCTTCGTCCCGCTTATTTCAGCATCAATATTGGTGTGGGAATGCCCATAAATCCACGCATCAATGCGACTGTTGGCAATAAGCCCACTCATTTCAGTTGCAAATGCACTGTTCAACACTGAACCCTTATGATGAGGGGCGACAACCTCCAATGTGGGTAGATGATGCGTTACTACCACAATGTGTTTGGCGGTGCTTTCTGCCAGACTTTGCCTGATGAAATCCAAACAGAAGTTGTGCATCTGATTGAATTCCTCTATCTGGAGCAATTTACCATTATACATTATCTGCCGAAAGTCGTTCATGCCCTTCCACACAAAATACTCATCAGATGGAGATATTTGAGACCACAGAGTGCTCATGATAAAGTCGGTATCATCAATTCGCACTACCTGATTCTGATAATATCCTACATTGTTTTTGAACATCCATTTCCACTGCAATCCCTTGTCCATCACATCACAATAATTGTAGTACTCATGGTTTCCGGGCACAATGAGCACATGACGATAATTCTCAGATGCCCATTTCCAGAAATTAGCCAAAGGTGCGACTTTGTTTTTCAAATAGAATATATCTCCGGCAAGAACCAGAACATTGCCCGTTACCGGTAATTCATTATGTTTCATCCACCTGCTGTTGTCACTGAACTCCAAATGCAGGTCTCTCATATATTGTATCTTCATAATCTTTTGTTTATTAAGCTTTTGTGTAAATCAGTTCATAATCCTTTGAATTAGATTCATTGTATATAATACCCTCCAAGAAAGAAAATTTATTGTACAGGAATTGGTAGTGTTCAAGTTCTTTCTCCTCAAAGTCTATATTCTCATAGCAGTTGCCTATCTCATTGTTTATTTTATCGTACAAATCGATGTTCGCTTTGGCTATTCGTGTTTCCAATCTGACAATATCTTCCTTATTCTTTGCAATAGCCTTTTTACAATGTTCGATTTCTTTTTTGTAAAAGCATAAAACCTCCTCAAGAAGGACATTTGTCAGCACACTTGGAGATGGACTATATGGAAGCGCAGTCAATTCCCGGCTTGGGGTAGTAGAAAGATAAAACAATTCACATCCCAATGACTTTGCAACCTGTTCGTTATACTCATCTATTTCACGAATGAGTCCCGTTAAATCTTCTTTAGAAAGACTTTTACATTCTTCATGGGACGGATACTCTTTGGCTTTCAACAAAGGCATTTCTTTGTGTCTTAAATAGACCGTTGTATATTCACTCATATCTAAGCCTCCTTTTTTATTTCTTATGAAATTGCTCTACTTGTTTTTCAATCATCCTTTTAACCTGTTCAAATGATACAGGTGTGAAATTATTGTTATCTACTCCCACATCATACTGCGTCGGGTAGAGATATTGAAGCCTGGCAGCATCAATTCCGGTGTTGTTTTTCCTTGTGTGAACGTGCCCGAACAGTTGCCATACATTTTTTTTATATCCACCATCAAAGCATAGAAAGGGATAATGATTCAGATATATCCTCTGCTTGCCGACCTCTATGTGCATTTGCATAGCCACATGTTCAAATCTGTTTATGTAGCCTTGTCGTATATTTTTCAAATCATGGTTGCCCATAATCAGATATATTTTGCCGTTCAACCTGTCAAGGATTTTAGTCCATTCGGCTGAACCGCCAAGACAGAAATCGCCCAAGTGAAACACGATATCATCCTGCCCGACTGTATTATTCCAATTGGATATTATTGTTTCATTCATCATTTCCACATCCTTAAAAGGTCTGTCGCAGAAACGAATGATATTCGTATGATAAAAATGGGTGTCGGATGTAAAGAACACCTTGCTGCCATCAAATTTACAGTTTGCTTTCGCACAGCTTTTTTCCGCCTCACCAATTGAAACGAGTTTCATTGGATTCGGCTTATCGAAAAGGTTCATTTCTTCTAAATTTATGTGCATCACTGCACGTTAATAATCTGGTTACCAACAGCCCATCAGACGGAAATGGCAGAGGAGCATCACAAAGGCAACTGTCACAAATGGGCGTAATAAAATAGTTGGAAAGTTTGGTAAGGACTTTCCAACTATTCAGTTTCTATTCTCGCAAAATACAATAATGTACTCGCTATGTTCGTTGGAAAATATTTACTAAACGAGGTTCAATGCATGAAACATGAACACCCGACACAGATTCAGTGCGTTTATTGCCCTGAATTGCGGTTGTTGTTTGTAATATGTTCATTCTGTTTCTTTGCATCTTTAATGTTTATATTGACTCAAAATCGATGCAAAATTAGTAAATAAATTCCAATCACACATCATTTTACATTAATTTCTTTGGCTTAACTTCTACGCATATAGGATTTTATTACCTCTATTATGCTCTCAAATCAAATAAAATGCGTAACTTTGTACTTGGCGCAATTTATAATTGAAATCAATATGGCAAATTTAAACTGTATAAAGGCTGTATTAGCTGAGAAGGGCATAATGAGTAAATGGCTTGCTAAAACTTTACAGAAAGATCCGGCAACGGTATCAAAGTGGTGCAACAATCATTCGCAGCCTGATTTATACACATTGGCGCGGATAGCAGAAGTACTGGATGTTGATATTCATAGATTAATTTGTCATACAAAAGAAAAATAGAGAATTGATTGTAAAACTTTTATCATATTGAAACATAAGTCATAATATGAATCAGCAAAATGTTTTCCGAGTTGCCGCTGTAATATATGCGGGCAATAATTATGAGGTATCTCCGCGTCAAATTCATAGAAAGGTTATACAAGATGCATTGTATAATCTTTCTGGTAGCTTTGTGAGTATTGGTTCATTGGCAGAATATATTAATGAAAATTATTCTTTGTTGTTTTCTCCAGAAGAGATTATGACAATACTTACAGACAAACGTTTTAAGGATGAATTTGATATACTGGATAATGGCGGCGAAAATATTTACCAGCTGACAGAAAAAAGACGTACAGCATTAAGTTTAAAACAAAAGAAGACATTACAGGATTTTATACATCAATATTTGCAGGAAAATAATATTGATGAAGAGAGAGGTAAATGTATATTGCAGTACTTATATAATATGTTTACCAGTAATGTAGATAGCTTCGAAAGACTTTTACAAGTAAAGACTATCATAGTAGAAACGAACAACAAGTTTATAACACCTGATGATGCAACTATAATAAATGGTTTCTTGGATTGGGATAATGACGAAAAGAATATTGAAATTTTCAATCTTGCGTGCTATGCTTTGGAATACTGTATGTTGACCACTAACAAGGCGGCTCATTTCTCTTTAGATAGTTTGAGGAACAAGACATTCTATCTTGATACAAATATTTTATATCGTGCAATTGGTATAAATGGAGATGATCGTAAAAAGAGGACTCTATTGTTTTTGTCAAAGTTTAAATCTTTAAAGAATGAAATTAAACTTACAAAAAGTACTCTAGAGGAATTTGAAATTTCAATAAAGAACTACATAAAAAAGTTACGCAAATCTGAAAGTCCAGCAATTCATTCAAGTGTATATTCCGAATACGTTACAATGGATGACATTTGGCGATATTTTCATGTGTGGAGAGCGCATCGTTCAAATGGAACTGTTGACTATTTTGCCAATTTCCTTCAAAGCGAATTCCAAAATGTTTGCAATAATTATAGTATAGGGATAGATGATAACTATCCATTTACAATTAGCGAATGTGAGGATGAACTTAAGAGTAATGCAGCTGGTATTAAAGGATTAAGCGAAAAGAAAATATTTGAAACTGCTTACTATGATGCTCAAAATGTGAAATGGATAGAATGTAAACGCACAGGGGCAGATAAGTCAATTTTTGACGCAAAATATTTTTTTCTGTCATCTGATAGCGGATTACGTTTTTGGGATGTTCATTACCATTCAAAAAACGCCCCTATAGTAATTATGCCAAGTCAGTGGCTTAGTATTATATTACGATATATGGAGCGTACAAGTGATGATTTTAAGAGTTTTGTGTGTTTCTTGAACATAAAATCAAATTTTGATGTTATGTCAGAGGAACAGATCCATTATGTACTACAAGGTATATCGGAAGTGACAACTGATATAGAACAGCAAAGATGTTTTCTAAGAGCCATCATAGAGAATGATTTTATGAATGGAGCAGAAGATGTCTCAAATTTTCAAATTAAACAAATTGCAAAGAAATCTGCTGAAAGGTTGTTGCAATCTCAGTTAGAAGAGGAAAAGAGAAAAAATGAATCATTAGAAGATGCCATATCAGATCGTTCAAATAGGATTGATTATGTTTCCAGCCAATTAGAAATTGCACAGTCTGAGTTGAATGCCGCAAAAAACGAAAAAGAATATTTAAGTGAAGAGTATGCAACTGAAATAGATCGATTAAATGCTCTTCTCTCTGAAAAAGATTCGGAGGTAAAAAAAATCCAAACAGAAAGAGACGACAAAACTGGTGAAATTGAAACTTATAAAAAGAAAGATTTTAATAGAAATAAGAGAAATAAAATTATAGGATATGCTATTGCTATATCTGCTATTGTAGGACATATCGTTTGGTACTTTAATGTAGATGTAAATAGCAAGTCATACATGGGCAAACTAGCCCATTGGATAAATGACTTAGATGATGCGAGAGCAAAGTTTACTGTCCCTATTTTTGCTTTAGTATTAACTGCTATACTTGTGCCATTATGTATTGCTCTTAAGAAGGAATGTGTGAAAGAATACACATCAACGGAATCTGACTAGGTGCAATCTAACTACTAATTTCTCTTTTTTCAAGATACTGAACAGTAATATAAAAGTAAAGTAACCACTCATAATAAGGCAAGGATATGTCAACACAAAGCGAAGCGGCATTGGAAGCCGGACTTATAGCCACACTTCGACAAATGGATTACGAGTATGTCCAGATTACCGAAGAAGATAATCTCTATGCCAATTTCAAAAGGCAGTTGGAAATCCACAACCGCAAACGCTTGGAGGAACACGGGCGTACCGGGTTTACGGCAGAGGAATTTGAGAAGATTGTCATCTATCTTGAAGGAGGCTCGCGCTTTGAAAAGGCAAAGAAACTTCGGGACCTTTATCCGCTTGAACTTGAAAGCGGACAGCGCATTTGGGTGGAATTTCTGAATCGCACCCAATGGTGTCAGAATGAATTCCAGATGTCGAACCAGATTACGGCGGAGGGACGGAAGATATGCCGTTATGATGTGACAATCCTTATCAATGGCCTGCCTTTGGTACAAATAGAGTTGAAGCGTCGTGGCGTGGAATTGAAACAGGCATACAACCAAATACAACGTTATCACAAGACTTCGTTCCACGGATTGTTTGACTATATCCAGTTGTTTGTCATTTCTAATGGTGTAAACACGCGTTATTTCGCAAATAACCCTAATGGTGGATATAAGTTCACATTCAGTTGGACTGATGCAGGAAACAATCCTCTAAACGAATTGGATACATTTGCCGCATTCTTCCTGGAAAAATGCACACTCGGTAAGATTATCGGGAAATACATTGTATTGCATGAAGGTGACAAATGCTTGATGGTGTTGCGTCCATACCAGTTCTATGCAGTAGAAAAGATATTGGATCGGGTACAGAACTCCAACGATAACGGTTATATCTGGCATACGACAGGAGCAGGAAAGACATTGACTTCATTCAAGACTGCGCAGCTCGTTTCGGAGTTGGATGATGTAGATAAGGTAATGTTCGTTGTTGACCGTCATGACCTTGACACACAAACGCAGTCGGAATACGAGGCCTTTGAACCAGGAGCCGTTGATGGTACGGACAATACGGATGAACTGGTGGAACGCTTGCACAGCAACTCCAAGATTATCATTACCACTATTCAGAAACTCAATGCTGCCGTAAGCAAGACATGGTATAGCAGCAAGATAGATTCGATACGCCATTCCCGCGTTGTGATGATATTCGATGAATGTCATCGTAGCCACTTCGGGGAGAGCCATAAGAAGATTATGCAGTTCTTTGATAATGCCCAAATATTCGGTTTTACCGGAACTCCTATTTTTACGGAGAATGCAGTTGATGGGCATACGACCAAAGAAGTGTTCGGCAAATGCCTGCATCGTTATCTTATCAAAGATGCCATTGCTGATGATAATGTACTCGGTTTCCTTGTTGAATACTATAATGGTAATAAAGATGCAGACTATGAAAGTCCAAGGAGGATGAGGGAGATAGCTCAGTTCATCCTTAATAATTTCAATAAGTCAACATTTGACGGAGAGTTCGACGCGCTGTTTGCCGTGCAGTCAGTGCCGATGCTTATCCGTTATTACAAGATATTCAAGGAACTTAATCCAAAGATTCGTATCGGCGCAGTCTTCACTTATGCAGCCAATGGAAGTCAGGATGATGATCTGACAGGAATGGGTACAGGTTCTTATCTGAATGACAGTGCAGGTGAGGTTGATGAACTGCAAGCCATCATGGATGATTATAATGAAATGTTCGGCACATCGTTTACAACAGAGAACTTCCGGGCATATTACGATGACATCAACCTGCGTATGAAAAAGAAGCGGGCTGATATGAAGCCGCTGGATCTTTGCCTTGTTGTCGGAATGTTCCTTACCGGCTTTGACAGCAAGAAACTCAATACGCTCTATGTTGACAAGAACATGGAATATCACGGATTGTTGCAGGCATTCAGCCGAACGAACCGTGTGCTGAACGAAAAGAAACGTTTCGGAAAGATTGTATGTTTCCGTGATTTGAAGAGCAATGTGGATGCCGCTATCAAATTGTTCAGCAACATCAATAATCCGGAGGAAATAGTACGTCCGCCGTTTGAAGAAGTCAAACAGGAGTATAAGGAACTTGCATCCGATTTCCTGAAAAAATATCCGGACACAAACTGCATAGACTTATTACAGAGTGAGAAGGCGAAGAAAGAGTTTGTTTTGGCATTTCGTGATATTATCCGCAAACATTCTGAGATTCAGATATATGAGGATTATAATGAAGACGCGGATGATCTCGGCATGACGGAGCAGCAGTTTATGGACTTCCGGAGCAAATATCTTGATATACATGATACATTCGCTCTTGTCAATCCAACGCCGTCAGCCAAACCGGATGATAAGACAGATAATCCGGATGACGGAGATCTTGGTGATGTGGATTTCTGCCTTGAGCTTTTGCATAGCGACGTTATCAATGTGGCATATATCCTTGAACTTATCTCAGAACTTGACCCATATAGTGCCGATTATGCAGAACGCCGTCAGAATATCATAGATACAATGATTAAAGATGCCGAAATGCGCAGCAAGGCCAAACTTATCGAAGGCTTCATTCAAAAGAATGTGGATGATGATAAGGAAAACTTCATGATGCATCGAGGCAAGGTTGACGGTACAAGTGATTTGGAAGAACGGTTGAACCGATATATTTCCGTTGAACGGGAAAATGCCGTCAACTCATTGGCTGAGGAAGAGGAAATATCGTCATCGGTATTGAATCACTTCCTTAAAGAGTATGATTACCTGCAAAAAGAGCAGCCGGAAATTATACAGAAAGCATTGAAAGAAAAGCATCTCGGACTGATAAAGACGAGAAAGGCGTTGACGAGGATTTTAGACAGATTGCGTAATATCATACGAACTTTCAGTTGGGATTAAATAAGGAAGATATGATAAAGACAAACGAACCCGGATATGTGTACATCTTGACAAATCCAAGTTTCCGTGAGGATTGGGTTAAGATTGGTAAAAGTGCACGCCCTGTCAATATACGTTCCAAGGAACTTGACAACACGGCTGTTCCGTTGCCTTTTGAGATTTATGCAACCATTCAGACAGTCAAATATAACGATGTTGAAAAGCATGTACACAAGACTATTGACCGGCTGACTGATTTGCGTATTCGCCAGAATCGGGAGTTTTTCAATGTGCCGCCACAAATAGCTTTGGATATATTTAATGACATAGCCAAGATGATTGATGATGCGGTTGTCACGGTCTATGTAGATAATAAGCCAGTTTGTCATAACGAAAAAGAGAGGTTGCCTGCTGCACAGAAACGAACCGTAAAGCGAGGGCGTTTCAAATTCAGTATGATAGGCATTAAAATAGGGGAGTGCGTTACCTTTATCCCTACGAATACTGAGGTCAAGGTGGCAAGCGATGATTCTGTCGAATACGAAGGCCGTATTTATAAATTGTCACCTTTTGTCGGTACATTTATGCCGGAAGAAAAACGGAACACATCGGGTGCATATCAAGGGTCTAAATATTTTTCATATAAAGGGAAAGAAGTATAATTGAGAGCAATATGTCATTGCCGGAAAGTAATGTAATACAGAATAATATAGAGGAATAAAGATATGAGCGAAGAACTGCAACAGAAACTCCGTGACCAGCTTTGGGAGGTCGCAAACCGGTTGCGCGGCAATATGTCGGCAAGCGATTTCATGTATTTTACCCTGGGCTTCATTTTCTACAAATATCTGTCAGAAAAGATAGAAACATATGCCAACGCTGCATTGGATGATGATGACGTTACATTCAAAGAATTATGGGAAATGACCGATTCAGATGCTGCGGAATTGCAGGAAGAGGTCAAGAACCAGTGTTTGGAGAATATAGGCTATTTCATTGAACCGAAATTCTTGTTTTCGTCAGTAATCGAAGCTATCAAACGAAAAGAAAACATCTTACCTATGCTTGAGCGCTCATTGAAGCGTATTGAGGATAGTACATTGGGACAGGATAGTGAAGAGGATTTTGGCGGATTGTTCTCGGACATAGATTTGGCTTCGCCTAAGTTGGGCAAAACAGCCGATGACAAGAATACGCTTGTCAGCAATGTTCTTCTTGCATTGGATGATATAGACTTCGGTGTAGAAGCATCACAGGAAATTGATATCCTTGGTGATGCATACGAATACATGATTTCGCAATTTGCGGCAGGGGCAGGAAAGAAAGCTGGAGAGTTCTATACTCCGCAGGAAGTCAGCCGCATCTTGGCCGAGATTGTATCTATAGGACGTCAGCGTTTGCGCAATGTCTATGACCCGACTTGTGGTAGTGGCTCGTTATTGCTACGTGCTGCAAGCATCGGAAAAGCAGTTGATATTTACGGACAGGAAAAGAACCCGACAACTTACAACCTTGCCCGAATGAATATGCTGCTTCATGGTGTCAGATTCAGCAACTTCAAGATTGAAAATGGTGATACGCTTGAATGGGATGCCTTTGGAGATACCCAGTTTGATGCTGTGGTCGCAAATCCTCCGTTCTCTGCCGAATGGAGTGCTGCAGACAAATTCAATAACGATGACCGTTTCAGCAAGGCAGGGCGGCTTGCCCCACGTAAGACAGCCGACTATGCCTTTATCCTTCACATGATTTATCACTTGAACGAAGGCGGTACAATGGCTTGTGTCGCTCCGCATGGTGTGTTGTTCCGTGGTAATGCAGAAGGTGTTATCCGTCGCTTCCTGATAGAAAAGAAAAACTATATTGATGCCATTATCGGTCTGCCTGCCAACATCTTCTACGGCACAAGCATCCCGACATGTATTCTTGTTTTCAAAAAATGCCGTAAAGAAGATGACAATATCCTGTTCATTGATGCAAGCAAGGAGTTTGAAAAGGTCAAGACACAGAACAAGCTCCGTGAGCAGCATATTCAAAAGATTGTCGAAACTTACCGTGACCGCAAGGAAATAGAAAAGTATAGCCATCTTGCCTCGCTGCAGGAGATTGCGGACAACGACTACAATTTGAACATTCCACGTTACGTCGATACCTTTGAAGAGGAAGAACCGATTGACATCAAAGCTGTCATGGCTGAAATCAAGGAACTGGAAGCCAAACGTGCCGAACTTGATAAGGAGATTGAAGTGTACCTGAAAGAATTGGGTATTGTGGAATAAGAAGACGCATAATGGCTAAAAAAAAGAAAGAAATAACGATATCCTCATCTGCTGCTGAGTATCTCAGTTATGTGGCTGCTATCGGAGAAAACGCTGATAATATAGAAATCAGGTATTCTGATGAAAATATTTGGCTTACTCAAAGGCTTATGGCTGAGTTATATGGGGTTTCTGTGCCTGCTATTAATCAACATATCAAGAAGATATTTGATGATAATGAACTTGAAGAGACGGCAGTTATTAAGAATTACTTAATAACTGCTGCGGATGGGAAATCCTATAACACCAAACATTATAATCTGCAAATGATTATTGCGGTAGGATTTAAAGTCAATAATGAGCGCGCAGTTCAATTTCGTAAATGGGCCAATGCAATCGTGAAGGACTACACTATTCAAGGCTGGGTAATGGATGATGAAAGGCTGAAAAATGGTGGTTCCAAGTTGACAAAAGATTATTTTGAGAAGCAATTGGAACGCATTCGGGAGATTCGTCTTTCGGAGCGTCGCTTTTATCAGAAAATTACAGATATTTATGCCACATCCATTGACTATGACCCTACAGCAACAGCGACAAAACGTTTTTTCGCTACTGTGCAGAATAAAATGCATTTCAGTGTTCATGGTCATACTGCCGCTGAGTTGATTTATGAAAGGGCGGATGCCGAGAAAACGAATATGGGGCTGACTACCTGGGATGGTGCTCCAAATAGCAAAATCCATAAATATGATGTGATTGTAGCCAAGAATTATTTGTCAGAAGATGAACTACAGTCATTGGGGAGATTGGTTTCTGCATATTTGGATCTTGCTGAATTGCAGGCACGTAGGCATATTCCTATGACGATGGAGGATTGGGAGACAAGATTAGACGGTTTTTTGCGGATAATGGATGAAAATGTTTTGTCTGATGCCGGGCGCATTTCAGCTGAAATTGCAAAGGCTCACGCTGAAAGTGAATGGGAAAGGTACAGGATAGTTCAGGATCGCTTGTACCGTAGTGATTTTGATAAATTTCTTCTTTTGGAAAATTTAGATAAAACTGATAAAGATTAGGCTTGACATATGAGTACGAATAACGAAAATATAAATAAGGAAACTAAAAACCCTAATGTTCCCCATTTGAGATTTCCGGAGTTTAGTGGAGAGTGGGAAGAGCATACGCTTTCTGAATATTTGGAGTTCAAGAATGGTCTTAATCCAGACGCTAAACGTATTGGAAGTGGACTACCATTCATTTCGGTGATGGATATTCTTTCAGAAGGAGTTATCAATTATGACAATATTCGTGGCAAGGTCAATGCTACTGAAAAAGAAATAGAATGTTTCGGAGTGAAAGACGGAGATTTGCTATTCCAACGTAGCTCAGAAACATTGGAGGATGTTGGACGAGCTAATGTGTACATGGATAATCGTACCGCCATTTATGGAGGCTTTGTTATTCGTGGTCGTAAAATCGGCAATTATGATCCTTTGTTCTTTAAGTATTTGCTTGCTACGCCATTAGCGCGCAAAAGAACTTGCAGAATGGGAGCAGGAGCACAACATTTCAATATTGGGCAGGAAGGATTATCCAAAATATCATTATATTTTCCATCAATTGAGGAACAGAGAAAAATAGCTGAATTTCTATCTCTCATTGACGAACGAATAGCAACCCAAAACAAAATCATTGACAAGTTGCAGTCCCTAATCAAGGGAATTGCACAGAAGATAGTTCGCAGCAACAAGCCCAATGTTCGTTTGTATGAGTGTATAGAATGTAGTTCTTCCACCCAGCAAGAAAGTGAAGTCTGTGAGCAAGGCGCATATCCTGTGTATGGCGCAAATGGCATCGTTGGCTATCTTGATGATTATAATACAGAGGGTGAAGCCGTTTATATTATCAAAGATGGTTCTGGTGTTGGTACAGTTTCTTACGTTACAGGCAAATGTTCTGCAACAGGAACTTTGAATACTTTGCAAGCTAAAGACGGCTATTCACTTCAATACCTTTACTATCTGCTGAAAGTGTTCAACTTTGAACCTTACAAGACAGGTATGGCTATTCCTCACATATATTTCAAGGACTATGGAAAAGCCAAAGTGTTTTGCCCATCATATACAGAACAACTTCAATATGCTCGGTTGTTGTCTGCAATTGATAGCAAACTATCAGTAGAAAAGAACACTCTAAGAAACCTGAGTTTACAGAAGCAATACTTGCTCCGCCAGATGTTTATATGAACATTTGGCGAAGCAGATACTGTTTTTGTAATTCAAGCATATCTCTTTGCTTTACTATAGTTTGCATTCGTGATGATAATGTGGAAAAAGCATGTGCTATTGTTCTAACTATTTGCGTAGTTGGCAAAATGAATTCTTGATTTTGCGTTTCAGCAATATAATGTCTTTTATGCTCATCCGTAGATAAATCAAGATACTTCAAAAACTCAAATGTATAACGCAAGAGTTCTTTGTTCTTTGCCGTTAGAATTTTGATAGCAGATGATTTGACCTTAAAGGGAAAATCAACATATTTGCAATCAAGAGTGAAATCGTCAAATATTATGCAATCGCCCTTGTCGTATATTCCGTCAGTTTCTGATGTGTAACCCAAAACAAAGGCTTTGTTGGCAGTTAATACTGGAGTTCCTCCTGCTGTATATTCAGTATCTTCAACAATATATGGTTGTGGCTGCTCATAACTAAGAACATCGCCAACCTTTGCATTTAAGCCAATATCTTTTCTAAGTTTTCCAAATACATCATTTCTAATTCCCTTGATTAAGGATTGTTTGTTTTGTAGGTCTGCGATTAGCCATATTCTGTTTTCTTCAAAAGGTGCGATTCATTTGTCAGAGATTGCTAATGTTGTAATGGGGCAATCTCCATCATCTAACGCATACAACGACCAAGGTCTTGGTATGCCCTTGGTTCAAGGCAATTTAGATATATCAAATGGCAAAACAACGCCTCGTCTATATACCGCCGAATTTAATCAAATGACCGAAAAAGGGAATATAATTTTGACGGTTCGTGCTCCTGTTGGTGAAGTAGCAAAAGCTACTCAAAAAGTATGTTTAGGACGTGGCGTTTGCGCTATTATACCACATGAAGAAAATATGTCAGATTTTATATATCAGTATTTGACATTCTATAAATTTATGTGGCGTAGGTACGAACAAGGAAGTACTTTTACATCTATAAATGGTTCTGATGTGCGCAACATTTTTTGCCCAAAGGTCAGAAATGTTTCTATTCTGACACTTTTGGACATAAAAATAAATATTGAAGAAAGGGTGGTTAAACAATATCAATCACAAAAGCAATATATGTTATATCAGATGTTCATATAAACATATGACAAAGCAAATATGCCTTTTGGCTATTTAATAAATCAAAAAAGGTTCTTTCTTTTTTAATTTTGTCATCTAATGTAACCAAACATTTAGCCATTCTATTTTGTTCTTCCAAAGAAGGCAACAATAGTTTGGCTTTTTCAATATCTGCGTAATGCAAATGAATAATGGTGCTACCCTTAGCAAATTTTGCCAACTGCCTTTTGGCAATATGATTGAAGTAGTAACTTAGATATTGTGCATTAAAGTTAGGACTGATATGAATTCCAAACATATCTCCACCTAATATAACTCCGTCCATATTGATGACGGACGGAGCAATTAAAGACATTGCGTCAACAGTAGTTGAAGAAGGGAACAACAAATCCCCTTTCTTGCTCAATATAATACCCTCTGTTTTATAGGTATGACTTTCTATTTGAGATATAGTTTCTCCATAAGTCGTAAAAAGTTCACCATAAATAACACAAGGTATTCCGGTTTCTGTCAAGTCATCCTTTGCCAAATTGCCAACACTGAAAGGTTCGCCCAAATCTCCGACACAAGCAATCTGTTTCTCAACTTTACAATAATGTTTTTCAATAATCGCAGACTTTAGCTTCTTCAAATCCTCAATGATTTTGTTTTGGGTGGCGATGCGCTCATCGAGGAGGCTAAGTAAACGGGATATTCTATTCTGTTCCTCTATAGTTGGTATTGAGAACTCGAATTCTTCCATTTGTCGTTTATCACCTCTTGGCATTTTTACACCTTTTACTCCTGACATTACGTAGTTTATGAATTTGTCTGAGGCAATGATATTATACAAGAAGTCGCCTTGACATCCTGTAGTCCTAAGAACAAATACATCGGCACTACAACCACCAAATCGGTCTGACTGCCATACCTTTTTCAGATATGGGCGGATGTTAGATATAAGAATATCATTAGGTTTGATTGCCATTACATTTCCATCGGTGGGAATTGAGGAAGCCTCCTTAATTCCTCCAAAATTTGGGATAAGATTCTCGGTAGAGATATAACAGGATGCGTCTAAACCATCTGCAGGAATCCTTGATTTTTGAAACTCAGCTACATCTTTAAGCTCGACTCGTTTCCATTCTTCAAAAAACTCCGGAAATCTCAAATGGGGAACATTAGGGTTCTTTGAACCTTTTATCTTCTCACGTTCGGCAAGGCAAGTTCGTTATGCTCTCGTTCAATCGAAGATTTTCCTATTATCTTTCCCGAATTGTAGAACTAAATTAATTAAGATTATGATTCAGAAGACAATCAGAGAGATTTCGGACGCATGGCGAGATGACAAACGACCGTATGTGAAACAATCTACATTGGCAGCCTATATGTTGATTCTTGAGAATCACATTTTGCCAAAGTTTGGCGAGAGTAGCGAACTCCATGAAAATGATGTGCAGGAGTTTGTACTTGAAAAGCTGGATGGGGGATTGAGCGTGAAATCTGTCAAGGACATCCTTATTGTCCTTAAGATGATTATGAAGTTCGGGGTAAAAAATGAGTGGATGAACCACTATGAATGGGATATCAAGTACCCTACGGACATTGCCGGTAAAAAGCTGGAGGTCTTGTCCGTAGCCAATCATAAAAAAATCCTGAAATATATACAGGGCCACTTCTCCTTTCCAGGACTTGGCATCTATATCAGTCTGAGTACAGGTCTTCGGATCGGTGAAATCTGTGCTTTGAAATGGGACGATATAAACATCGCTGATGGAGTTATAACCGTAAACCGAACAATAGAACGCATCTACATCATAGAAGGGGAGAGGAAACATACGGAACTGGTCATCAATACTCCAAAGACCAAAAACTCATGTCGAGAAATTCCGATGAGCAAAGAACTGCTCGGAATCCTGAAGCCCTTGAAAAAAGTAGTTAACGATGATTATTATATACTTACCAATGACGAGCGCCCGACAGAGCCACGTACATACCGAAACTACTATAAAAAGCTGATGGATAAACTTGAAATCCCCAAACTGAAGTATCATGGACTTCGTCATAGCTTCGCTACACGTTGTATAGAAGTCGGATGCGACTATAAAACCGTCAGTGTATTGCTTGGGCATTCCAACATTTCAACCACGCTGGACTTATACGTGCATCCCAATATGGAGCAGAAAAAACGCTGCATTGCCAAAGTGTTCAAGTCACTGGGAAAATAGAATCATAAAACGCATTAATTCCCAGCTATATATGAGATTACGTATCTGATGACTGAATGGCTTCTGCTCGTCCGGTATATTTACTATTTTGACAGATCTTCGAATTTATCAGCTTTCCATCATGTCAAATAGTTTGCTTCAGTCGTGACCGTATAGTACGAATAGGTAAAGAATTGTTTTTATAGACTATACAGAGTTGGAAAATTCAGTTTTTCCGACTCTTTTTTATTATTCATACGTAGTGATAATTATTCAACGGTGACAAGGTCTTCTTCACATTAAACCTAAGATAGTAATCATGGAGGAGACATAATCTCGGCCCTGTATCCTTTTAAATATCACCCTTCCGAATAAACAAGTAGAGCGTCAACAAAATCAAAAATACCATCCTCTAAGGGGTGCAGGCTTATGTAGCGGTTTTTGTTTTTCAGTTTCAACAAAACAAGATTTTCCGAATAGAACTGTTTATCCAGGTGGGAATAAAACTTTTTCCCATTTTTTTGTGCTGCCTTGACTAATTTATCGTTTGCTTCCATGAATTCATCCGGATTCCCGATTTTCCTACGAAGTTTAAAGGCGATGTCGATGTCTCCGAAATCTTCTTTGCTTGGGTCAGAATAGCTGCCAAACAGGAAGAGCTTGCTTACCTTGTGCAAATAGGTGTCATCGTTGTTTATTTCATGAACACGTTGTATCAAATCACTGAATATTTTGTCCGCTCTTTCTTTATTGATTCTATGAGTGCATCGTGCAATACTTAGGGCATTGCCTTTGAGTGTCAGTTTGTACCTTTCATCACTCTCTTCAATAAATCCATTCGCAATTAATCCGGATATACAATCAGCTGCATCAGCACGTTCCAAATGGAGTGATGCCATGAATTCATCAAATGCGAATATCTCATTTTTGTTTCTGACTTTTTTGAAAAAGTTTCTGATTGCAATGATTGGAACCACTCCAATATAATCCGTTTTACTGATAGTCATGCTGCTGGCTATATTATAATCTGTTCCTTAAAATCAAATCCGTCATTGTCCCGACATTTACAATGTCAGTCGTGGATATGCGGTACAGGTAAAGTCCGAGTTTTGCAAATATGCTGTCTTTGAGGGCATCACGGTGCCTTTGCACATCACTTTCCTTATGATTATGCCATCCGTCCACTTCAATGGCAAAGCTCGGCTTCTTGGTAAGTGAATTATATACCATGAAGTCAACATGAGAGTAGGGGCTTTCTGCAAATGTGGTTTCCCTTGCATCTAAGCAGGCCCAATCTGCAATCAGCTTTGACAGGGGATAATGGCACAGCACCTCAGTGTTTGTCAAAGACAGTTTTTCTATCGCCTTTACTAAAACATCGTGCATGAGATTCTCTGACAGGTGCGCTGAAACATGACTATGCGTGGCTTCATAGGCCAGCCGTTCAGCAGTATATTGTTTGTACAGAAGATCAAACACAGAGTGCAGCCTGCTCTCTCTCACCTCAAAATTATTGTATTGAATATAGCTTATCAGCTGCCCTATATTCGAGTCTTCCGGAATATCATTCCCGTTGACAACGATGCAAAGGCGCGATACGGCACGTGATATGGCGACATTCAGCAAATTTGCGTCATCTGAAAAAGCCGTTGGCGTATTGTCCACCATGCTCATGATGATGGCATTGCACTCCCGTCCCTGATACTTATGGACTGTGCTTGAAATATCTTTGTCCAACGCTTTGTTTAATGCAGCTGCCTGTGTACGGTAGGGGGTGATTATGCCTAAACTTCCCGAATCCGCATAGTCTGACATGACTTCTTGTGCAATAGTGTCTATCTCGCGCTGGTTCAAGTGTCCTCTGGCATGATTGCCGGGAACTGTCCGGACAACTTGCAAAACATTCTTTTCATTCTTGTCCGTTGTCATGGCGATAAGTTCTCCGTTATAGAAACGCCTGTTGCAGAATCCGATTATTTTCGGATGACAGCGGTAATGCTCACGAAGCAATGTTACGGGAGCCTCCTTGAATACTTCCACACATGATTGCAGGAAACTGTGTGTGGCTGCATTATACTTATCTTCCACATTGTAAGACATCCGGATTGCATTCAATGCCAACGTCTCCTCCTTTGTTACCACGTTGGGAAGCTGCTTGTCGTCACCTACGATTACTGCATTCAATGCACATGATAAAGCCAGCGCTCCCGTCTTTATGTCCACTTGTGAGGCCTCGTCCATGATTACATAGTCGAACACCATATCTCTGCTGATGCAGTTCTTTGCAGAATAAGTAGTGCTTAATACAATCGGATATTCCACCAGGAACTCCTCGCTCCTTGGCTTCATGTCCCTGACGGTAAATTTCTTTCTTTCGCCTTTCGTATATTTACCTGCAATCCTGTTCTTCAGAAGCTGGAGAGAACAGGTACGGAGCCGTTCCATATTCCGCTTGATGTCTGCCTGTTGCAGGGCATCTTCAATCATCTTCAGTTCCTGTTCGATTTCTGTCTTGCGTGAAGAATAATAAGCCGTTTCCAAAGTTGCAATCACATCAGATGGCTCCTTGGCAAGAAACGAAAACATTTTCAGATTCAAAGACAATGTCCACTTCAAACGGAACCATAAGCTTGGTATCCGTTCTTTTTCAGCGAGAATACGATACCTGTTCAGCAGACTCATCAGTTTGGCCGAACGTGCCCCCTTAAGCCAGTCATTCCTTTCCTTGTTTTGCGGAAGCATCCGATTATACTTTGTTTCGGTCATCAGCGCATCATATTCGGCTTTAAGAATTGCTTTTTGCTTTTGTCCGTCAAAACCTTTTGAGACTGCAGCAAGTGCACATTTTGCCAATTCTTCAATGGATGCCGTTTCTTCAATATGCCAGGCGCTCATATCCGGATATTCCGGCTGGTCAGCAATGAAATTCTTTCTGTTCTCCAGACTTCCCAATTGCGCGACAAGAAAACCGAGGTTTTCTTTAGCCAGCTTTTCCGCAACATTTTCCACTGCGGAATTGTTGTTGGATACGACAAGCACCGTCTTGCCCGCGATAAGCAGATTGGCAATGATATTCAGAATCGTCTGTGTCTTTCCGGTTCCCGGAGGCCCTTGGATAATGCTCACCTGGTGCGTCAACGCCGCTTCTACGGCAGTTTTCTGACTGGCATTGCAACCGAATGGATAATATGCCATTGCTGGATGCCTATAAGTGCGCAGCTTTCTTTTGTCGCCAAGATATTGCGCGAGAGGAACATTGTCACGCTTTACATCTACCTGGTCATATTGCTTGGAAAGAATATTCTCATCTTCTTCAGTTGTCAACCCTGTTTCAGCAGCCAGTTTTTTCAGATACTCCCAGTTTGAGCCTCCGCTTATTGCAATAGGCGTCCTTGTGATATAGACATCATTGGCGCACAGATTTTCATGATATCCGCTTGTGTGGATTACATGGTAAAAAGTGTATTGGGGATTTGCAAAGCGAAGCAATTCCGCTACATCAGTGATATGCCTGTTCCTGACATAAAGTCCTTTCCCGTCAAGACATACTGAAACCGGCTCCTTAAGAAACAGCAATCTGTAAGGATTATAATTGAACAGGCGAGGGGAGGACTTGAAACGGACAGCCCATTGCCCTTTCTTGTTCATATTTATTGAAGACACCTGCTCTGTGACAAACATGCGCTTGTCTCCATGCTTCTCCAGGTCCACTATCATGCATTGTCTTGAATCCATGTTTTAGACAATTTTAATAAATGATACAAGTCATTGTGATTCAGCTTGCCGCTCCTTGATTTCCTTGTATGCTGCAAGGCCTTTGACTGTCAACAGGTACTTTTGGCGTGGATGGCGCGGAGAGGCTGGGTAGAGCATCCGGACGTAGCCTTCGTTCATAGCAGGGGAGAGCGTGTACTCGAGGAAGTTTGGTCTATCTTTTAGACCAATAGCAATCAGCATTTCTTTTACAGAAAGCTGATTTTCTCCAATGACTTCAATAAGTCGTTTTATATTTGCATTTTCCGGAATCAAGCTTGTTGGGGTGCTTGTTGGGGCGACTCCATTAATTAGCCCTTGTGCCTTGATATGAAGATACCTATTCATAAGAACATTATCTTCTCCCATCATGAGATTTCGAAAGAAGCGCTCGAGGTAAATAATATCTTTGTAAATGCCTTTCTGCAGGTTCTGATAGTTGGCTCGTACAAGTGCATTGCGGAAGTACCAGGAATTCTTTTCAAAAATGCTGTTATTCACATCTAATCCAAGTGAACGCAGGTACTTGATGATGAATACAGCTGTTGTTCTTGTGTTGCCTTCACAGAATGGATGAATCTGCCAGATGTCTGAAGTAAATTGAGCTATATGCTTAACAATCTCCGACATATCCATACCTGTATAGTTGAAGTCGCGCTCTCTCTGAATATCGTGCGCCAAAGCACCTTGGAGTTCATATGCAAATCCGTATGAAACAGAAGCACCATCTAATACCCATTCTTTCTTAGATATTTCGTAGTCACGCAAAATACCCGCGTGTTTGAATATCCCTGTAAAGATTCTTTTGTGGATAGATGTCAATCCATGAATGGAGAATGTAAATGACGGCTCGTTAAGGATGCGGGCAATGTTGGCAGATGCTTTGTCAGCCTCCTCGATCTCGTCTTCTTCAGGAGTTCGATTGGTTTTTGATTGGTAATAAGTATCGATGAGTTCTTTAACCTGATCTATGGTGATATCTCCCTCGATGTGCTTAGCTGCGGTCTCATTCAAGTATTCTGACGTTTTGAGGCCGTCAACTGCCTGCAATCCGATAGCGGTTTTCCATGCCTCAGCCCGTTCCTTACCGCCAGGCTCACCCATCCTAATGTATGTGTCAAAGTCTATCATGTCACAAAACTAACAAAATTGCGAGAAGTTTAGCTTAATGAAGCGCTCCACTTGTTTTTCTCAGCCTACTTCCCGATGCGGTAACTCAGTTTCGAAATTTTAAGGTCTTTTGCAATATAACTATTTGATAATCAATTTATAAAACTTTGTTTCTGAAATTTTAGCAACAGAATAGCAACAAATTTCCGACAATTCCTGCAAAAGTCGATTTTGGGGGCTTATTTTCCCACGCAAAAATTCCGAAAAATGTTACCCAAGACTTCGTCGCTGGAGATTTCGCCGAGGATGGAGCCGAGGGTGTATAGGGATTCGCGGATGTCTTGGGCTACCAGGTCGGTCGGGATTGAGGCGGACAGGCCATCTTTTGCGCGTTCGAGGGAAGCTGATGCACTTACGAGGGCTTCGTAGTGGCGGAGGTTTGTTACTAAAGTGGCGCTCTGGTCTGCAATCAAATCTTTCTGGGAGGTGGCGAGGGAGGTTTTCAGGCGCTCTATTCCTTGTCCTGATTTTGCTGAAATGCTTATAATTTCAACACTATGATTTACAGCTGAAGAAACAATAGAGTTTAAATTGGTAACAAATTTGTTAAGCAAAAAATCTTCACCTGAAAGGTCGCATTTGTTTACCAAAAGCCACAGTTTCTGCTCGTCGGGATTGAACTGGGAGACTATCTCTTCTGCGGATTTTCGCATCTGCTCTTCTGAAGCGGTGCCGTCTATCATGCCTATAACTATGCTTGCGCTGTGGAGCTTTCCGTATGAGCGTTCAATGCCGATTTTTTCTACTATGTCTGATGTTTCGCGCAGGCCGGCGGTATCTATGAAACGGAACAGGACACCGTCAATATTCAGAGTCTCTTCTATGGTGTCCCTGGTGGTGCCGTGCACATCTGACACGATTGCCCGCTCTTCTCCGAGCAGCGCGTTCAGCAGGGTGCTTTTCCCGGCGTTGGTCGCTCCGACAATCGCTACCGGAATACCGTTCTTGATGGCATTGCCCAGCCGGAACGAAGCCGCCAGCCTGCCTATATGGGCCATTGTCCTGTCAAGTAGGGCAATCAGATGGGTGCGGTCCGCAAATTCCACATCTTCCTCGCTGAAATCAAGCTCAAGCTCCATCAGCGACACCATTTCAAGCAATTCCGCGCGCATTGACTTCAATTCGGAAGAGAAGCCTCCTTTCATTTGGTTGAACGCGACCCTGTGCGCCGCTGCATTCTGTGAGGCAATCACATCTGCCACTGCTTCTGCCTGCGCCAGGTCCATTTTCCCGTTTATGAATGCACGCTGGGTGAACTCTCCGGGAGCTGCCGCGCGTGCACCTGCAAGGGCAAGCATGGACATCAATTCGCTTACTATATATGATGACGCATGGCACGAAATCTCCACAGAGTCTTCACCGGTATATGAATGCGGGGCACGGAATACGCTGACAAGAACTTCGTCCAGCACTTTCCCGTCCTTAGCGTGCACGGTGCCGAATAATATGGTATATCCTGCAGCATCCGCTATTTTGCCGCGTCTGCATGTAACTACCTTGTCCGCAATGGGAAAGGCCTCCGGTCCGCTTATCCTTATTATTGAAATCGCACCTGTCCCCGGAACAGTGGCAGGTGCATATATAGTATTTTCGTTCAGTACAGGCATATCAAACCGGTTGCTATTGTCCGACCTTAAGCTTCTCGAATTTGTATCCGAGTCTCTGCAGTTCCATTGCCTCACCTGTCTTGAACATGACTGCCATAGCCGTCAAAAACAGCCTGTAAGCGTCAGCAGTACCTCTTTCAACCGTTGATTTCTTCATCAGATGATACATCTCAGTGCTGCAAGACTGCATTTTCTTTACGGATTCCTGCTCCTGAGCAGAGCCTTTGGGCATATTGAGCACTTTCCACAGTATATGCTCATCCATTGTGTCGAACCCTTCCGGGCCTTTGAAAAAGTCGTAGTCCCTTGACGAATAGCGCTCCCAGTCGAAATCCCATAGAGAAGCCACGGCCATTCCAAGGAAACCTGCGCATGCAAGGCAAAATTCCGGATATCCGTTGAATTCCCTTGCTGCTTCCGCACAGAAATCAGGAGCAATTTCCTGCCATTTGCCGTCTATGTCACTGCTATTGAGCAATGTACCCTGAAGAAAGCCCAAGTCCGTACAGAACTTGAGCATATAGTTGGTCAAAAAGACCTCTCTTTCCTGAAGTGTCACCATTTTTCTAAAGTTAATCCATCATGCCCGTACCGTTACAGGGCAATTCCGAAAGGCAAAGATACGCAAAATATGGCATACATGATTTTCAGAAACAAATATTGGCCCCTTGGTGCCTAACGGAAATACCCCACAGGATGGTTTATGAGAGGGTGCTGGGCAGGGGAGAGTTCCAAGGCCTTGCGGAGAGCATCCTCATCCATTGATGCACGGGCTACGGTAGCCATGCCGGCAGATGCGCAGAATATGGAAATGTTCTGTGAGATTATCCCCGCGTCAACCGCGCACATTGTCTTCGTATGTGAATCTGACACGTCACCCATTTTACTGTAGTCACTTACAATGACAAGGCTCACGGGAGCTTCAAGAACAAATTTCTGCTTTCCGGCAACGGCGCCGCGCCAGTCTCCCTCCTTGACAAGCACAAGACAATGTTCCTTCGCATCATATAGGTAAGCTCCAGTTTCCATTATGACATAAAGTTCGCAATCCTGCTTGTTCAGCGCAGAGCCGGCTGTCCTGCGTCCGTCCTGGCGGTTTATTCCGCATGCAGCCCATACGAGGTCACCGAGATCCTGCAGGCTGAGAAGTCCGGATGAAAATTCCCGGGTGGACTTTCTGTCCTGCAATGCTTTCATGACATTTCCCTGGCGCTCCATGTCCGGTGAAGGCAGGCCGATTTTCTGTTCCTGCGCATTGATTCCTGTCGCCATAATGACTCCTAAAGTCAGCAATAAAGATGTCCTTTTCATTTTTTAATGATTTAGCATCAGCCGCATGGGGATATGAACACTCCTCGGCATGCAGCTTTATTTCCCCGCTAAATTAGCGAAAATCACAATACGCACCTCACTTGCCGATGAAATTTCTCCATCCGGCCAGATAATCAACCTGTGTCTTGTCCTGAAATAGGTTTACCGATAATTGAACAATAAGTTGTTAGGACTTC
>OFGC01000902.1_pt1 | contig 24725 bp, 23 predicted proteins | sample 1521691 | NCBI WGS metagenome assembly OFGC01 (sample SAMEA3504121, study PRJEB24116) | mouse gut metagenome | biome: mouse gut; feature: mouse-associated habitat; material: faeces | place: Denmark | collected 2011
GAATATCGGCGGACTTCAGAATTATGGTCCGGCGGCAGCCTATGCGGCGGAAATCCTGAAAAAGGGAAGCTATAAAGGTATTTCTAAAACCAGATATGTAAATGACAAGCAGATTACGGATCATTATGCCATTATTCCCACGGGGCAGACAGGGAGCCTTAACGGTCTTCCGGAGCTGGCGGCCAGGGTATATGAGATCATTGCCCGCCGGTTTTTGAGTATTTTCTATCCGCCGGCAGTGTACAGGAAGTTTTCTCTGCGTATCAGGGTCAAGGACGAAAGGTTTTTTGCCGGCTTTAAGGTACTGGAGGAAGAAGGTTATCTGAAGGTTGCCGTTTTTTCCTTTCGAAGAGACGAAGGAAAGGATGCCGGACCCGGAAAGGATAAAGCCCCTTTGAAGGAGGAAGCCGGGAAAGGACAGGCAGAGGGAAAGCGGGAAGAGGTGGAGACGGAAATCAAAGGTGATGAAGCCTTCCTTGTGCTTTTACAGACATTGAAGAAAGGTGATCGGTTACAGGCAGATTCCTATGAGATTAAGGAGGGCGAAACCTCTCCGCCGAAGCGCTATACTTCGGGAAGCATTATTTTGACCATGGAAAATGCCGGACAGTTTATTGAGGACGAGGAGCTTCGGGCTCAGATTAAGGGAAGCGGTATCGGCACCAGCGCCACCCGGGCCGAGATCCTGAAGAAGCTCGTGAATATTGAATATCTGGCGCTGAACAAAAAGAGTCAGGTGCTGACGCCTACTCTCCTGGGAGAGATGGTGTATGATGTGGTGGAGAGCTCGATCAGGGCTCTGCTGGATCCGTCGCTGACGGCCAGCTGGGAAAAGGGACTCACCATGGTGGCGGGAGGCGATATCACCTCCCGGGAGTATATGGATAAGCTTACCGGATTTGTAGGGCGCAGGACAGAGTATGTAAAGCGCCTGAACAATCAGGGAATATTGTGGAAACAATTTCAGAAGACATCAGCGTGCTACGAGAAATAGAATAGCGTTATGTGGGCAGTAACGAAATAGCTGTATCATATGGTGACAGGCGCGCAATATAATGACGGCTGTATAATATAAGGGCGAAACATATGGGCGAGAATCAGACATGGAGTAATCTTGGCAGGGAAATCAGAAATGCGGTGGAGGATGCCGTGGAGACAGGAAATTTTGTTCCGCTGAGTGATGTGCTCTCGGATACCGTCACCAGTGCGATCCATACCGTAAAGGAGCAGATTGCCCGGGTATCCGCTCCGGAGCAGATGGATGTGCCGCCGGAGGAAAACGGCGGATCGGAAACGGGCGGATCATACGGTCAGGGCGGGGCTGCTGGCGCCGGAGGTGCACACGGTCAGGGCGGGGCTGCTGGCGCCGGAGGTGCACACGGTCAGGGTGGGGCTGCAGGTGCAGGAGGTGCACACGGTCAGAGCGGAGCTGCTGGCGCCGGAGGAGACGCCGGAGCCTATAGATATGGCAGTTCAGGTAAGGCGGGCGGATACTCAGGGCGCCGGGTGCCGGATCTGCAGGAGATCCTGTTCGGAGGAATGACTTCGGCCTGGCAGAGCGGAAGACAGGCGAAAAAACAGCAGGAAAAGCCGGCAGTGGTTCAGACAAAGGCCCCTTTCAGGAAGATCGGAAGCATTTCCGGTATTCTGTATCAGGTCTTTGGGGGAATCGGAACCGGAATCATGGCTGCCCTGTCCTGTGTGTTTCTGGTGCTTGGGCTGGTTTTTGGAGGAGGCTTTCAGGTATCCTTCTGTATTTTTGTGCTTTTGCTGATCGGATTTATTATTATGATCAATGTGGGCTGTCATCAGAAATCCGTTCTGAAAAGAGCAGAGAAGTACAGGGAGCTTTCAGGCCATCGGCATTACGTCAATCTGGAGGATCTGGCGCTTCATACAAACAAACCCTTGAAGTTTATTTTGAAGGATGTTAAGAAGATGCTGACAGCCGGTTTTTTCCCGGAGGGGCATTTGGACAGGCAGGAAAGCTGCCTGATGCTGGATGATAAGATCTACCAGGAGTATCTTTCTCTGGAAAAGCAGCGCAGAATGGAGGAACGGGAAAGACAGGCCGGGGACGGCCAGGCAGGAGCAAAGGACGCAGGTGCCGGATCTGCAAAGGCAGGGCGGAAGGGACAAAAGCCGGAAGAGGCCGGAAATCAGGGAGCGGAGGCCGGTACCGGCGTAAACTCGGAGCTGGAGGATATGATATCCGAGGGACAGGTATATATCCGGAGACTGCGGGATATGAATGATAATATCCCGGGAGAGTCCATTTCCACAAAGCTGTTCCGTCTGGAAAACCTGCTGAAGGAGATATTTGACAGGCTGAGAGACCATCCGGAGCAGATGCCCCAGATGAGAAAGTTTATGAATTACTATCTGCCTACAACGATCAAGCTGGTGGGCGCATACGAAGAGTTTGATTCCATGAGCGTACAAGGGGAGGATATCCGGGAAGCCAAGGAGGAGATCGAAAAAACCCTGGACACCATAAACAAAGCTTTTGGAGAATTATTGAACAAGCTGTTCCGGGAGACCGCTTACGATGTGACGGCGGATGCCCAGGTGCTTCAGGCCATGCTGGCCCGGGAAGGCCTTGCTGTAGAACCGGAATTTGAAGAAGTGCGAAAGAGCTGACGAAAGGAGAGTTGATATGAGTAATTTGGATGAAATGTTGAAGGAGGCGCCTGTTTTAACCTTTGATGCTTTTCCCGAGGCAGAGCAGGATACCGCCGTGGCGCCGGCTCGGGAGACTGTGCCGGTTCCGGAGAAGGAGGAAGCACTGGAGATAGAGCTTACGCCGGAGGAGCAGAAGATGGTGGAGGACTTTGCCGCCCGCATTGACTTGTCCAATACCCGGATGGTACTCCAGTATGGTGCCGGCTGTCAGAAGAAGATCGCAGACTTCTCCGATACTGCCTTAAGCAGTGTACGCACAAAGGACATGGGGCAGGTGGGAGAGATGCTGACTCAGGTGGTGGCACAGCTGCGCGAATTTGAGGAGGATGAGGATACCAAGGGATTTTTGGGCTTTTTTAAGAAAAATACCAATAAGCTGGCTAACATGAAGGCGAAGTACGACAAGGCCGAGGTGAATGTAAACAGGATCAGCGAAATTCTGGAGCAGCATCAGGTTACGCTGATGAAGGATGTTACCATGCTGGATAAGATGTACGAATTGAACCTGAATTATTTCAAGGAGCTGTCCATGTACATTCTGGCCGGCAAACAGAAACTGAAAAAGGCTGCTGATGAGGAGCTTCCTGCACTGGTGGCCAAGGCGGAAAGAAGCGGCCTTCCCGAGGATACTCAGGCGGCAAGGGATTTTTCTGAAATGTGCAATCGATTTGAGAAAAAAATACACGATCTGGAACTGACTCGCACAGTCTCTCTGCAGATGGCGCCCCAGATACGCCTGATTCAGAATAACGACATTGTGATGAGCGATAAAATCCAGTCTACGCTGGTGAATACCATTCCTCTGTGGAAGAGCCAGATGGTTATAGCCATCGGCCTGAATCATTCTACCGATGCCGCAAGGGCACAGAGGGAGGTCAGTGATATGACCAACGAGCTTTTGAAGAAAAATGCAGAGACTCTGAAGATAGCCACAGTGGAGACTGCCAGGGAAAGTGAGCGGGGCATTGTGGACATTGAGACCCTTCAGGCCACGAACCAGACGCTGATCAGCACCTTGGACGAGGTGATGAAGATTCAGAAGGAAGGCCGGGAAAAGAGATCTCAGGCGGAGGTACAGCTGCAGAAGATAGAGAAGGAGATGCGGGATAAGCTGCTGGAGATGAGCGCAGCCGGATGATATTGGATGACATTTCGGACAGCGGCATGCGCCGGAAAAGCCGGCAAAGATTGCTGCGGGCAAAAAGGCAGGCCGGGAAGGCCTCTGACAAAAAGGGGAAAAGCATTAGAAGGGAGATATTTATGGCAGGTATTGCAATAACGGATTTATATGATCTGAATGAGACGATAGCAGGGGAGCTTTTTGCAGAAGCAATGTATCCATGGGAGGTTCTTCCCAGGATCCACGACTTTATTCTGGAACTGGGGAAACGCCTTCCGGAGGGACTGTATGAAAAAAAAGGGGAAAATATCTGGGTGGCAAAAAGTGCAAAGGTAGCACCTACGGCCTGCCTGAATGGGCCGCTGATCATTGATGAGGAGGCGGAGGTGCGCCATTGTGCTTTTGTGAGAGGAAATGCCATTATAGGAAAGGGAGCCGTGGTGGGGAATTCCACTGAACTGAAAAACGTTGTACTCTTCAATAAGGTGCAGGTGCCTCATTATAATTATGTGGGTGACAGTATACTGGGTTATAAGGCTCATATGGGAGCCGGCTCTATTACCTCCAATGTGAAGAGTGACAAAACCCTGGTAACGGTAAAGGGACAGGGAATATCTATTGAGACAGGGCTGAAAAAGATGGGAGCCATGCTGGGAGACTGCGTGGAGGTGGGCTGCAACAGCGTGCTGAATCCCGGGACTGTCATCGGCAGAAATACCAATATTTATCCTACATCCATGGTACGCGGCGTGGTACCGGCCAACAGTATTTACAAAAACAGAGAGAACGTTGTAGAGAAGCAAAATTAAATAATAGTGTTGATACCAAAAGGGTCATTGACTTTTTCATAAGTATGTTGTATAGTTTTGTAGTGCGTTAGCGCAACGCGTTGGCGCGTTAAAGCGCAACAGAGCATATCAAAAAATGCGCAAAAAGCAGCGCAGAAATGAGGATATCTATGAAGAAAAAGTTATTGGCTCTTTTATTGATTTGTGCCGGAGCGCTGTCGTCTCTGGCAGGCTGCGGCTCCGATCCCGGTGAATCAGGGCAGGGAGACGATGCCGGTTCCGGTGAAAAGGTATATAATGTGGGAATCTGCCAGCTGGTTCAGCATGACGCCCTGGATGCTGCCACCGAGGGGTTCCAGGCAGCGCTGAAGGAGAAGCTGGGAGACCAGGTCAAGATCAATCTGCAGAACGCATCGGGCGATTCCAACACCTGCGGAACCATCGCCAATCAGTTTGTGTCCTCTAACGTGGATCTGATTATGGCTAATGCTACGGCTCCGCTGCAATCATCGGCGGCCGCTACCAATTCCATTCCCATTCTGGGAACCTCTATCACCGATTATGCCACCGCGCTGCAGATCGACGATTGGACAGGATCTACCGGCATGAATATTTCCGGTACCTCCGATCTGGCGCCTCTGACTGAGCAGGCCGCCATGCTGAAGGAGCTTTTTCCGGATGCGAAAAATATAGGAATGCTGTACTGCTCCGGTGAACCGAATTCTTCATATCAGGTAAACATTGTAAAGACGGAGCTGGAGGGAATGGGGTATACCTGTAAGGAGTATACCTTTGCGGATTCCAACGATATTGCTGCCGTGGCGGCCACAGCTGTGGCGGAATGTGACGTGATCTATATTCCTACCGACAACACGGCGGCATCGGCCACCAATACCATCAACAATGTGTGCCTTCCGGCAAAGATTCCTGTGGTTACCGGGGAAGAGAATATGTGCAGAGGCTGTGGTGTGGCTACGCTTTCCATCAGCTATTATGACATTGGTTATCAGACCGGCCTGATGGCTTACGAGATATTGGTGAATGGTGCTGATATATCCACTATGGAAATTCAGTATGCGCCCGATGTGACCAAGAAATATAATGCGGAAATTTGTGCTCAGCTGGGGATTACAATACCCGAAGGCTATACTGAGATCGGGCCGGCGGCGGAAGAGTGATCTTTGCCTGACAGGCAGGAGGAAGAACGGTTGAATATAATTGCTTTGTTAAATGCATTGCCCGGCGCCTGTGCTCAGGGGCTCATATGGGGAATTATGGCTATCGGAGTATTTATTACATACAGAATCCTGGATCTGGCAGATTTGACTGTGGACGGCACCATGTGTACCGGAGGCGCCGTCTGCATCATGATGATGCTGTCCGGACATTCGGTGTGGGTTTCCCTGCTGGCTGCTTTTTTGGCTGGAATGCTGGCCGGTTTTGTGACGGGAGCGCTGCATACCTTCCTGGGAATACCGGCAATTCTTGCAGGTATTCTGACCCAGCTGGGTCTGTATTCCATCAATCTGCGCATCATGGCAAACAAGGCTAACCAGGCCATTGCCGTGGACAAGTATGATCTGCTGGTGTCTCTGCGCTATATCAGAGATGTTCCGTTTTATAAAAATACATTGCTGGTGGCCATAGTTATTATTGTGATACTGATCGGGCTTCTGTACTGGTTTTTCGGAACGGAGCTGGGGTGCTCAATCCGTGCCACAGGTTCCAACCCCCATATGTCCAGAGCCCAGGGAATCAATACGGATAGAAACAAGATTCTGGGATTGATGCTCAGCAACGGAATCGTTGCCTTTTCCAGCGGTCTGTTCGCTCAGTATCAGGGATTCGCGGATATTAATGCAGGGCGGGGAGCCATCGTCATCGGTTTGGCGGCGGTGATCATCGCCCAGGTACTGTTTGGCAGGATCCGCGGCAATTTCGCCTTTAAGCTGTTCTCTGTAGCCATGGGCGGAGTGGTTTATTATCTGGTATTGCAGGTGGTATTGTGGCTGGGACTGAACGCGAATGATCTGAAGCTGATTTCCGCCGTTATTGTGGCCGTATTCCTTTCCATTCCCCATCTGAAGGAAAAATATTTTTCCCATCCTGTGAGAAAGGGAGGTGACAGCCGTGCTTGATTTGGAAAAGATCAGTAAGACATTTAACGCGGGCACGATCAATGAAAAGAGAGCGCTGAACGGTCTGGAGCTGCATTTGCAGGCGGGGGATTTCGTTACGGTCATCGGAGGCAACGGCGCGGGAAAATCAACCATGCTGAATGCTATCGCCGGCACCTGGTTTGTGGATCAGGGGCGTATATTGATTGACGGTGTGGATGTGACCCGGCTTTCGGAGCATAAGAGAGCCAGGTACCTGGGAAGAGTATTTCAGGATCCCATGACCGGAACTGCCGCCAGCATGCAGATCGAGGAAAATCTGGCACTGGCCTCCAGACGGGGAAAGCCCAGAACATTGAGGCCGGGGATCACCTCCAAAGAGAGGGAGTCCTATAAAGAGCAGCTGGAAATTTTGGAGCTGGGGCTGGAGAGCCGGCTGACCACAAAGGTTGGACTTCTCTCGGGCGGCCAGCGCCAGGCCCTGACGCTTCTCATGGCTACTCTCCAGAAGCCCAAGCTCCTTCTGCTGGATGAGCACACCGCGGCGCTGGATCCCAAGACGGCTGCCAAGGTGCTGGAGGCAACGGACAGGATTGTGGAACGGGACAGCTTGACTACAATCATGATTACCCACAATATGAAGGATGCCATTGCCCATGGAAACCGGCTGATCATGATGCACGAGGGCCATGTGATTTATGACGTGTCCGGGGAAGACAAGAAAAAGCTGACAGTGCCTGATCTGCTTCGAAAATTTGAGGAAGCCAGCGGCGGTGAATTGGCCAATGACAGGATGGTTCTTGCCTGAAGAGCGGAGTAGTTAATAGTTGGTTACATGTCTGCATTTTTTTGTAAAAACCTCTGGATTTTTTGCCCCAAATATGAGAGAATAAAGCGAATGATATTATTTTATCAATAGTACAAATGATATTATAATAACCTACATAATCGAAAGGAGATTTCACATGATTTATTCAAAGGAAGTTGAAGAAATGTGCACAGTCGCTCAGGGTGTGCATCATGGTTGTGCGCCTATCCCTGAAGAAGCAAAGTGGGTTCAGGCAAAAAAGGTGGAGGATATTTCCGGCCTGACTCATGGTGTGGGCTGGTGTGCTCCCCAGCAGGGCGCATGTAAGCTGACCTTGAACGTGAAAGAGGGTATCATTCAGGAGGCATTGGTGGAGACCATCGGCTGTTCCGGCATGACCCATTCCGCAGCCATGGCGGCTGAGATCCTTCCCGGCCTGACCGTTATGGAAGCCCTGAATACCGACCTTGTGTGCGATGCTATCAATACCGCTATGAGAGAACTTTTCCTGCAGATCGTTTACGGACGTACCCAGAGTGCCTTTTCTGAGGAAGGTCTACCTGTGGGCGCCGGCCTGGAGGATCTGGGCAAGGGTCTCAGAAGTCAGGTAGGAACTATGTACGGCACTCTGAAAAAGGGTCCCCGTTATTTGGAGATGGCAGAGGGCTATGTGACCGGTATCGCTCTTGACAAGGACGATCAGATCATCGGTTATGAGTTTGTGAGCCTTGGAAAGATGACTGACTTCATCAAAAAGGGCGACGATCCCAACACAGCGTATGAGAAGGCGAAGGGTCAGTATGGCCGTGTTGCAGATGCTGTAAAGATCATCGATCCCAGGAAAGAATGAGGCGTGTAGCTGCGAAAACAGTCATGCGCTGCTTCTTAATGAACGAAGTGAGTTGAGAAGTTTCCAAAACATAAGGAGGACAGGAAAAAATGGCTTTATTTGAATCATATGAAAGACGTATTGATAAAATCAATGCTGTGCTGAACAGCTATGGGATCTCCTCTATCGAAGAAGCGGAGAAGATCACCAAAGACGCGGGTCTTGACGTGTATGAGCAGGTGAAGAAGATCCAGCCTATCTGCTTTGAAAATGCCTGCTGGGCTTACACCGTGGGCGCCGCTATCGCCATCAAGAAGGGCTGCCGTAAAGCGGCTGATGCCGCCGCAGCCATCGGAGAAGGACTTCAGGCCTTCTGTATCCCCGGCTCTGTTGCAGATACCCGTAAAGTGGGTCTGGGACATGGAAATCTGGGCAAGATGCTCCTGGAGGAGGATACCGACTGCTTCTGCTTCCTGGCAGGACATGAATCCTTTGCTGCCGCTGAAGGTGCAATCGGTATTGCGGAGAAGGCTAATAAGGTTCGCCAGAAGCCTCTGCGGGTAATTCTGAACGGCCTTGGAAAGGATGCCGCAAAGATCATTTCCCGTATCAATGGCTTTACCTTTGTGGAAACCGAGTATGATCCCTATACCAATACAGTGAAGGAGCTTGAGAGAATTCCTTATTCCGAGGGACTCAGGGCAAAGGTCAACTGCTACGGCGCCAACAGCGTGCCCGAAGGCGTGGCCATCATGTGGAAGGAAAACGTGGATGTGTCCATCACCGGCAACTCTACCAATCCTACCAGATTCCAGCATCCTGTTGCAGGTACATATAAGAAGGAGAGGACGGAAGCCGGTAAGAAGTACTTCTCCGTTGCCTCCGGCGGCGGCACAGGACGTACCCTGCATCCCGACAACATGGCGGCAGGCCCTGCTTCCTACGGCTTCACCGACACGCTGGGCCGTATGCATTCCGATGCGCAGTTTGCAGGATCCTCTTCCGTTCCCGCTCATGTGGAGATGATGGGACTGATCGGTATGGGCAACAACCCTATGGTCGGCGCTACCGTGGCCGTGGCCGTGCTTATCGAGGAAGCGGCTAAGGAAGGAAAGTTCTAAGCGATAAATGCAGTAATATCAATGGATTTAAGCCTCCCCTGGAGAAATTTAGGGGAGGTTTTTTCATTTCCCCCTTTTCCTTGCACCTGTCGGTTGATTTTTAGCAAATAAATCAGATTTGAAACTATTGGTTAAAAAACTCAATGATTTATCCTTTGACTTTAGATATGTGACACAGTAAACTATATCTTATCAAACGTAACCGGGAACGTCATCGTAACACCGTCTGTAAAAGATTGGAATGTCACTTATGTCGAGGAGGAATCAGCATGGGGAAAATGTCATTTATACCGGAAGGAACCAACATGGAAAAAATTAAGTATCCCGGAGTGGCTATGGGAGGAAAGATATATTCCCTGCGTATGGCAAAACGGATGAGCCAGGAGCAGCTGGCGGCTGTGCTTAGTATCAGCCCGGCGGCTGTCTCCAAGTGGGAACGCAACCTGTCAAATCCGAGCATCGAAATGCTGTGGGTAATGGCTGATTTTTTTGGATGCAGTATAGATGAACTGGTGGGCCGGACCCTGGTACAGGTGGAAAGGGTAGGAACATATGACGAGAAAAAAATCCGTCTTGTGGTGGTCGGGGAGGATTTGTTAAAGTGCAGTGAAATCAGCAGGGAGGAGGGATTGCTCGCAATGGAAGCTTACATCCCCAGATTCAAGGGCGGAAGCAGGTTCCTTGCTTTTGCAATTCCCTATCTCATGAATTTTTTTATGGAGCAAATGGCATTGGACGACGCGTTTCAACTCCTTGAAAACTATGTTACGACTCTGCCGGAGGCAGAGCGTCAGGAGGGAAATATGATCGCGGCGGTGCTGCGAAGGATTTTCGCCGGAGAATCTCCGAAGATACTGCATGAAGTGATTGCATCTTATATCGGTATGGATTACAGTGAAAGAAAAGGGCTCATGAGTGAAACGCTGAAATATACACGTCAGGAAATCATGGATCAATATAAAGGCAAAAAACCGTATTCGGACAATACAGATTTATTGGAGGGGTTCATACATGTTGGAGATTATGAAATTCAGTTGATTCTGCGGAACCTAGACACTATGACCTTGACGGCGGCGCTGGCTGGCGCGTCCGGCGAAGTCGTCAGGGCTTTCCTGACAAATCTGTCGGACAGGCTGCTGTACTTTATTCACGAAGATATGAAGCAATGGAATGGAACGGAGGAAGACATTCTGACAGCGCAGAAAAAGGTGCTGGAAATTGGAGGTTTCTGCCTGAACGACGGGAAAGAGAGGGATGGGATTTAATTGCAGGGGAGAAAAGACTTTATCGTTGTACCATGAGTAAGGAGCCGTTCATTAGTATTGGCATTGCTTCCCGAGAGCCAGGACAGTTCTGTTATAACTGTTTTCCCCCTTGAGGCTCATTCCGCACCTTCTGTATAATCATCTACATGAAGCGGAGTAAACCATATGCATACTGTACCTTCCTGATTGAAAATGACAGATATCTGCCTGGCATACTGACCTTTGCTTATGCGCTGAGGAAGCAGAGGATAGAGGCGGATTTGATCTGTATAGTTACAGAGGAGGTACCGACAGAATGTGCATATTATATTTCTTATCTGTATGATTATATTTTCTGCACAGGACAGACCAGGGTTAAAAATCTGAACAGAAGAGGGAGAGGAGACCGAGAGAAGCTGTTCGTCAGATTTGCCGTACTGGAGCTGCTGAAAAAGGAGAGGCTGTGTTATGACAGGATCATATTGTGCGACTCGGATCTGCTTCCCTTGAGAAATTTTGATGAACTGTGTCATTGTCCTGCGCCGAGCGGCATTTTGAATGAACGGAAAGAGAATGTAATCGGTTATGGACGGGAGAACGGATGTATATGGTATGAAGTGTATCGCAATATACCTCCGGGGACACTGATTCCGAAGGAAATTACGGACAGGGTAAAGAATGATGCCACCAATCTTGGCGTCAATTCTGTAATCTATGTGCTGGAGAGCAATACCATAGATTATGCGGATATTATCTGTGATCTGGAGGATGAACAGATCAGGGACATGATAGCGGCTTTTGCCTGGCCGGATATGCAGTATATGACATACAAGCTCTCCGGAAGGTGGCATAATCTGGACATCAGATATGCCGGTTTTAATAGTTTCCCTGATCTGCACTCTATATTCGGCACCCATTATGCAGGGATGAAACCCTGGGATACGGGCAGGCGTTCCTGGCTCCATTATTGCCAACATGAGGATTATAAGCTTTGGATCTGTGTTTTTCTTAATATGATGCGGGAGCATCGCGGACTGGAGCGTTCTGTCAGACTGAACAGATTGAAGAGAATCCTGATGGGGCTGGTGAAAACAGATGAAAAATATGTGTTGAAGGTCAAGGATTATCCTGAACTGAAACATTTGTTGCGCTTCTAAATTTAAGGAAAAGCATGCTTTCCGGAAAGGACAGGAGGATTACAAGAATGTTGAGAGCAGAGCTGAGAATCCTGCATTTCAATGTGCGGGCCCATGCAGAGTAGCAGGCATATAGCATCTGCATGGGCGTGAGGCGGCGTTTCTGCCGCAGTTTTAGCTATATGTTCTGCGCATTCTGCACCTTATTAGAAATTTTTTAAATAAGGAGTGCCAGATGAAATACAGGAATGCTGCAGATATATTGCCAAAGGAATTGTTGACGGAGCTTCAAAGGTACGCGGAGGGAGAGATCCTGTATGTGCCCAGAGGAACACCAAAGACAGAATGGGGCGCAAAGACCGGCTCCAGAGCTTATTATGAGGAACGCAATCAGGAGATCCGGGAGAGTTTTTTTACAGGAACATCGGAGGAAGAGTTAGCCGAGCGTTTCGGACTTGCCCCAAATACAATTCACAAAATTATTTATGAATAAAAAGAAGCTGATAGAGGGGCGCCGGAGAGGATCCGGCGCCTTGCTTTCTGGTAAGTTTTCGTTGAGTTTGGCGGCAGCTCAGAGCTTTAACCGTGACAGCCGCCATTCGTGGACAAAATAGCTGTACCAGAGCCGGAAAGTTTTCTGAGTACCGCAGATTTGAGCGGAGCAGAAAAAGTTTGCACCCATACGGTTCTGAGCCTGATCCTCGGACAGCACTTTATCGATTACAATAGTGACTATTTCCCCTGTTTTATCGCGGAAACGAAATCTCAGCGGTATGATCCTTCCGTTGGTGTCGGTACATGAGATCATCTGTACAGGAATATCTACGCACAATATGCTTTCCAAAGAAAACACCCCTTTCTCAATATAGCTGCCGGCTATAACAGCCGTTTGAAATGATATGCGTCAGATGTATGTGACAGATTTATCATAGCACAAAAACACTTGTTCGGATGTGGGAAATAGTGGATGTTACCGCTGGTTTACGGTTAATAATCTGCCGCCTGACAGGCCCAGCACTTCATCCGCATAGGATGCCGCCTTGTGAGAATGTGTGACAATAATGACACAGCGTTTTTCATTCTTTGCGAGTCCTGTAAGGATCGCCAGGATCTCGTCCTCCGTGCGGTCATCCAGATTTCCTGTGGGTTCATCTGCGATCAGAATATCCGGATTGTGGGAAAGAGCTCTGGCTATGCCGGTCCTTTGCTGTTCTCCGCCGGACAGCTTAAGTATTTTTCTGTCTGCGGTTTTCCGATCAATTCCAACCTTTTCCAATATCCTGTAGGCCGATTCCCTTTTGCCGGCTCTTTTATCTCCGCTCAAATGCATGGAGAGGACCACATTTTCCACAGCGGAAGTATTCAGTAAAAGATTATAATTCTGAAAGATCACACCGATCCGGGATGCTCTGTACCGATCCCTGTTTATATGCCGCAGATCCGTTCCGTTATAGGAGATCGTACCCTGTGTACACACATCAAGACCGGAGATCAAAGACAGAAGCGTTGTTTTACCGGCACCGGATTTCCCGATAATTGCATACATTTTTCCTTCCTCAAAATCAGCTGAGATATTACGAAGCACAGGTATTCCGGCTTTCTCGTAAGTATATGAAACATGATCCAAGTGTAAAAGACTCATGCAGATCAGCTCCTTTCCTGTAGAATTTTCATGGGTTCATGTCTTGCAATATAGAAAATACCCATAATATTTGTAAGCAAACCAAGCGTCAGCGATGCCGCAATGAGGAATAAAATACTTTCCCAAGTCAAGACGATTTCCACTGCCGCCTTCTGTTCATTTATGATTGCGTTTGACACAGGCTGGGCAATGAAGCGGCCCGTGTTCAAACCAATGCACAGGCAGAGCACCATTACACAGAGAGATTCGCAGATAAGTCCAAAGGCGACTTTTGCTTTTGACATTCCCATGGCGCGGAGCACACCAATTTCATATGTTCGTTCCCTTGCTCCCAGCATGGACAGCAGGATCAAAATCAGACAGCCCACAAGCAGGATTACTGCAAGAAAATTGGTGGAAATATTCTTCATGTTCTCAACAGGCTTTACAATTTTATTGTAGCTTTCTGCGTCCACATCCACATTATAAACCTCATGAAGCCCGTTCTGCCGTACATGGCGTTCAAATTCTTCTGCCAAGCCGGGATTTTTCAGATAATAGACCGCTGTTACGTGAAGTCCCATGACGCTGTGCTCTTCAAGGGTGGAAAAACTGGTAAGGATTTCGTTGCGCCGGTTATTCACTGCCCAGTCACTGTCGTTTGGCTGCGGTGTCGTAATATCCAGATAAATTCCGCAGACAGTCAGATGGAGCGGAGCGGTCTCGGTATTGTTTACGTCCTGTAAATTGAAGCTGTCGCCCAGTTCCAGCTTGTTCAGATCTGCAAAATCGCGGCTTACCATGCATTCTCCGGGTTTGCCGAAAAAACTGCCCTCATCCAGCTCACGTGTGCCCAGAGCAAAGTCCTCCATCATAGAATAATCAGAATAGCCGATGACTAATGTATTTGGAGCCTGCCTCCGTATAGTGGGATGGGAGGCGTCCTGGTCTGTTTCCCATCCGCTTCCCCAGCCGCCTGAGGCATAGAAGTTTTCTTCTCCTCCCTGGTCCAGCCCCACAAGCTGTTCGCTGTATGTTTGACGTGATCCCTGAAAGAGCGTGTCTTTTACCGTATCAGAATTTGAAAAAGCCATATATTGTTCTGCGGTAATTTCAGGATCATGATACATTCCGTTTTCATCAGGCTTCGTGAGGCGAAACAGCTTTTGCAGGTTGGGAGTGAAATATACTCTTGCTCCAAAACGGTCCGAATAATCATCAATGACTGCTTCTGCTGTGAAATGAATCATGGCGGATACTGTAATCGCCGTTAAGCTGACAATCAGTATAGCGCCGGTCAAAAAGTATCGTCCTTTGTTTCGCACAATATTTTTCAGCGCGTGACCAATTAAATACATAAAATCCTCCTGTAAGTTTTATTAAAAGCTCCGAGCCCGGCTTTTGCTGTTAAGTCTATCAGAAACATTGTTAATCCATCGTAAAGGCTGGGAAAATAAGTTTAAATTTTGAACCCTTCGCTTCCTCGCTTTCTACCCATACAAATCCGCCGCAGAGCTCAGCTACATGGCGGACCAGACTGAGCCCTATTCCGTAACCGTTTTTCTGTCTGTTTCCGATCCGGTAGCGGTTCTCAAAGATTTTTTCCTGCTGTTCCATTTTAATGCCAATTCCATGGTCTTCCACTGATATATATGGACAATTTTTTTGCATTCCGGCATATACCATAATCGGCTTGCCTTTGCCGTATTTTATGGCATTATCGATCAGATTTGAAATTGCCCGGTACACCAGCAGCTCATGCCCATTGATATACAGAACGGCATTTTCGTCAAAATCAAAGTATATATGGGGATAAATCCGCTTATATTCATCTACCGCCATTCCGCAGACCAGAGACAGATCCATTTTTTCCAGTCTGCTTTCATTTGCGGACAAAGCTAAAATATCATCAAGATTTTTTACCATGCGGTCAATCTGCGCAATGGTTTTTTCTTCTATAGAGGAACTTCCGTTTTGGAGCATGGCCCGCAACAGTGCAAGAGAATTTTTTTGTTCATGTGAGATGAAGGAACTTAAATTTTCGAAGTCCGCATACAGACAGGAGATCTCTGTCTGTATTTCCCGAAAGACGGCCTCAATATCGGAAAGCTCTTTTGGAAAGGAGACGCGGAAGCTATGAGACTTTCCGCTGAAGCTTCTAAGGCTATCTGCAGTTTCCTCAATGGGTTTTATGATTCTTTTCGTTAAAATGTGTGCAAATATAAAAGATAGTATCAGTGAAAAGGCAAAAGCAATTAAGGTGGTGCGGACAATAATCGATACATAATAAGGAGTACTCAGTGAATGGATTTCCTGCTCTGTAATAATGCGGTGTTCTATTTCGTTAAGCGGTATTATGACACCCTTTTCCGTAACCGTCATGCCGTTAATGGATACATAACAACCCTGCATTTGATCCGGCACATGAATTTCAATATTCAGGATAAAAAGAACTGCAGCTAAAACGAACACTGCGATCAGGCAAAGAGAGTACAACAAAACAAGATTTTGAAATTTTATTTTTCGGAATCGTTCCATAAGTAATATCCTTTCCCTTTAATTGTAATCAGCAGATTCTGTCCGCTGGCGGTCTGCAGTTTTCTGCGTAAATTGGAAATATGCACCCTCAGTACGGAAGAAAACATATCGAAATCATCATTGTAGGTATGCTCTATGATTTCTTCCCCGGACACAATTTCCGGGCAATGTTGTGCAAGACATAAGAGAATGTCAAATTCTTTCGTGGATAGCGGGATGACAGTGCCGTTCCATTGTGCCTTTCGCGAGGCCGGATTGACAGACAGACTGCCAATGGTGATTTCCGGATTTGTCCTTCCGTAAAACCTGCGGACAACGGCACGGATGCGGGAAGCCAGCTCATTAAAATCAAAGGGTTTGACAATATAATCGTCGGCTCCTGAATCAAGAGCAATGGATTTTTCTTTAACCGCAGTTCTTGCAGAGACGATTAAAACAGGCATATTACGCAGGCTGCCACGTAAATAGGACAGGATTTCCAGTCCGTCCTTATCTGGCAGATTCAAGTCCAGAAGGACAGCGTCATAATCAGTCACATATGCTTTTTCCTCTCCTTCAAGACCTGTGTGTGCAAGGTCAACGGCAAAACCCTGACGTTCCAGGCCAACCTTCATTTCGCCGGCAAGCGCTCTGTCATCCTCAATAATCAGCAGTCTCATTCTTATACCCCTTTGCGTGCTTCAGCGTGCATACCAATCAATATTTGGAACTTTAGATCCAAACTTATACCTCCTTGCGCCGCATTTTTTTATTATACCAAAATAAATGTTTATCATATGTTAAGATTTTACAAATTAATATATTTTCTGAAAAAATGCACAGCTTTACAATTTACGTGATTAAAAGTATAATTACATTGTTTCAGACAATTCTGTTTAAGAAGGTAGTTATGGCTCAGCTGAAAAAACAAATGATAGGTGTAATAAGTGCTTTGATACTAATTTTTGCGGCTATTTTGGGGTTTGAAATAATCGGGCAGATTTAATTTCTTGCAGCAAAAACAGTAGCCTATAAAAGCGGGACAGTTTTCAGGAAATTGTTGAATATGACAAGAAAACATTATGGAGATGAATTCAGATGAACATTGTAATAGCCATCGATTCATTTAAGGGAAGCATATCGTCAAAAACAGCGGGACAGGCCGCGGCAGAAGGGATACGGAGAGTATATCCGGAGGCACAGATTTTCGTGAGGCCTCTGGCGGACGGCGGAGAAGGCACCGTGGAGGCGCTGATTCAGGGCGTGGGAGGAAGTCTGGAAACGGTCCGCGTTACCGGACCGCTGGGAGAGCCTGTGGACTGCTGCTATGGTATTCTTGGGGAACAGACGACGGTGGAGCAGAAGACTGCAGTAATAGAAATGGCAGGGGCTGCCGGACTTCCTCTGATAGTTGCGGAAAAAAGAGATCCTCTCCGGACCACCACCTACGGTGTGGGCCAGGTGATAAAAGACGCCGTGGAAAAGGGCTGCCGCAGATTTATTGTGGGGATCGGGGGAAGTGCTACCAACGACGGCGGTGTGGGAATGCTGCAGGCTCTGGGATTTTCCTTTTTGGACAGGGAGGGAAAGCAGGTGAGCTTCGGAGCCGGCGCATTGTCGGATATCTGCAGAATTTCCACGGAAAAAGTCATGCCTGAGCTTGCGGAATGCACCTTTCGGGTGGCCTGTGACGTGACGAATCCTCTTTGCGGAGAGCAGGGAGCCAGCGTCGTCTATGGACCTCAGAAGGGAGCTTCACAGGAGATGGTGGAGCAGATGGACAGAGGGCTTCGTCATCTGGCGGAGATTTCCCAAAGCTTTTCCGGAGCGGATCCGGACTATCCGGGAACGGGAGCCGCAGGAGGCCTTGGATTTGGTTTTTTGACCTTTTTAAACAGCACTCTGGAGTCCGGCGTTAAGATCATTTTGGAAGAGACGGGACTTGAGGCTTATATTCGAGAGGCGGATTTTGTAGTCACCGGAGAGGGCAGACTTGACGGCCAGACAGTACAGGGAAAGGATCCTGTGGGAGTGGCCGGACTGGCAAAGGCTCATGGCAAGCGGGTATTTGCTTTTTCGGGTGCGGTGACACCGGAGGCCAGGCTGTGCAATCAGGCCGGCGTCGATGCTTTCTTTCCGATCCTGCGGTCAGTGGTGGGGCTGGATGAGGCCATGAAGGAAGAGGCCGCCGTAAAGAATATGGCGGATACGGCAGAGCAGGTTTTTCGTGTGGTGAAAGCCATGCAGAAATAGAATAGAAAACGGTATCAGTTCGTACGTGAAAAAGTATCAGGGTAATTTGGGAGCCCGGCAGAAGGGCGGAAAAAAGGAGGAACATTAGTGAAAGAATCTATTCACAAATATTTTCAGGTGGGAACGATCCAGTGGATGACCCATCCGAAGCGGGATGTGCTGGCTTCCATCCGTACCATTGTAAAAGATGATTATTTTGATGCTATAGAAGTCAAAATGTTTGCCGATGATGACATCAGAAAGGCTGCCAGAAGGATTCTTGAGCAGTCTCATATGAAGGTGTGCTATGGAGCCCAGCCAAGGCTTTTGGGATCCGGGCTGAATCCAAACGCCATTGATGAAGCAGAGCGCTTGAAGGCGGAGAAAGCCTTGTTGGAAGCTATTGATGAAGCAGAATATCTGGGGGCTGGGGGAATTGCATTTCTGGCCGGCAGATGGGAGCAGGAAACAAAGGAACTGGCCTATGAACAGTTGTTGAAAACCACCCGCTGTCTCTGCGGCTATGCCGCGCAGAAGGGAATGGCGGTGGAGCTAGAAGTGTTTGATTATGATATGGATAAGGCGGCGCTGATAGGACCTGCGCCCTATGCGGCGCGGTTTGCGGCGGATATGCGCACCACCCATAATAATTTCGGGCTGTTGGTGGATTTGTCCCATTTTCCGACCACCTATGAGAACAGTCGGTTTGTGATTCGGTGTCTGCGCCCCTATATTACCCATCTGCATTTTGGAAATGCAGTGGTGAAGCCGGGCTGTGCGGCATTTGGAGACAAGCATCCCCGGTTTGGATTCCCGGACAGTGCCAACGATACTGCACAGCTTTTGGATTATCTGCGGGTTCTGAAGGAGGAAGGTTTTTTTTGTGCGGAGGATCCGCTGGTATTGTCCATGGAAGTGACTCCATATGAGGACGAAGAGGAGGATCTCATACTGGCAAATACCAAGCGGGTACTGAACAGAGCATGGGCGCTGCTGGAGGACTGAAAGCGCCGCCCCAGAATACGGTGCGGAAAAGAGGAAAACATGAAACCAATCATAGCAATACCTATGGGGGATCCTGCAGGGATCGGCCCTGAAATAGTAGTAAAAGCGCTGGCGGACCCGGAGATTACGAACTGCGCCGCTTGTCTTGTAGTGGGAGACGGGGCAGTCCTGGAACAGGCAATGACTTTTCCGAATATGCCAAAGCTTAATATTCATTGCGTGGAATCGCCGCAAGAGGGGAATTATGATCCCGGTATCCTGAATGTTATAGACTTAAAAATGATTCAAATGGATACTTTTTGTCTGGGAGAGGTGTCCGGAGACTGCGGCAGAGCGGCATATGCATATATAGAAAGAAGCGCACAGCTTTGTCTCTCGGGCCAGGCAGACGCCATGGCCACTCCGCCCATCAACAAGGAATCTCTCCGGGCGGGAGGCGTGGATTTTATTGGTCATACGGAGATTCTGGGAGCTTTGTCCGGCACCAAAGATCCGCTAACCATGTTTGAGGTTCATGGGATGCGAATCTTTTTCCTGACGCGCCATGTGTCTCTGCGGCAGGCCTGCGACGACATTACAAGGGAGCGGATTATGGATTATATCTGCCGTTGTACGGAGGCATTGAGGAAGCTGGGGGTCAGCCAGGGAACAATGGCAGTGGCAGGCTTGAATCCTCACAGCGGAGAGCATGGATTGTTTGGCTGGGAGGAAGTGAGAGAGGTGGCACCGGCAGTGGAGGAAATGCAGAAGCGCGGATATCAGGTGGAAGGTCCTGTCGGGGCGGATTCGGTATTTCATCTGGCACTTCAGGGAAAATACAACAGCGTGCTTTCCCTTTATCATGATCAGGGACATATCGCTGCCAAGACGCTGGATTTCGCCCGTACGATTGCCATTACCAACGGGATGCCCTTTCTGCGGACCTCCGTGGATCATGGAACTGCCATGAATATTGCAGGGCAGGGGATTGCAGATGCAGTCAGCATGAAGGAGGCCATCCGCCTGGCTGTGAAATACGCGCCGGCATTTACCGGGAAGAGGACATTGGAGTAAGGGAGAAAGGCTCTCAAGAATATTGCTTCCCGGGCGGCGGGCACGCTTATAATGAGAGAGAGGACAGGATTTATGGAATATAAAAGGCTTCTGATTACCGGATTTGATCCTTTTGGAGGGGAAAGGCTGAACTCCTCCTGGGAGGCGGTCTGCAGGCTGCCGGAGGAAATCGCACATTATCGACTGACAAAGCTTCGTATACCCGTTATATTTGGAAGCGCAGCGGATGCGGTCCTTTGTGCGGCGCATACACTTAAGCCTGATGTAATATTGTGCATCGGGCAGGCCGGAGGCCGAACAGCAGTGACTCCTGAGGTAATCGGCATCAATCTGCGGGAAAGCCGTATTGCAGACAATGCAGGGAGTCAGCCGGTGAATGAGCCTGTTCTGGAAAGCGGGCCCGATGCATATTTTTCTACCGTACCTGTCAGGGAAATGGTTAAGGAAATAGAAAAAAACGGGATTCCGGCGTCCCTTTCGCTTTCTGCCGGAGCATTTGTCTGCAATGATCTGCTGTATACACTGCTTCATCATTATCAAAATACACAGACGCTCACAGGATTTATTCATGTTCCGTTTATTTGTGAACAGGAGAAAGAGAACTGCTTTTGCCTTCCCCTTGCAGACGTTGTGACAGCGCTGACCGCGGCTATTCATGCGCTTCCATAAAAATGGATACTGTTTTATCTTAAAAAAGTTGACTTTTCCTAAATTTAGGTATAAAATAAAATTACCTTACACGTTTGGCTGTAAGGGCGGAGCATTTCTGTCAAGTCTGACTGGAGCGATGTTTCTATGAGCAATGTTGTGCATAGAATCGCCAGCGCCAGGTTAGGTTTGGTGGACATGTTACTCCTTTCCAGTATTATTATACTACGGAACGCTATCACAATGCATGTAGGGCAATAATGTTCATGTACCTGCCTGTTAACTTAGGGATGTTGTCCCCCATGTTAACAGGCATGATGCATTTTGGGAGAAATATGGAAACACAGAAAAAATACAATCTATGTCAGAAATCTGAGTTGTGTAAAGAGTGTGACAAAAATAATATGTGCCAGGCATGGGTGCAATTCGTTAAGAATCATGATGATATCAAAGCATATGCTCATTTCGATAGACGGGTATCTTTGGCTATGCCATCAATTAGAAAATATGTGTTGAATAGTTCTAATATTGTTGTACATAGCTTTTATCCCTTTATTCATTTTGAAAAGAAAAATTCCCGTTATGGAAAAAAAGGCCCCAAAAAGCCTCGTGAATTATTTTATTGTTCACATTTAGATAGATGTGTATATCAGCGATATGCATTCTTAATAAATTACCAATATAATATTTGGGCGAAAGAGAAAGGCATTGATCATGTGGCAATTGCCTATCGGGATAACATAGGGAAGAATAATATTGATTTCGCTAAAGACGCTTTTGATGCTATACGTAGCTTCCAAAAGTGTTTTGTTTTGGTGGGTGACTTTACAAGTTTCTTCGATAACTTAGATCATCAGTATCTAAAATCATCACTATGCAAAGTACTAGGGGTTGAACGATTGCCGAATGACTATTTTGCAGTATTTAAGAATATTACACGTTATTCCAGTTGGGAATGGAAGCTGCTTGTAAAGGCATCTGGAGAAAGTATAACTGAACGAGGCATTCGCAGGAAGATCAACAGTAAAGAAGTATTGCTTACCAAAGAACAATTTCAGAAATACAAAAAGGATATAAAGAAGAACGAATCTGGAATAGGGATTCCTCAAGGTTCTCCGATTAGTGCAGTGTTGTCTAATGTTTATATGATTGAATTTGATGAACAAGTAAAGGAATATGTTTCACTGAATGGCGGAATTTATATGCGTTATTCAGATGATTTTCTTATTGTTTTACCTTGCGAAAGAGATGATGAAATAACCAACTATATGGATTATATATATTCATATGTAGGATCAATGAATGGTCTAATTGATCTGCAAAAAGAGAAAACATCAAATTATATTTATGAAAATAATGCAATATATGCTTATCAAACAGGTGAACCGTCTAATCTAAATTATTTAGGCTTTTTATTTGATGGCAAAAATATAAAAATGAGACCGCGGGCAATAACAAAATACTATTACAGAATGCGCCGTAAGGCGCATACCATTGGACGCAGGGGGTGGATATCGCCGAAAAGAAAGCATATATCGGCTAAAATGCTTTATAGTATTTATTCGAGTAATAATGAGAGACAGACATTTATAGATTACGCTCAAAAGGCAAAACGTCTTTTAGAGCTTTGTGACCAAGAGACAGATGCCCTGATAAAACACCATAAGCGAAAAATTGCTCAAGCGATAAAGGAAGGTTCAAAATAACTGGAAGCTTCTTTGGCAAAACAGTACCTGGTATCGTTTGGTCCAATAAAATCAATAGGAAAGAGGCATAGTAAAGTCGGATGCAAATAAAAATATCAAACAAAAACATATACGGATTTCAAACAAATATGTATCAAACGTTTCTGCTGATTCCCTTTATGATCATGCTGACATTGCTTCTGGAATTTGGTCTGGGGCCGTTCCTGTATACATTCTATCAAAAGGATGTCACCTTGGAGGAAGGCGCCCCGGGCACTGAAGCCGGACCGGAGATTCCCGTGGCGCAGTCTATAAGCGATATGGAAGATATGGAAACCTTTACTCTCATTATAAAAGGCGTGGTGATCAATTATGATACTGTTCGAAGCGGCGATACGATTTATCACAGGATTCAGCTGCCCAGCGGAGAAAAGGTGATTGCCCATATCAATCGGAAGGCAATTGTAAAAACCGATGAACCCGGGGTATACCGTATGCCCGCCGGAGTGTGGCGGGAATGGACGCCGCCTGAGGAAATCATGGTATTTGAAGATTATCTGGCTGTTACCAATTATTATGTGGACATGTACGGGGATTATGTGCCTGTACTGACAGAATCGGATTACACCCGGAGCTTTGGCAAGGCGGCTTCGGTGTGGGTTTATATTATCGGCCTTCTGCTTTACCGGATTATCGGAGTGCGGCGATGGCGTTTTGCACCGGCCATTTTCTGGAAAAGAGATCCCCTGCTTCCCCGGAATGACCTGGAATGCTGGTGTGCTTCCGCCTTTGCCATCTGGGTCCATTCCTTCACCATACTGGAGGGCTGGCCGTTGGTCACAGGAGCCCATGGAAGCAGAAAGGTACGCAGCAGCTTTCAAAATGTGGTTTTGAGAGAACAGTGGGGAATTCATAATCGGCAGGACGGAATTGCCACAGTTCATGAATTGACAGAAAAGCATGCAGGGCGTTTCGACACCGCATATGCGGCCTGGGATTTGTGCCGGGCGGTACAGCTGCTGGGAATCATGTATCTGGTAAAAATGATAGATCGGGAGGAGCTGGACCGGGAATTCAGCAGAACCGGAAAAATTCTCCAGCAATTGTTTCACTCCTGGGATGAAATGGCCGATAGCTATTTGGAAGGCTATAACGCATGGCTTGAGAGGTGCGGAGAACAGAACGCTGCCCAGCTCACAGCAAGGCGCAAAAATATATTTGAAGCATTAAAGTCCAATCCTGACGGACCGTATTCAGTGCCGTGGAATACAGACCTGACATGGATGCCGGGAACGGGCAGAGGAGAACGACAGACAGTGCGGAGAGTCCTGTCACGTTACAGGCCGTAAAGTTCCATTGAGAATACGGTATTAAGAGTGGCTGTGAATAGTAACATTAGGGGGGACATATGTGCATAACAAAGCTTGACGGAAAGTATTTTTCTCATCCGGCAAAATGGAGAGATACCATTGATCCGTATACATTGAATTATCATTTGTTTCAGTTAAAGGAGATATTAGGTTATCCTCATGCAGGCAATGACGTATTTCATGTGAAAGGCATTTTGGGAGGAGAGGAAATTACCGCATATATTAAGGCAGAACGGCAAACAGGCGCCGCGGTAGAAAATGAAGCGGCCATCATAAGACAGATCAATGACTTGGCGGTTCCCCGAATATTAGACGCTGATTTCGGGGATCAGCCTTTTATTGTGTCGAGAGAGCTTCCAGGCATGCGGTTGTCTGTAATTGTCGGTGAAAATAAAGACCTGCTGTCGCTGGAATATATGGAAGAATACGGTGAAATGTTAGGCAGGATTCACAGTTTGACTATTAGTGCAAACTCTGTTGCGGACAGAAAGTTTTTTCATGTGCCGAGCCGGGAAATACTGGAAAAGCTGGATCTGGCTTATCTGAATGAATACTTTGAAAATATTCCGCCTGCTGGTAAAACGGTTTTCTGCCATGGTGATTTTCATTATGCAAATCATAACTTCTCGGAATCTCAATGAATGTGATTCTAACTGAAAATTGACAACTGAATATCGTGCAGGAAAAGAAATTTGAGAAAAATGGACATAAACATTGGACATAGCGGGTACTATGCCTTGAAAAATCTT
>OFGC01000919.1_pt1 | contig 24213 bp, 19 predicted proteins | sample 1521691 | NCBI WGS metagenome assembly OFGC01 (sample SAMEA3504121, study PRJEB24116) | mouse gut metagenome | biome: mouse gut; feature: mouse-associated habitat; material: faeces | place: Denmark | collected 2011
CCGCAAACCACACCAAAAATACTGCCGCCCCGGCATCTGCCAGATGAAGGAGCTTATCCTGCACCAGAAAATTCTGCCGGACCAGCACACAGAGCACCAGTCCTGCACAGCCCGCCGCCCAGCGCACAACAGGATGGAGCTTTAAATTAAGCAGCCTGTCCGGCCAGTTTCCGTAAGCCGCACAGACCCCTACCGCCGCCGTAAATAAGTACCGGGTAATATCCGGATTCAATTCCAAAACCGCCGGTACAAAAAATACGATGGGAAGAAGAGAATATCCTGTCTTTTGAACCAGCAGAAAAAGCAGCGGCACAAGGAAAATCAATACATAGGCGATCTCCATATACCACCAGGTCATATTCAGGGTAGGCGTATCCAGAATCTGCGCAAATCCCAGAGCATCCGCCAGCAGATAAAGGAAGCCCTGCTTTCCCCCTCCGTACAGAGATCCTAAGTCAAACCAGTGCAGCCAGACCGCAATCACGCTGATATAAAGGGCCAGAAAATTTCCCATCAGCTTCAGCATACGCTTCAAGGCCTGCCGGTACATGGTCTGTACCGTAATTTTCTCCTGACATTTAAGCCCCATGGTTATACCGTAGGCGGTCAGAAACACAAAGACCGCCACGCTGACATTGCCGAATTTGGAAAAGGTGAGAAAGGCCTCCAGCGGAAAGGGCCGGTAATCCACCTGCAGATCCGCCACAGCCCTTGCGTCCTCAAACAAATGATAATTCAAAAGCAGCAGGATTGCCAATCCCTTTGCCATCAAAGAACATTTCTTGGAAAACTCCCGGCACATGATCCCTACCTCCCCTCATTACCCTTTGCCGTCACCGTAAATCCAAATAGAAACAAGATGGAAAATAAAATGGGAAAGCCATACCTGGCATGGTGCAAAAATCCCGGAGAAGCCATGCAGACCAGGAAACTGATCCACAGGGGAAGCCCTGCCGCTGCAAGCCGCCCCCTTCCGTGACTTTTCTGCCAGCAGGTCAGGAAAAACAGCCCCCAGACTGCAAATGCAACATTTTCCAAAATTCCCAGCGGCGTAAAGCGGGCGGCAAACCGATAATAAAAAATCAGAAGCTTTTCCGCTCCGGGAAACAGTCCGCCTCGGGAAACCACATCATATTCCGCCTCGTAGCGTATGGAATTATTCACCTCGGGAGAAAACCAGCCATAGGTATGGGCCAGAAAGGCCTCCACATAAACGCCCGGATGCCGGAACAGACCATGGGCCCACTGCTTCAGATAGGCCAGAATATCCCCTGTTGAAGCACTTTTGCGAAACTGTGCCTTTACCGGGTCGGCGCTGTCCGGATCATACCTCCCGGCCAGCTCCTGCATATCCCCCAGCACCGCTTCGATGGCATCTCTCTCTTCTTCCGTCACCTGATCCCCATAAGCCTGAAGATAGCGGGCTGTCTGCTGAAAAGGAATGGACAGCGCTTCTCCCAGGCTGCCTGCCGAAGCCCCGCAGGCCTGAGCCAGTAACAACAGCACGAGCTCCCCTGCCGCCAGGCTTCCCGCCAGGGCACCCAGGAATAAGCCTCCTGCCTCCCGCCAGCCATATTTTTTCAGGAAAAAGACCAGGATCACCAGGCCGCTTAGAAGTATCACATATATTCCGTTGTTTCTCAGAAGAATCACACAGACCTGCAAAAGTACAAAGCCGGTGATAAACCGCAGGCTTTTCAGCAGCCGGGGCTCCTCCAAAAGCAACGCCAGGCAAATCACATACCCTGTCACAGCCGAAGCATAAGGCACGTCCTTCAGGGCTGTGGAGGCCATATTGGAATACACCGGCGTCACACAATAGATCAGCAAAAGGGCCCACAGCAGCCCCTTCCTCAGCCCCCGCCGGGCCAATACCCCGATGGTGGAGGCCAGGGCTGCCGCCAGCCCCGCCAGCTGAAGCAGCATATAACAAAACAGACCCGCTTCCCGGGACCCCAGCAGACCCTCTCCCAGCCTGACCGCCCCTCCCATCAAAAGAGTATGGGCCAGAGGGTGATGCAGGCTGTAGCCGGATTCTCCCACTGCCTGCTGGATCTGACCTGCCGCGTCCCAGCATACATTTCCGGGAAATGCCAGAATCAGAAAGGGCAGATATGCGGCGCAGAGAATGACAAAGGCCTTTCCGAAGCCATGACTGCTCCAGAAATGAGGCTCCTTGTCCACCCACCGGGCTTTTTCCATGACTACGCACAGGCCATTCAGGATACTTCCAAGCAACAGAGAACCTCCTGCCAGAGTCAGGACAAATTTTACAAAATTCACAGGACTGCCGAAGCAAAAACCCCAGGTTCCGATCTGCTGATAGCTTCTGCCAATCAGCAGCGTCAGCGAAAAGAACACCGGAAGCCACACCGGAACCGGTTTCTTTGGCCGCCCCAGCTTCTCCTCCAGAAAACTATAGTATACCCCGCACAGAACAAGGAGCAAAAGAAAGGAAAAATTGTAATCCCCTAAAAGCTCATAGACCGAGGCGATAACATAATCCACCCCCTCCTCGAAATGAAACCGGGCAAAGGGCGCATGAAATGTCACTGACAGCGCATATGCAGATAAAAACGCTGCAATCAGCCGCTTACAAATGGGGTTCCATAATGTTTTCTTTGTGGATTTATCCAATAATTGCTTCATAAGTCAGATTGTTAATTCTCCTTTTTGGGAGCAAATTTCATGCGGAAAACATACCACAGGCTGCCTGCCAGGCAAATAGACGAATAGGTACCGCAGACGATACCTACCATGAGAGGCAGGGCAAAATCCCGGATGCTGGTCACTCCCAGCACATACAGCACCGCCACCATGATAAAGGTGGTCAGGGAGGTAAAGATGCTTCTGGACATAGTCTGTGTAATGCTCTTGTTCACCACATCCTTTAAATCCTCCTTCCGGGTCATGATAGCCATATTTTCACGGATACGGTCAAAAATCACGATGGTGGCATTGATGGAATAACCTACAATAGTCAGCATACATGCCACAAAGGTATTGCTCACGGACACTCTGGCCACCGCATAGAAGGCCAGCACCACCAGAACGTCGTGAAGCAGGGCGATAATACTGCTGATACCGAAGCGGATATCGCTGAAACGAATCCTGATATAGATCAGCATACAAACAATGGCCACCACCACCGCAATAATCGTATCGGACTTCATTTCGTTGCTGATGGTGGAGCTGATGGTCTCGGAAATGATCATGTCGTCGCTGATGCCGAAGGTCTCTGTCAGCATCCGGTTCAGCTCCTCCCTCTTTGTCACATCCAGCGTGTCTGTCTTAAAGATTACCTCATTGGAATCCTGCACCGTCTGGATCTGCACGGCGCTGCCCGTAATCTCCTCGATAAGAGGCGCCACCTGGGAATTGGCCTGCTCCAGAGTCATAGCCTCCTTAAAGGTCACCGTGGTAGCGGTGCCGCCCTTAAACTCCAGGCTGTAATTCAGGGCATCCCCACTGGAGACCTGGTTCACACCCATCACGATAAAACCGGCAGCAATCAAAGCAGCGGAAACACCGAAAAAGACTCCCCTTTTGGAAAGAATATTCAGGGTCTTGTGCTCTCTTCCCACACCATAAAGCTTCTCGCTCTTCAGGCCAAGGGCATATAGGGAATTCAAAATCATTCTGGTCACCACCAGAGACGTAAACATGGACAGCACAATACCCAGCGCCAGTGTCTGCGCAAAGCCCTTCACGGAGCCGGGCCCCAGAAGCAACAGCACAAAGGCGGCGATCAGGGTGGTGATATTACCGTCTATAATAGCAGACAGCGCCTTGTCAAAGCCGATCTTCATCGCGCTCTTTACGGCCTTTCCGGTAGCCAGTTCCTCCCGGATTCTTGCAAATATAATCACGTTGGCATCCACCGCCATACCGATGGACAGGATAATGCCCGCCACACCAGACAGGGTCAGCGTCATATCAAAGCCTCTTAAAAGCAGCACCACCATAGCCACATAGGACAGCAATCCCACCACGGAAGCCAGGCCGGGAAGCAAATACACTGCAATCATAAAAACGGCCACAATGGCAAGACCGATGGCTCCGGCCTGCAGGCTGGTCTCGATGGCGTCCACACCCAGCTGGGCGCCCACCACCTTGGAATGCAGCTCCTCCAGCTCCAGCTTCAGTCCGCCGATACGAATGGTAGAGGCAAGGGCTTCCGCCCGCTCAAAGGACTCTATGGGAGATATCTGGGCATTTCCGTCCCGGATGATCACATTTACACTGGGGGCGCTGATAATGCTTCCATCGTAATAAATGCCCAGGGTCTCCCTTTTGTTATAGGCATTCTCCGTGGCCTGAGCGAACTTTTCCGTTCCTTCCTCGGTCATAATCAGGTTTACCGCATACTGGGTTCCCATAGTGTCCTGAATCGTGCCTGCGCTGGCATCCTTCACGTCGGTTCCCGTGAGAAGTATGGAGCCGTCCTCCAGCATCTCTTCTATGGTCTTGTTTATCACATAAACATTTTCATAGCTGCCATCGGAGTTCTGTACCGTCTGGTAGTTGTAATTGGCTCTGCCTTCGGAATCGGTGGCCGCAATAAAATACAGCGCCCCGGGCCGTCCCAGCTCCTGCAGAATGGCATTGGCATCGCTGACCCCGGGAATCTCGATATTGATCCGGTCCGCGCCCTCCTGGTAAACGATGGCCTCCTTGCTGTAGTTCTCCACACGCTTCTGGAGCTTTGCAATGGTATCGCTCATATCCGTGGCGCTGGGAGCCTCATCCCCCACCACCTGGTATGTGATGCTGACGCCGCCCGCCAGATCAAGCCCCAGCTTGATGGTGGATGCGCTGCCGTCCCCCTCGGCATTCACACCGAAGAAATCCACATACGTGACACCTGCCAGAATCAGCAGCACACACAAAAGTGTCACGATCGCCCTGTTCCTTTTCATTTTCCTTCATCCTTTCTGTCCGGCCCTTAACGGGCATTTTTTCATTCCATTTCCAGCTCGTCCACCTTCAGCATCACCGCACATTCCACGCGCTTGCGCTGAAGCTCACAACCCACGTCATAGGTATCATTAATATTTCCGTGAAAATGGTAGGAATTCGCCGCACATCCGCCGCTGCAGTAAAATTTGGCAAAGCATTTTCTGCACTTATCCTTGGCGTAAACATTACAGCACTTAAACTGCTCCCGGAGATCCTCCCTGACAATTCCCTCCTCCACGTTTCCCATGAGAAATTTTTCGTTCCCCACAAACTGATGGCAGGGATAAAGGTCTCCCCAGGGCGTCACGGCCAGATATTCCGTACCGGAGCCGCAGCCCGACAGGCGCTTTGCCACACAGGGACCTCCCTCCAGATCTATCATAAAATGGAAAAAATTGAATCCCCGTCCCTCTCTGCGGCGCCGTGTCATCTCCATGGCAAGCTTATCATATTCTTCCTTCAGCGCCGGCAGATCCGCCTCGGTAATAGCGTATGGATCCGAGGCTTCCGCCACCACCGGCTCCACGGAAATCTGTTGAAAGCCCAGATCCGCCAGATGCAGCACATCCTCCGAAAAGTCCAGATTGTCGTGGGTGTAGGTTCCCCGCACATAGTATTTTTTCTGCCCCCGGCTTTCGGCTGTTTTTATAAATTTCGGGACAACGCTGTCATAGCTTCCCTGACCGCCCCGGAAGGGCCGCATCCTGTCGTGGACTTCCTTTCGCCCGTCGATGCTCAGTACAATGTTGTCCATCTCCCGATTGGCAAATTCCAGTACCTCATCGTCCAAAAGCACGCCGTTTGTGGTAAGGGTGAAACGAAATTTCTTTCCCCGGGGCTTTTCCAGACTTCTGCCATAGGCCACCAGATCCTTTACCACCTGCCAGTTCATCAAGGGCTCTCCCCCAAAGAAATCCACCTCCAGGTTGACCCGGTTCCCGGAATGCTCCACCAGAAAATCCAGGGCCTTTTTCCCCACGTCAAAGCTCATCAGCGCCCTTCGCCCATGGTACTCTCCCTCTCCTGCAAAGCAATACCTGCAGGCCAGGTTACAGTCGTGGGCGATGTGGAGGCAGAGTGCCTTCACCACTGTCTGGCGCTTTTTAAAGTCAAAAACATAATTCTCATAGATATCCGGGGCGAACAGCTGCCCGTTCTTTTCCAGCTCCAGAACCTCATCCACAGCCTCGGTAATCTCCTGCTCCGGGCCGGAAATGCCCGCCAGATTCAACACCGCAGCCTTTATGGTATCCGGATCCTTGACGCCCTCCTCTATCAAAGGCTCTATCAGCGGAATCATTGTGTAAACAATATCGTCCACCACATGGACGGATCCGCTGTTCACATCCATCACTATATTGTAGCCATTACTTTTATATTGATGTATCACAGAAGTATTTCCTTTCCAAAAAGTATCTTATGTATCCGGATTGTCCGGGCACGAAAAGAAGCAGCGACCGGAATCGCTGCTTAGCTTACCCCGGGCAAATGCGGGATTACTTGATCTTTTCACAGCTCTGATTGCCCACCGTGCAGGAAGTCTTGCATGCGGACTGACAGGAAGTCTGGCACTCGCCGCATCCGCCCTTCTTCACGGATTCCTTCAAATTGCGGGTCGTAAGTGTTTTGATATGCTTCATTTGATACAGCCTCCTTATGTTATGGTAGATCAATCGAAAGCATTATACCACAAAAACCTCATTTGTAAAACAGTTTTTTAAAAAAACACCTAGCTCAGCATTCCCCCCAGCATGCCGCCTCCGGCACACAGTACCAGCGTTGTGAAAAAGGATGTGTCAATACCGGTTTTGCCCTGTCCCACCGCAAAGGAGACCGCGGCGAGCACCAGAAAATAGGCGCAGCCCTCCAGCAGCCCCCACAAAAAGCGCCGGTTTCTTATTTTTTTCCCTGTCATAAAGCCCGCAAAAAAGGTAGCTGCCACATAAATCACAATAATGGCCGCCGATACTATTTTTTCACTCAGGTTCAGCTTGTAGAGCAGAAATGCCAGGATCACCAGCAGGGCTCCTGTCAATATGTACGAAAACAATAAGCTCTTCAGTAAAAAGATCACCGGGGTTCTCTCCGTCTTTGACGACTGTTCCATTTCTACCTCCCTGTCCGTAACTAAACTTTTTATAAAATAATATGCACAAGGATCCGGAAACTTGACAACAGCTTTTATTCTATGTATAGTTGAAGTTGAATCTTCATAGTATCTATATCACATAAGGAAAAGGAGTGGTTTTTTTGGATGCCCCAGGTGTCATACAACTTGTCATTCTGATCGTACTTGTCATTTTATCCGGTTTTTTCTCTTCGGCGGAAACAGCCCTCACCACTGTCAACCGCGTGCGTATGCGCGCTTTGGAGGAGGAAGGCAGCAAGCGCGCCGCAAGGGTCAATAAAATACTGGAAAATTACAGCAAAATGCTCAGTGCCATACTGATCGGCAACAATATCGTAAATCTCTCTGCCGCTTCCCTGGCTACTACCCTGGCAGCGCGCATCCACCTTGCGGTAGGCATTGCTACCGGGACTCTGACCATTGTCGTTTTGATCTTCGGCGAAATCGTCCCCAAAACCTGGGCCATGGTTTCCTCGGAAAAGCTTTCCCTGGCGTACAGCGGCATCATATATGGGCTGATGCAGCTCCTGACCCCGGTGATTTTCATAATCGACAAGCTGGCGAACGGAATCCTGCGGCTGATGCATATCGATCCAAGCAAGCGCATGACTACCATGACCGAGGCCGAGCTTCGCACCTATGTGGAGGTAAGTCATGAGGACGGCGTCATCGAATCCGAAGAGCGGGAAATGATCTATAATGTGTTTGATTTTTCCGATGCCCTGGCAAAGGATATCATGATCCCGCGGATCAATATGGTTACTGTCAACGTAAACGCTACCTATGACAAGGTGATGAATGTATTCCGGGAATCCATGTATACCCGTCTTCCCGTGTACCAGGAGGAGAAGGACAATATAATCGGTTTCATCAATATCAAGGACTTCATTCTTACGGGAAATCCGGAAAATTTCCTTGTGAAAAATATTCTCCGGGACGCCCACTATACATACGAATATAAAAAAGTGGCCGATCTGCTCTATGAGCTGCGGGAAAAAACCACCAGCATGACCTTTGTGCTGAACGAATACGGAGCCGCCGTGGGTATGATCACTCTGGAGGATCTGCTGGAGGAAATCGTGGGCGAGATCCGGGACGAATACGATGCAGACGAAGCAGAGCTGATTAAAGAGGTGGGCGAACGGACCTGGCTGGTAGAAGGCAGCATGAAGCTGGACGATATCAATGACAGGCTGGGAACAAAATTGGACAGCGAAGATTATGATTCCATCGGCGGCATCATTATCGAATACCTGGACCGTCTGCCGGAGGACAACGAAGAGATTACTCTGGACAATGGCATTCACTTAAAAGTGCAGGGTATCGATCAAAACAGGATTATCAAGGTGCAGATGACACTGCCGGAGCCTCCTGCACAGGAAGAAGCCTCCCTCACCCAAAGCGACCCATGATATAATCCACGGTTCTTCTGTCCCGGGGCGCGGAAAAGATCCTTCCCGTGACACCGGTCTCTATAAGCCGGCCCGCCAGGAAAAAGGCCGTATGATCCGAAATTCTGGCCGCCTGCTGCATATTATGGGTCACAATGATAACCGTATATTTTTTTTGCAGGCTCTGAACCAATCCTTCGATCTTTAATGTGGATACCGGATCCAGCGCTGCCGTTGGTTCGTCCATCAGCAGCACCTCCGGTTCCACTGCCAGAGCCCTGGCAATACAAAGGCGCTGCTGCTGTCCTCCCGACAGCCCCGGCGCCGATTTTTTCAGGCAGTCCCTGACCTCTTCAAAAACGGCGGCGTCCGTCAGCGCCCTCTCCACGATCTCATCCAACTCCCCCTTTCCTTTTATGCCATGCAGCCTGGGTCCATATGCCACATTATCGTAGATACTCATAGGAAAAGGATTGGGCTGCTGAAATACCATTCCCACCTTTTTCCGCAGCAGCGTGGTATCCACTCTCCTATCGTAAATGTCCTCCCCGTCCAGCAGAACCTTCCCCCTGATTTTCACGCTCTCCGCCAGATCATTCATTCTGTTGATACATTTCAAAAAGGTAGATTTTCCGCAGCCGCTGGGACCAATGAGGGCCATGACGCTATGCTCCCCCACATCCAGCCCCACATCCTGCAGAACATGCTTTTCCCCATAATACAGGTTCAGATCCTTCACCGATATTTTATTGCTTTCCATACACTGCGCCCCTCCCGCCGCCTTTTTTCATTTGCCCCGCTGCCAGCCGAAACAGCAGATTCACTGCAAAGGTGATCAGAATCAGCACACATCCTGTCCCGAACGCCGCCTCGAAGCTTCCCTCCTGCATCTGCAGATAAAGCTCCACCGACAAAGTGCCTCCCGGCTCCAATGCCTTTCCTATAAGATTTCCTATGTTTTCACGGATATTTTCTCCCTGCCTGGGCAAAAGTCCGGCGCTCCCCGCGGTAAATAAAAGCGCCGCCGATTCTCCCACGATCCGCCCTACTGCCAGAAGGACGCCGGTGAGAATTCCCGGCAGCGCGTCTGGCAGCAAAACGGTTCGGATCATATACCATCTGCCCGCGCCCATACCCAAAGCAGCGCTGCGATATCCCTCAGGAACTGCCCGCAGCGCCTCCTGGGTGTTTCTCACAATCAGCGGGAGCACCATCAAGGTCAGCGTCAGAGAGCCGCTGATCAGGGAAAAACCCATCCCCAGCACACCTCCGAAAAACACCATACCAAACAGTCCGAAAATAACGGACGGGATCCCTGCCAGAGTCTCCGTGGTAAAATCGATGAGCTTTACCAGCGCCCCCGGCTTTGCATATTCGTTCAAATAAATGGCAGCGCCCACTCCCGCGGGAACGGCAGTCCCAAGCGTCAGCCCCAAAATATACAACGTGTTTACCAGATTTCCTCCGATTCCCACCGTTCCCTTCAGCGAATCGGTGACAGAAAGCAGAAAACGAAGGCTTACTATACGGAAGCCCCTGAAAAAAACATAGCCTATGATCCCCAGCAGCAAAAAAATGGTCATAGAGGCCGCCCCGTATACCGCTGCCATAAGAAATCCTTCGTCGGGCCTTACTCTCCTTTTTCCCGAAAGCAGATCACCCATCCTGCACCAGCCCTTCCTTCATAATCCTCGCCAGCACCAGATTCACCAGCATAATCAGCACAAACAATACCAGACCGGCAGTAAACAGCACCTGTCTGTGAGTTCCCTGTGCATACCCCATCTCGCTGACAATGGCCGAGGTCAAAAACCGCACGGAATGAAAAGGAAGGGGGAAATTCACACTGTTTCCGGATGCCAGCGTAATGGCCATGGCTTCTCCCAAAGCTCTTCCCACCCCCAGCACCACTGCTGTCATGATACCGGGCTTTGCCGCCGGCAGCACAGACCCAAAAATAGTCTGAATCCTGGAAGCTCCCAAGGCAAGGGAGGCCCTGCGGATTCCGGGATCCACCGCCCGAATGGCCGCTTCGCTGATGTTGACCACCGTGGGCAGGATCATCACCGCCAAAATCAGAGATGCCGACAGCAGATTAGCTCCGCCGGTAAACTGATGGGTTTCGGATCCGGCAAAAATCCAGCGTTCCAGACGATACATCATCGGATTTAACAGATAAATGCCCAGCAGTCCATATATTACAGACGGTATGCCCGCCAGCAGCTCCACCGCAGCTCTCAGGATTCCCGCTAATCTTTTATCCGCCAGCTCCGCCAGAAATACTGCTGTCAGCACTCCCACCGGCGCTCCGATCAAGACTGCCAGAAGAGTTCCTGCCAGAGAGGATAATATACAATAAAATATGCCATACCGGGGCTCCTCTCCCCCTGGCCTCCAGACTGTCCCGAACAAAATCTCCTTCCACCCTGCCCGGGCCAGGGCGGGCGTTCCACTGGCAATCATATACGCCACGATAACCCCCACCGCCAAAACCGCCAGAAACCCACAGAAGGTAAATATGGCCTGAGCGGCGGCCTCCACCGCAGCCTTTTTCTTTGTTCCCCTCATGACAGAAAATAACGAATTCTGTTCCATATCTGCACTCCTGCTGTACGTGCCCGGCTTGAACTGATTGTCGGCGCCCGGCTCATTATACTCCATGCCCTCACGGCTCCTGCACCGGAATCAGCCCGGTTTCTTCCACGATACTCTGCCCTTCCTTCCCAAGTGCAAAGTCAAACCAGGCCTGAACAATCTGCTCCTGCCCGGAAATCTCTCCCTTGGTCACCATCACCAGCGGTCTGCTCAAGGGGTAGGCTCCGCTTATCACATTTTCAGGGGATGCCTCCACCCCGTCCAGGGTTACGACTGTCACGCTGCCATCCAGTCCGTCAAAGGATACATAACCCACTGCGCCGGGCACGGAAGCCACTCTGGCCAGCACCGCCCCGGTGCTGTTCAATTCGTTTGCATATGTACACAGATCCGTAAGACTCAGCAGCCTCTCAAAGGCCTCTCTGGTGCCGCTTCCTGCTTCCCGTCCCACCAGTACCACAGGAAGATCGCTCCCTCCCAGACGGGACCAGTTTCTCACGGCTCCGGTATAAAGCTCCGCCAGCTGACCGCCGGTTAATTCCGTAATTCCGCAGGAGGCCTCCACACATACCGCCAGACCGTCCAGGGCCAAAATCTGTTCCACCGCACCTGCAGCTTTTTCCTCCTCCGTGAGCTCCCTGGATGAGCAGCCTATATGAGCGCTTCCCGAAAGCACTGCCTCTATACCGGCGCTGGAGCCTGCAGGTATAATCACCACAGTGACCTGTGGGTATTTTTCCACAAAGGACTGGGCCAGGGCATTCATCACCCTGTCCATGGAAGTGCTCCCGAAAATCTGCAGAGTTCCTGACAAGACGGGTTCTTCTGACTGACCCTCCGGCTCCACTTCCCGGCCTCTTCCCTCTGACAAGCGGCTCACCTGTCCGTATCCCCACAGTCCTTCCAGGATCCAGATCCCCAGGCCGGCCAGTACCAGCGCCAGAGCTCTTCTGCCCCATTGCCTCGCCGGAACAGAAGAATCTCCCTCAGGCGCTTTGGATTGTCTGCAGAATCCCATCTGCAATAGCCTGTGCAACATCATAAAACCTCTCGTCCAGAAGCTGATTGTCCGCATCCGTGTTGATAAATCCCACTTCCACCAGCACGGCAGGCATATCCGTGCGGTTCAGCACCACCAGATCAGTGCGTTCATTGACTCCCTGATCCACAAAGCCGATCTGCTCCAGGCGGGCATTGATATTCCGGGCCAGCCGGGCGGCCTCTCCATATCGATTGTACACCAGTGTCTCAATGCCTGTGTATTGATTGGGATAGGGACTGGAATTGCGGTGGATGGACACAAAATAATCTGCCCCTGCGGCATTTCCCTCCAGCGCCTTCTGCGTCGGAGATTCATATATATCGGTAGTCCTGGTGTAATATACCGGGACACCGTTGTCTTCCAAAATTTGTCCCACCGCCAGAGACAGGGCCAGCACGTCATCCTTCTCCTGTCTTCCCATGTATACGGCTCCGGGATTGCTCCCTCCATGTCCCGGATCGATCACCACTAAAGCCATAAAAAGCCTCCCACATACCTTTATATTAAGATATGTGGAAGGCCTGTTCATTGTTCCTGTGTATTCATTATCCTTGTGTGTGTTCCGGCTTCAGTCTGCCCAGTCATCCTGCAAACTGACTGTTGTACAGCATTGCATAGAATCCGCCCTTCTCAAGCAGGCTGTCATGGCTTCCCTGTTCAATAATATTTCCGTCCTTCATCACCAGGATAATATCCGCCTCCTGAATGGTGGAAAGACGATGGGCCACAATAAAGCTGGTTCTGCCCTCCATCATTTTGGCAAAGGCATTCTGGATCCTCAGCTCCGTGCGGGTATCAATGGAGGAAGTGGCCTCGTCCAGAATCAGCATGGGCGGCAGGCACAGCATCACTCTCGCTATGCACAGCAGCTGCTTCTGACCCTGGGACAGGCTTCCGCCGTCCTCGGAAATAACAGTGTCGTACCCCTGGGGCAGACGCTTGATAAAGCTGTGGGCGTGAGCCGCCTTCGCTGCTTCCATAACCTCCTGTTCCCCGGCATCCGGTTTTCCCATACGGATATTGTCCCGTATGGTTCCCGCCCGCAGCCAGGTCTCCTGGAGCACCATGCCATAGCTGGTGCGCAGGCTTCCTCTGGTCAGCTCCCGGATATCCGTGCCGTCCACCCGAATCTGACCGCTGTCCACATCATAGAACCGCATCAGCAGATTGATAAGCGTTGTCTTTCCGCAGCCTGTAGGGCCCACGATGGCCACCCTCTGCCCCGGCTTCACCTCCAGATTGAAATCCTGGATCAGCTTTTTTTCAGGTGTATAGCTGAAGCAGACCTGTTCCAGCTTCACATTGCCTCTGGCATTTGTAAGAGCCTTGGCCGTTTCGCTGTCCGGCGTCTGGGGTTCCTCGTCAATCAGCTCAAAAATGCGGGCGGCACACACGAAAGCGTTCTGCAGCTCCGTTACCACACCGGATATCTCGTTAAAGGGCTTGGTATACTGATTGGCATAACTCAAAAAGCAGGACAGACGCCCTACACTGATGCCCCCGCGGATAGCCACAAAAGCGCCGAAGATCCCCACTCCTGCATACACCAGACTGTTTACGAAACGAGTGGAGGGATTCACCAGGGAGGAAAAAAAGATAGCCTTCAGGGAGCATTTTTCCAGCCTGCCGTTAATTTCCGCAAATTCCTCCTTCACGGCCTCCTCCCGGGAGAAGGTCTGTACGATCTTCTGATTCCCGATCATTTCTTCTATAAGGGAGGTCTGCTCTCCCCGGGTTTCCGACTGCAGCTTAAACATGGAATAGGTCCTGGTGGCTATAAAACGGGCCACCAGGAAGGAAACCGGCGTGATACAGACCACCACCAGCGCAATGGGAACATTGGTGACCAGCATAAAAACCAGCGTTCCCAAAATGGTCAGCACCCCGGTAAACAACTGGGTAAAGCCCATCAGGAGGCCGTCTGCAAAGGTGTCCACATCCGCCACGACCCGGCTCACAATATCGCCGTAAGCATGGGCGTCAAGGTACTTCAAAGGCAGCTGCTCCAGCTTGTGGAATGCATTTTCCCGAATATCCTTCACCACATGATAGGTGATATGATTATTGCAGGTGTTCATCACCCATTGAGCAATGGCGGTAATGGCCATGGCTGCGATTATCTTCACCATAATGGAAAAGATGCCCTGAAAGTCCACCGCGCCCTTTCCCAGAAGCAGATCCACCGCATCGCCTGTGAGAATGGGAATATAGAGTGTCAGTCCCACGGTCACCGCCGCCAGGATCAGGGACAGCGCCACTAAAAACCAGTATTTCCGAATATACTGCAGAACCTTCTTTAAAGTCTCTGCCTGATTGGCTTTTTTAGCCTGCTCCGGCTTTTTATCTGCCTGCGCCATTTTCTTCCCCTCCTTTCACGGTCCCGCCTTCCTTCCGGACCTCTTCCTTTCGGGTCTCTTCCGGCTCTTCTTCCTTCCGGGCCTCTTCCGGCCCTTCTCCTGTCCAGGCTTCTTCCTTCCAGGGCCCTTCTTCCTGCCTGACCTGCACTTTCTTTAATACCTGCAGCCCTTCTCCCGCCGCTTTTGCCGCCTTCAGGCGCTCCTCCGGATATTGGGAATAATAAATCTCCCGGTAAACACCGCAGGTCTCCAGCAATTCGTCGTGGGTGCCAATTCCTGCGATTTCCCCGTCATCCAGCACGATAATCTGATCCGAGTGCCGGATGCTGGAGGCCCGCTGGGACACAATAAAGGTGGTAGCGTTTTTCACGCTTTTCAGCGCCGTGCGTAACCTGGCGTCAGTAGCATAATCAAGCGCCGATGCGCTGTCGTCCAAAATCAAAATTTCCGGCTTTCTCACAAGAGCTCTGGCAATGGTCAGCCTTTGTCTCTGGCCTCCGGAAAAATTCTTTCCGTTCTGGCTTACCTGAGCATCCAGCTTGCCCGGTTTTCCCTCCACCACCTCCCTGGCCTGAGCCAGGTCGATGGCTTCCCACATTTCATTTTCCTCCGCATCCGGCTTTCCCCACTGAAGATTGCTTCGAATGGTTCCCTTGAACAATACTGCCTTCTGAGGCACCACACCGATACGCTCCCGCAGCTCCTCCTGGGACATGGTGCTGATGTCCTGCCCTTCCAGGCGGATCACTCCTTCCGTGGCAGGATAGAAGCCGGGGATCAGATTCACCAGGGATGTTTTTCCTGATCCGGTGCCTCCGATAATACCAATGGTTTCCCCTTTATTCACCCGGAAATTCATATCATGAAGGGTAGCCGCTCCCGCTCCTGCGTATGTGAGGGACACATGATCAAATTCCAGAAAGGGTACAGTCCCTTGTCCTGAAACAGCCTCTCTCTTCCGCCCCGATTTGACTTCAATACCGTCATTTTTGATCTCAAATACGCCTGCCACCCGGTCCGCACAGGCCAGCGCCTTGGTAATGGTGACAATGAGATTTGCCAGCTTCACCAGCTCCACCAGGATCTGAGACATATAGTTGATAATTGCAATGACTTCTCCCTTACTTAGGTATCCTGCATCCACCTGCAGGGCTCCTGTGTAGATCAAAACCACAATAGCGCCGTTGACGATCACATAGGTCACAGGATTCATGATGGCGCTGATCTTTCCCACATAGGTCTGACTGCGGGCCAGCGCTTCCGTATAACCGCGGAATCGAGTCTCTTCCTCCTCTTCCTTGTGGAAGGCCCGGATCACCCTGACGCCGGTAAGATTTTCTCTGGTCAGGCCAAGCACCTTATCCAGCCCCGCCTGCACCTTCTTGTACAGCGGCATGGTCCACACCATAATGCCGAAAACCACCACAGCCAGAAGAGGAATAGCCACCACAAAAATCAGAGCGGATTTTACGTCAATGGTAAACGCCATTATCATGGCGCCGAACACAATGATGGGCGAGCGCAGAAACAACCGCAGCACCATGTTTACACCCGACTGTACCTGATTGATATCGCTGGTCATTCTGGTGATCATGGTGGAGGTTCCGGCCTTATCAATATTGGTAAAATTCAGCCCCTGAATATGATCGAACAACGCCTGTCTCAGCTTGGTGGAAAAGCCCACCGCCGCCCTGGCCGCGAAAAACTGAGCAGTAACGGAGGACACCAGCCCCACCACAGCCAACGCCAGCAGGCACAGTCCCATTTTTACAATATAGCCTGTATCCCCGTCGGCGATTCCCCTGTCGATAATCCCCGCCATCACCAATGGCACCAGAAGTTCAAAAAAGGCCTCCAGCAGCTTAAAAAGCGGCGCCAGAACGGCCTCCTTCCGATAGTCCTTCAGATATTTCATTAATCTTCCCATAGATATTCATTCACTCCTGTACTGATAACCTGCACTGATAAATTGAAGAAAATGCTGATTAAAACGCCTTCTGCACCGGATTTGCGCAATGAAGAAGCATCTTCTGCTGCAAATCCGCATGCACCCGCCGAAGGCAGAGAATCCTGCATGGCAGGATTCCTTTTATGAAGTGACCTTCAGATGCAGCTCCTCCAGCTGCTTTTCATCCACTCCCCCCGGAGCCTCCGACATCAGGCAGGAAGCGTCCTTTACCTTGGGGAAGGCGATTACCTCCCTGATACTCTCAGCACCCACAAGCAGCATGACAAACCGGTCCAGTCCGATGGCCAGTCCGGCGTGGGGCGGCACTCCGTACCGGAATGCATCCATCAGGAATCCGAATTGCTCATGGGCTTTTTCTTTGGTAAAACCAAGAGCCTGAAACATTCTTTCCTGCACGTCGCTCTGGAATATTCTCACACTTCCTCCACCCAGCTCAACACCATTCAGCACAATATCATAGGCCTTTGCCCGGACCCTTCCCGGCTCCGTCTCAAGCAGATCCAGGTCCTCCTCCACCGGCATGGTAAAGGGATGATGCATGGCCACATATCTCTCTTCCTCATCGCTCCACTCAAACTGAGGGAATTCGGTCACCCAAAGGAAATCAAAGCGGCTATCGTCGATAAGCTCCAGCTGTTTTGCCACCTCAATTCGCAGCGCCCCCAGCACGGCCCATACGGTCTTTAGTCTGTCCGCCGCAAACAGAAGCAGATCCCCGGCCTCTCCCTTCATGGCCTTCACCAAAGTCTCCAGCTGCTCCTGCGTCATAAACTTGGCAAAGGAAGATTTATAACTGCCGTCCGGCATTACGGACAGATACGCCAGCCCTTTCGCTCCATAGCCCTTCGCAAATTCTGTCAGTGCATCGATCTTCTTTCTAGGCATTTCGGCCTGCCCTTTTACATTAATTCCCCTGACGCTTCCGCCGGCCTCCAGCGCTGTGGTAAACACGCCAAAGCCGCAGTCTCTCACCACTTCAGACACATCCTGCAGCTCCATGCCGAAACGGGTATCCGGCTTGTCTGAGCCGAACCGATTCATGGCCTCCTGCCAGGTCATCCGGGTGATGGGAAGGGTTACCTCCAGGCCTATGGCCTCTCTGCAGACCCGGGCAACCATCCTTTCGGTGGCATCAATCACATCATCCACATCCACAAAGGACATCTCCAGGTCCACCTGAGTGAATTCCGGCTGACGGTCCGCCCGCAGATCCTCATCCCGGAAGCATCTGGCGATCTGGAAATATCTGTCATAGCCCGAGCACATTAAAAGCTGCTTAAAAATCTGCGGAGACTGCGGAAGCGCATAAAAAGCGCCTGGATGCACACGGCTGGGCACCAGATAGTCCCTGGCCCCTTCAGGAGTGGATTTATTCAAAATAGGAGTCTCTATTTCCAGAAATCCTTCTTCGCACAAAAATGCCCGGATGGCGGCGGCGATCCTGCTCCGCAGAATCAGATTCCGCTGCAGGTCGGGTCTTCTCAGATCCAGGTAACGGTACTTCAGCCGCAGCTCCTCCTTGGTTCTGGAATCTGCCTCAATGGGAAACGGCGGCGTCTCTGCCTCGGACAAAATCCGAAGTCCTGCCGCGCGAATCTCGATCTGTCCCGTCGCCAGGTTCTCGTTCACCGCGCCGCCCCGGTCCTCCACCTTTCCCGTCACGGCCACCACAAACTCACTTCTCAGCTTCTCAGCCTTTTCAAAATTTTCCTTCCCGCAGTCACTCTCTTCAAAAATCACCTGCAGGATACCGGCCCGGTCCCGCAGATCCACGAAGATCAGACCTCCTTTGTTTCTCTGCTTCTGGACCCATCCCATTACCGTGACGGTCTCTCCCACATTCGCCCGGGAAAGCTCACCACAGCGATGTGTTCTTTTCAGACCCTTCATCGACTCTGCCATAATTGTTACCATACCTTTCCGATTTCCGTTTTCGATTTCTGTTTTTTCGAATTTCGGGTTATTTCTTCAGGCCTTCCCTGTAGAAATCCACAAACTCCTCATATCCCTCTGCCGTCAGCTGTTCCTTCTGGAATTTTTTATTTTTGTTCATCCTGGCCACAAGCACCTGCGCCCCTTCCGCTCTGGCCGCCTGAGCGCGGGCGATCACATCACACAGCTGTTGTCCGCCGATTCCCTTTTCCACCAGAAATGCAGTTTTTTTCGGTCTGTCCGGCACCTGAAAGCCGCTTTCCAGCAAAAGCAGCACAATGCGCTCAAAGCCGATGGAAAATCCGCAGGCAGGCACATTATTTCCTGTAAATCTGCCCACCATCCCGTCATACCTGCCGCCGCCTCCACAGCTGCCGCCAAACTCAGGGATAGCAATCTCAAAAATAGTACCTGTATAGTAGGACATACCCCTGACCAAGGTGGGATCAAACACCATACTGAAGTCCGCTTCCTTTGTGGCGTTGACACTGTCTATGATCTCCTGAAGTCCATTCGCCGTCGAGGGGTCAAGCACCCCCTCCAGTACCTGTTCCAGATAAGCCACACCGTTTTCTTCCCCGGCCAGCCTGCTGTACAGCTCCAGGTATTTCTCCACGCTCTCTGCCGCAAAACCGTTTCGAAGCAGTTCCTCTTCTACTCCCTTCAGACCGATCTTGTCCATCTTGTCCAGGGTGATAAACACACTGTCATACATATCCTCGGGAAAACCGCTGTAAGCCGCCATGGCCTTGAGAATCTGCCGGTCATTGATCCGGATCTCAAAATTCCGGAATCCCAGCCTGCCCAGAGTGGTGGTGGTAGCCAGGATCAGCTCAATCTCCGCCAGATTGGAGGGTTCTCCTAAAATATCGATATCGCACTGGGTAAACTGACGGTAACGCCCTCTCTGGGGATGATCCGCCCGCCATACACTCCCAATCTGCAGTGCTTTAAAGGGCGCGGGAAGCTGTGACGCATTGTTGGCATAATACCGCACCAGAGGAACCGTCAGATCGTATCTCAGCCCCAGCTCCACGATTTCTTCCTCGGAGGAAGCCTCCGCCACGTTCAGCTTTTCTCCCCGTTTCAGTATTTTAAAAATCAGTTTTTCATTGTCTCCCCCCTGCCGGCTGGTGAGGTTCGCAATATTCTCCACACAGGGAGTTTCTATGGGGGTGAACCCAAACCTGCTGTAGGTCTCCTTAATCACCCGGATACAGTAGTCCCGTATCTGCATCTCCTCCGGCAGAATATCCTTCATACCCGTCACGGGCTTTTTGTTCAGCGCCATTCTTCTCCTTTCGCCTGCCATTTGCCGGGCATCCGCTTCACAGGCCCCAATGCATGGCTTCACAGCACAAATGTTGTAACACAGCCTCTATAACATAACAGTTACATGATATATTTTTTCCCAGTTCCTGTCAATATAAAAACTTACTCTGCATCGCCTTCCATAAACCCGGCTGTGCGGACAAGCCGCCGAATCATTCTTCATAATATAACGGTTCACACTGTTACATCCATCATACTGCCGCAGGTCTCTCCTCCCGCTGCAGACGCATCCGCACTGTCCGCCATAGGAACCGCTGCCGCTGCCGTTCCGGCCAGCTCCAGCAGAGCCGCCGTATCGCCGCTTAAGGCCGCTGCCTCCTGCCGGGACAAGTCCTCGCATTCCTGGTTTTTTTCCAAAGTCACCCTCTCCGGATCCTTGGTATCCAGCGCCTCCTGAGCCTTTCTCTTTCTGCGCTTTTTGATCAGCTCTTCTGTGATCTGTCTGCGGATCTTTTTTCCCGCCAGTTTTCTGCGGTGCTCCAGGTCTGCTTCCTTTCGCAGGCGGCTGATCTTCAGCCGGCTTTTGACCACCACACGGCTGATAATGCGCGAAGCAGTCTCCTGCTTAAAGGTATCCGAGTTACAGCTCTTCACAAACCGAAGATCCGCCTGTGCCGTTCGGATCACTGCCGCTACCTGTGTGGGCGTTTTCGCCTGAGCCACCTTTATCATATAGGATGCGGCGCTGATAGTCCGACGCACCGTAATCTTTCCGCTGGTCAGCTTTCCCTTTTGCGATCTTTTCTGAGAAGACGTTTTTCTGCTCTCTTCCGCCCGTTTCCTTTCTTCTGCGGTCTGAGTTTTCCCGCTTTCTGTTTTCCCTCTGTTGGGAACCTTCACATCCTTGATCTCATATTGCCTCTTAATTTCCATATTCTCACCCGGATTCCTTTCCTCTTCCGTAAAGCCCTGCTGCGGCATCACGGTCTGATTCGACTTCCCCGAAGCTCCACGGGCCTCCCTGCCCCTGCGCTTCTTATAATTTTTTGGTATTATGGTTATTTTCGGCATTTTACAAGGCTATCTTAAGGTCTTCCGCGTCTGTCAGAATATTTCTTCATCCGTCTTAAGCTCTGCAATCTCTCTGACAGAAATCCTTGTTCCGTCCTCCATAATCAAATTCCCCTCCACTATATCAAGTCTTTTCACATTCCCTTCAACCGTCACATAGGCGCCGCCATCCTTTTTGCCGTCCGGTTTGAAATAGGTAACCGCCGCTCTGGGGTGTTCCCGGATCCTCTCCCGAATCTCTCTCAGCTTTTCATCCAAAATCTGAATCTCGTCCTCATCCAGTTCCCGCCTGAAGTCAGTCAGGCGCCCGGTCTCCCGCAGTGCATCCTCAAAACCGGTCAATGCCGCAAAAGGTGAAAACTGTGCCGCCCGGTCAGCTCTGTCCATAGGCGGATGGGTCCGGGACACCGGGCGCTCCAAGCTGATAATATCTTCATAATCGTTTCCTGCACTTTCCCTGTCTTCAGCCATTTTCTTGTCTCCTGCCGCTTTCCCTGTTTCCTGCTGTTTCCTGCTGTTTCCCGCCGTTCTCCCTGTCTTCTGCCGCTTTCCCTGTTTCCCGCCGTTCTTCCTGTCTCCTGCCGTTCAGGCCTTGTGGCCTCCGATCTGTCGATTCCTCTCCCTGGTCATGGCGCCTTCTTCCAGATTCATTCCCTTCAACACGGCATTTTTTCCGAATTTCTTTCGAATATCCAGCATGGCCATCTGCATCCTTCGTTCCCGTTCCAGAGCGGCCTCATCCTTTTTCTTTTGCTCCTGAAGGGCTCCATAATCCGTAAAAAGATCCAGCTGTTCCCAGGTTTCCTGCTCTTTCTTCCAGTCTTCCCCCACCACGTGATTGGCTGTCACAGCCACCCTCCTGACCAGCAGGTTTCTGTTCACGATCTGATCATAAACCTCTGTTACCGCATCCAGGATCAACCTTGTGGAGGAAGTCCTGCGCCCCATATTGGCCGTCCCATGAGCATGCTTTGGAACCTTCCGGCCATAATGGTCCGTGCTCACCGGCCCTTTGTAAAGTTTTCGGATCCCGGGATCCGTCAGATTTTCAATATCATAACCCACGTCCAGAACCACCTGGTCTGTTACCAGCCCCCTGTCCACCAGATCCAGAACCAGCAGATCCGTCATCTCCCGCACAATCAGCCGGGCCTTCTCAAAGCTGTAGGGGCAATGAAGCACCTGCCCGGAGCTTATGCTGTTGTTCTCTGGCTTGTAGGCCTTTACATCGGCCATGGTGCAGGGCTCCCAGCCCCAGGCATGGTCTATGAGCAGCTCCGCATTGACTCCAAACAGCTTGTACAGTAAATCTTCATTATAATAATCCGAAGGCTTTCCCAGGGAGCATCTGGCCACATCCCCCATGGTAAACAGCCCGTTCTCTTCCAGCTTTCTGGCATAGCCTCTCCCAACACGCCAAAAATCGGTAAGGGGCCGGTGTCCCCAGAGCTGTCTCCGGTAGCTCGTTTCATCCAGCTGCGCAATCCTCACCCCATCGGAATCAGAATCCACATGCTTTGCCACAATATCCATAGCTATCTTGCACAGATAGAGATTGGTGCCAATTCCCGCTGTGGCCGTAATTCCCGTAGCTGCCAGAATTTCCTGTATTATTTTTTTCGCCAACTGTCTGGCAGTGAGCCCATAAGTGTTCAGATACTGAGTCACATCCATAAACACCTCGTCGATAGAATACACATGGATATCCTCAGGAGCCACATATTTTAGGTAAATCTGATAAATTTCCGTGCTGTATTCCATATAAAGAGACATACGGGGAGGAGCCGTGATATAAGAAACGGAAAGCTCAGGGCACACCCGCAGCTGCGCATCGTCCCAACAGGCGCCGGAAAAAGCATGTCCCGGCGCCTTATACCGGCGCTGTGCATTCACCTCTCTGACTCTCTGCACCACCTCAAACAGCCTGGCACGTCCCGAAATCCCGTAAGCCTTCAGAGAAGGCGATACGGCCAGACAGATGGTTTTTTCCGTGCGTTCCGCATCCGCCACCACAAGATTCGTGGTCAAAGGGTCAAGCCCCCTCTCCGCACACTCTACGGAAGCATAAAAGGATTTCAGATCGATGGCCATGTAAACGCAATTCTCCTGTGCCATTTTAATCTCCTCCAGTCACCTCTGTCAGTCAACACTCCCGCTGCAGGCAACAGGGGATCAAGAACTTTCCCCTTCCCGTGTGCATAAGAAAAAACGGCCCTCTCAAACAGAAGAACCGCTCTCCAGAACATGCGTTCCCTGTGTTGCAATTTTATTATAGCAAACGCACGTTCTTTTTTCAATAGCTTTTTGGAACTAATTTTTTCCAGACTCCATTTTCGGTTACTTTTCACGGCTTCGCCGTTCAAAGCAACATAATGCACACAAAACGAGCAAAAAGCGCTCATTTTGGCGCGTGCTGTCTCGGGCTTTTGTGCAAACAGAGTACAAAAACACCTCGCGGCCCCTACCCGTGAAAAGTAGCCATTTTCGTTACAGTTCACACGCAATGTCATGATGCCGTAGTCAAGCAGATATAATAATTGACATCATGTAGTTTTAATGATAAAATGTATAAAACTACATACAGTCAACCGATGGAGGTACATCATGGAACAGCAGATTTCAATTTCAGAATCAGAGTGGCGAGTGATGAAAATTGTTTGGAGCAATTCTCCGCAGACGCTTCCCGAAATATTGAATAAGCTAAAGGGAACTGCTTGGAGTAAAACAACCATTCAGACTTATCTTGCCCGTCTGGTAAAGAAAGGCGCATTGTCTACGAAGCGTCAGGGTAAAGGATACTTATACTATCCGGCAGTATCAGAAAGCGATTGCCAGCTTGCAGAAAGCCGTAATTTTTTAAGTCGTGTGTATGACGGTTCTCTTTCCAAAATGGTTATGGGATTTGTAAAAAACGGTAATCTTTCAAATGAGGAATTAAACGAATTGAAAAACTTAATAGCCGGCCAGGAGAAAACAGATGCAGATATTAGGTAATATTTTTAATGCAGTTATTTTTGTATCTGTCATTGGCAGTATCTTTACCGTTATATCGCTTTTTGTAAATTACGTTTTCTGCTGTAATTTGCCATTATGGTTCTCTTTCTGCGGCATGATATTTTTTTGCGTGCCATTCCTGTCGCCGGATGTATTTTTAATATCACCGGAAACACAGAATTGGATAAACGGTTTTCGGATTGCCAGTCTCTTGTGGGTGTGTGGATGCGGCGTTTTTCTTGTACATGATATATTACGTCTTTTGTTGGCAAAGCGGGCGATTAAAAATTATCAGATATGTAACAATGAGCGGTTAAATCGTATCTATTCCGAATGTGCGGCGGCCGCCACACGAAAGAAAGTACCCGTATTGTATTGCGGAACTTTGGATAACCCCATTTGTGTTACTGGCGTAATCTGCCCGGTAATCATTATGAATGAAACAATCATAGAGCAGTTGACAGACAATGAATTATCAGCCGTTTTTTTCCATGAATTGACCC
>OFGC01000931.1_pt1 | contig 24098 bp, 26 predicted proteins | sample 1521691 | NCBI WGS metagenome assembly OFGC01 (sample SAMEA3504121, study PRJEB24116) | mouse gut metagenome | biome: mouse gut; feature: mouse-associated habitat; material: faeces | place: Denmark | collected 2011
CTTCAGGGCTTGGGCAAGGGCGGTAAAAATTTTTCGTTGCAGATGATCCACGCTCCCCCGGTTTAGGTCATGGGCCTGGGCGTACTTCCGGATGGACAGCCCTTTCGCAAACCGCTCATCGAAATATCCAGTGTAATCATTCAGAACAGTTTTCAGGCAGTTCTTCAAAAAAGCCAAGTCACTCTTAAGCTCTTTAAAATCCTCTTTAGATATTCCGATGTATCGCTTCTCTCTGATGCAAAGTTCATACTTGGATAGGCTGACGCGATAGTTCTCGCAGAGCTTTTTCGCGTACTCGTAATAGGAGGCGGCACAAGGCCGGCACCAGGTATCGTACTCGTTATTGATATGGTCATCTGCCTTGCGCGGCGAACGAAAAAAGCCCTCCGCTTCAAAGCTCTCCACCACCGAGTCCAGCACCCGCATCTGGGTCTGCCGTTTGAACTTCGGCTGGCGCACGCCGCCCACCAAAACAGACTCGCAAAAAGACTGCTTGCTGGTGGTGTAGTAGGTGTGCTTCTCCGAATAGGTGGCTGGCATCCAGACGACCATTTCTTCGCTTGTGTCCGCATCCTTTGCCACGGTGACAACATAAATAAGTTTGCTGTCATAGCGCCGGTAGTACCCCGCGTAGATCCGCCTGTCCGCCATCTACCCACCTCCTTCGATGCCTACATTTTAGCACCAGCGCCGTCTTAGTGCAATGGCCTGTTGGATGGGATTGAAAACGGGATGCCTGTTTGAAGCAACGGAAAGAAAGGAATACCCATAATTACGCAAAAACGATCACAACACGATTACGGCCTACAGCAGATTGATATGAAAACCGCCCCCATTTGAAAATGTGAGGGCGGTTTCGTCTACTCGCATTCTATCAAAAGTTATATGCGGTTTTTATTCAATCTGTCCGGCCTTCCAATGCACTGTCAATAAGAGATTTGACTATTTGATAGTTCCGGAGTCCAAGGTAATCCACAGAAATGGTTCCATCCTTCCCAAAAATCACAGTTCGAGGAATCAATGTTGCTCCGTAGGTAGACGCATAGGCAGACGAAATGGTATCATTGGTGTCGCAGATTACGGGGAGAGTACATCCCACTCCGTCAAGGAAGCTCTGCACAGTTTTGGGGTCTTCTCCGCAGTTGATAAATATCATCTTCACTTCATCTGTGTCGTATTCGCTATAAAGTCGGGAAAAAACTGAGGGTTCCCCGGTAACACCCCATGTGAATGTAGCCCAAAAATTGACCACTACAACTTTTCCTGCTTGCTTTGAAAGGGTAAAACTTTCCCCTGTGCTAAGCTGCGCTGTGAAATCCAGCGACGGATCCCCCTGCCATGTATGGGTGGGCTGTATGTTGGTTTTTATCGTGACACGCTGTTCCGGCAAAGCCATACGGGTGGCAATCGCAGCTGCCTCCGAACGGAGAACGGAAGATGAGGGATGGAACGTCAACTTATCGTCTGATCCCGTCAGCACACCGGCCCTATAGAGAGAATAAACTTCCTGGGCATTTGCGGTAGATACATTGACGTCTGGAATCGCACCGTCAGCAATGTTGTTAATACTGTGCAGGGCAGATGCCGGGAGTGCATGGGCAAAAATAGTGGCAAACTGTATACGAGTCGTCGCGACATTGTAGTCCAGATAATCTTGGGTTAGAATCCCGACACGCTTTGCGTAGTCAACGTATACGGAGTACCACGGCGACGTCTGCTGGAAGTTTTCTGAACCGTTATAGTAAATGGAATGCAGCCGTGCGGCCATTGTAATCGCTTCAGACAGCTTGACAGGGCCGTTGGAAGAAAATGCGCCGTCGCTCCCTTTCATAAGCCCAAGCTCATACGCAGAACGTACCCCACTCGCATACCATGCTTCGGATGGGACATCGGTAAACATTCCGCTCTGATAAGTGTTGACCCTCTTGAAATTTCCCGTGCCCTCGGCAGCAGATGAGGTGGGCGGCAGCACATTGAAAGCCATAGCCACGGCCAGCAGGATCGATGTGATATGATATCTGAGTTTCACGAGGAAAATCTCCTCTCGCATAGTTGTGATTACGCATCAATCTGAAATAGCATTAACATCTCTCAATGATACGCTCGATATAGGAAGGTAACGATGTGCCCCCGGGTGCATACCTGGTCAGGACTGAACGTGGTGCCGTCGGTGTTGCTGCCGTTGGTCACTCCCTTTTCTACCGCCCAGGACACGGCCCCGGCATAGTCTGCGTTGGCATCCACATCGGTGAAACTGGCGGTATTCTTGGCTGTGGGCTTATCACACGCCTGCCAGATATAGTGACCGCCTCGGCCCGAGTGCAGCCCTTGTTGCCATCAAAAGTGTTGTCAATCATGTCCTTCTCCCGCGCCCACTCGACAGCCTTGTCCATATCCTCCGCGGAGGCCACGCCCCCATCCCGGGCCGCACGGTAAAGCAACGTCAGGATCTGGGCATGGGTGCAGTTCTGCCCGGGAGAGAATTTGGTTGCCGTTGTTCCGTTGGTGATGTTCTTTTCCACGGCCCAGGCCACAGGGTCTGCATACCACTCCCCTGCGGGCACATCGGTAAAGGTGGGGGCAGTGGGTTCCTGGCTGGGCAGGAATGTACTCACCGCTTCGCTATCCAACTTAAACGGCAGCATACCCATAGTGTAAATGTTACTGGAGCCAGGATAATAAAGATACAGTTCCAAGAAATAAAATACATCCTCCTCAAGTTCCCCCAGTTTGTATACTGCTGGAAGCTTAAATTGAACGGACTGGCCCGCGCTGAGCTGAACTATGCCGCCGACTACCTCTGCCACGTTGGTATCCTTAAAAAAGCCGTCTTTGGTCCGTACCTGACTGGTTACCCAATCTTGTTCATACACTCCGTTCCCATTGTTCACAAAAGCTGTTGAATGAATCACAATGTAGCTGCCATCATCAACTGTTCCAACGTGTTTCGCTGTAAAGACCGTGTCGGAAGTGACCGCATTGTATCCGCCCCCAGTGAGGGTTCTGCCATCTGTCAGAGCAAGTTTCATATCCTTTGATACATTGGTGCGCTCGCCAAAAGCGCCATTTTTGATGTACGCAAACGTCTTTCCATTTATTTCATAGGTCAAGGAAAAGTTTTTTGCCGCTTCTTCAGAAGATGGCGCCGCGAATGCCGGGAGAACCAGCCCTGTGCAGAAAGTAAGGGCCAGGAGCATCGCCAAAAACTCTTTCTTCATGTCGTACCTCTCCTTTTAGTATATTTTCCAGAAGATTGACTCTTTTAATAGCACCAACCTTTTGGGCAAAAATTGAGATTTCTATCACACTTTTTGGTGAAATATGTGGCATAGGCAAAACTACGAATATTATGAGAAACGCGGGTGCTGATACGGAACCTGCTCTGGCCCGCAATATAGGCCGTAAGAATCACATATCCAGTAGGTACCGTTCACATTTACCCTTGTCCATTGGTGTGAAAAGGCGTTCTCGTTGACATGTTCATAAGGGATCCCTAACATATTGAGGCACAGCCCGGTGGCCCGGGTACATCCGGCACAGGAGGCGGAATGATCCACAAAGAAACCGTAGGGATCAGCATAGTGGGCGGACTCCATAGAATAGGCTATGTTTTTCTCTGCCATTACCCGTGTGGCGAGGGCAATCGCGCATAACTGTGCTTCCCGGCCTAACCCTCTGATCGGATCAACGATTCTTTTTGCTTCCTCATAAGCCTGCGCGAATTGCTCGGAACTCGCCCTTTCCTTAACGCTTGGCAAATTTGCCAACTGGCTTACCGGCACAAGCTCGGGCGCTTTTTTCGTCAGCACAATGTGTTTGCGTAACGACGGCTCCACCACACGGCTCACAATAGCCACTGCCGCGCTGCGGGTAATATTCATTTCTGGGGCGAAGGTTCCGTGCTCATCGTTGCCTGTCAGGATCCCCGCCCGGTATAGGCGGTAGACAGCCTCCTGTTCTTTTGGGGATGGAATAGTGCCAATGCTGCCACATATGACAGTTGACAGATGTTGAAGGCGAGAGGTGCTGACGTTTTCTAATACCCCTGTCCCTTGCAAAGCCGCAACGGCATCCTGGCAGGGAGAACCGGCATATAAATCCGGAATGTCGTTTTGCGCTACCTCGTTGAGCTTTGGCATGACAGCATCGGGCAGGGCGTTGCTTATGAAGAAAGCAAAATCCAGACGGCTGATTGGTGCCGTATAGCTGTAGTCCCGCTTAATGATCCCGTTCGCCTTTGCGTAATCTACATAAGGTTGATACCATGGGGAAGCAACATCGAAAGTTGCATTATTTCTGTAGTAGGTGTTGTGAAGACGGCAAGCAATTACGACTGCCTCCGCTACTGTCAAATTGCCACCTACGTCAAACAGGTCGTTGTCTTTCCCGGTCATCAGTCCATATTCATAGGTGATCTTCACATTTTCTGCATACCAGTCAGAGGCAGACACATCAGAGAATTGCCCTGACTGATAGGTGTTGATTTTTTGAAAAGCGGTATCATTCGCTGCAAAGGCTGGAGATAGCAATGCAAAAAGCATACCTACGATCAATAGCGTAGTTATAAGTCTTTTGGCCATGGAATTCATTCCTTTCTAAACAGCTTTCCTCAAGCACGCATAAAAATACGTGATTATCGTGTTCAGTCAACACGCTTCATAATATTGGGGTAGGCAATAGCGGTAAGTTCCCATCCGTGGTACTTTGTTGACTTGTCGCGATAACTACATAAAGATATATAGTTCCCTCGGTTTTCTCGCGTAGGTGCAAAGGCCCAAAATCAGGGCAAAGATGGTAAATAATACGACTATTTTTTCATGCGTTTGCCCTCTGTCTTCCCAGTTCAGTTGGTAAAATGGATTGTGGCGTTTTGCAGAGGGCCATTGTCATCGTAAAAGCCAAGATCAATAGCTGCCCATTCCTCCTGTGTGCCTAGATAGTAAACATCGGTTAGACTATTGCAATTGAAAAATGCTTGCGCCCTAATTCCTTGCACACCTTTGGGAATCGTAATACTGCGTAAGTTAGAACAATCACGAAATGTGTTGTCTTCAATCAAGTATACATTGCGCGGAATCACAATATCTGTCAGTGCAATACAGCCAGCAAACGCATGCTCCCCAATATGAACTACACTGTCAGGGATTGTTATTTCTGTCAAGTTTGAACAACCCTCAAATGCCTCAACACCAATATACGTTGTTCCATCTGGAATACTATAGTGTGATGATCCCTTCCCTGCCGGATAACGAACCAGCTCTGATAGTTTTTTATTAAACAGTACACCATTTTGTGCTACAAAAGCAGAATTGTCAACATCGACTACAAATGACTTCAAATTATCGCATTCTGAAAATGACATTCCGTTCATCCATGTTACACCTCTTGGAATAGTAATACTTGACAAACTGGAACATCCATGGAATGCGCCTATTCCAATATCAGTCACACTGTTTGAAATAGTTACGCTTTTTAGTCCACTACATCCACTAAACGTGTAAGGTTCAATTTTGGTTAATCCGTTTGGAATCTTTATGCTGGACAGAGAATAACAAGCACCGAATGCGTTCTCTCCTATAGCCATCATGCTATCTGGAATGATAATACTTGAAAGATTCACGCAGTTGTAAAAAGCCTCCTCACCGATGTAAAATACGCTGTCCGGAATAACAACACTTGTCACATTAGTACAGTATGCAAAAGCGCCATCATATTGACCAATACTTGATTTCCCTCTAATCGCTGTTACCCCATCCGGAATTGTGACCGCTCCACCCGGTCCAGTGTATTTTACCAGGACATCGTCCTCAATTAGGAAATCAACCGTGTGGATTGTCTGAGTAGGTTTCGGCTTTTTCCATATTTCTACTATATCTGCTGGGTTTTCTCTCGGATCTTTATGGTTATACCAGTAGTATCGTATTGATACTTCGCGACTATATCCAATGGTGTATGTAGCCGTTTCGCCATCCATACCTTCGTCATTGATACCATTACTTTCCCATAAATCACCTTGATAGCACAAACCCCAAAGTCCAAGGTACGACGCCTTTGTTGGAATGCCAGAGGCGACTTCATCTATGATATCAGGAGCCCTGACCAGTATAATCTCGTCGCTTCCGCGGATGCTGAAATCATCAGACATAACCTGAACAAAAAAGTACAACGGGATTCGTCCATCTTCATAATAGATCGGTCTTGCGCCTCCTGTGTAAAGGCCTTCGTCAGTCTGATAGTCCGCTCCCCACAGTTCAGCCAGCGAATCAACCGTCATTCCAATATAATCAATAGGATAGAGGTCAGACCTTGAAATTGGTGTTGCTGCCGGTGCCGCTGTGGCAGACAGCTCCTGAGGCAACTCTTGTGATGAGGCGGGGTTTGGAATCGTTATTTCAGTAATCGCAGCATAAAGTTTGGTATCCCCGGTGGCAACAAACCCATCCCTTAGAGTTTCTACTGCCGCTTTGGTGTCGTTTAGCGCATTGTAAGCTTCTGCCAATTTTTCGTAGTTCTCCACATGGTTAGGGTCAATCTCAATGGCAGCAATAAATGCCGGAATAGCTTCCTCGTATTTCCCTTCAGACGAGTAACGCATACCAAGCTCATACTGCTCTTGCCAAGAGGCTCCTCCCACATTTTTCGAACAGGCGCATAGGCCCAGCATCAAAGCTACCGCAGTTAATAATGAAATAATCTTTTTCATTGTCTGTTCTCCCAATTCAGCTGTCAAAATGAATCGTGGCAGACAGTAGTGCATCGCCGATCCCGTATGGGTGCTTGATGGCATCCCATTGATCCAAGCTGCCGCTATAATAAATGTCGGTTAAGCTGCTACAGCCGTAAAACGCACCATCCCCAATGACAGTCACACTATTTGGAATAGTTACGCTGATCAAACTGTCACAATAGGTAAACGCGCCATCCCCAATGCTGGTCACACTGCTTGGAATTGAAACGTTGCTCTCTCCAAAGCACTCTCTAAACGCACAATCTCCAATGCTGGTCACGCCGTTCAAGATTTCAATGGATTCAATAGAGTCATTATAGAAGCTCCATGGCCGGTAATAATTCCCATAGTCATAGTCCTCCATTCTGCCGGCTCCACTAATGGTCAGCGTTTTAGTCCCCTCGTCATAATGCCACGAAATATTTGAGGATGTATTGCCGCGTATAGATTCCTGTGTTTGAGCGGGATTTGGGCTTGGTTCGGGCTCTGAAGTTGACATGGATTCCAACATGAACAATTCATCAATCCGGGTCTTCAGATGTGCGCTTTCGGTGGCGACATAGCCGTCCCGCAGAGCTTGCAGCATTGCCTCAGTGTCAGCCAGCGCCAAGTAGGCATCCGCCAACTTCTCATATACTTCTGCCTGTTTGGAGTTGATTTCAATAGCGGCAGTAAAAGCCATAACAGCTTCTTCATAGTTCCCCTCGGACAAATATTGAACGCCCAGATCAAATTGTTCGTGACAAGTGGGATCCTGTACCTTGGCAGAGCAGGCGCAAAGATCCAACAACAGGGTCAGTGCGGCAAACAATGCCGTGACTTTTTTCATAATGCATCCCTCTCTTTTGTTTAGAGCCAATCGGGTTGCGTGTAGCGTAACATCTCCAAAGGCCGTGGTGAGGTTTCGGTCATAGTAACCGCTGGGGACGGGATCCTGATCTCGTCCCCAGGCGTCTGATGTTCGTTATTTCTATAGGCTTCTTCAGTAGACTTATTTATAGAGCGTATATTCTGTCCATTCGGAAGCACCATTGGCATTGACCGCCCTCACCCGGTAATCGTAAGAATTGTAGTTGCCCAAACCGGTGGAGATGTAGGAAGTGCCGGAGGAATAATCCCTGTCGGTCTTCCACGCGTTGCCCGTTGTGGGCGTCCGGTACTGCACCTCATAACGTGCCGCGCCGCTGACTGGATCCCAGGAGATCCTGGCCTGCCACTTGGGGCCGGTGGATGTCCAGGTTCCGGAGACATTGGTGGGTGCTGCAGGCATTACAGGGGTGGGTGCTGTGACAACAGGCGCCGGATCTGGAGTTGACACTGTTTTGACAAGCGTATACTCTGTCCAGTCGGAAGCGCCGTTCGCATTCACCGCCCGCACTCGGTAATCATAGGAATTATAGTCACCCAAGCCGGTGGAGATGTAGGAGGTGCCGGAGGAATAATCCCCGTCTGTCTTCCATGCGTTGCCCGTTTTGGGCGTCCGATACTGCACCTCATAGCGTGTCGCACCGCTGACCGCGTTCCAGGAGATTCTGGCCTGCCACTTAGGACCTGTGGATGTCCATTCGCCTGATACACTGCTGGGCGCGGCAGGTTTCCCCGTTTCCGACTTGTCGAGCGGGTATTCTGCCCAAGCGGAAGATATGCCGGACTTCACCGCTTTCACGCGGAGAGAATAAGACGAACTGCTGTCCAGGTTATTGAAAACATAGGACGTTTTGTATTCATGATGCACAGGGAAAGATCCACCCAATTCCCGCCATCTTTTTTATAACTGACTTCGTAACGATCCACATCGTTGACCGGATTCCAAGTCAGCTCTGCCGCTGCATTGCTTCCCGTTGACGTCCACCTGCCAGAGACGCCTGTGGGGGCGGCAACCGTTAAGAAAATCGAAGGATCTTTCTTTAGCAAATCGGCAATAATATTTTGGGGGGCAGAAAGGGAACACTCCGTCCAGCCGGAAGAACCGGCGGCATTGACTGCCTCTACGCGGAAATTCCAGGAGGCATCCATGCCCAACTCAAGGAAAGTGTAAGACGTTCCGAATGTGGTGGGAGCTGAACACCAAACGCTCTCATTTGCTTTCTTATACTGAACCTTGTAAGATTCGGCCCCGCTGACTGCGTTCCAGGAAACTCTTGGGTTCATCCCACGGCAAATAGTCCAGCCGGCAGAAAGATTTCCTGGCTTGGCCGGCGGCGTTGACGGCGTTGGTGTTGTTGGTTCGGTTGATTCTGCCCCAGATCCTGGCCCGTACTTGGGCAAAGTGTAAGGCATCCAGGTAGATTTGCCGCCTGCGTTATAGGCCTGCACCCGGTATTCATAATAATCATACCTGCCTAAGCCTTTGGAGATGTAGGAGTTGCCGGATTTATAATCCCCGTCTGTCTTCCATTCATTATTTCCCATCGCAGGCGTCCGATATTGGACATGATACCCTGTCGCGCCGCTGACCGGGTTCCAGGAGATCTCGGCCTGCCACTGGGGGCCTCTGGATGTCCATTTGCCGGTAAGGTTCGTGGGGGCCGCCGGAGAGTCAACGTGAACCGGCAAATAGATATAGCCCAATACTTTACAGTGCCTTCCATCATCCGCACGCCATCGCACATCTCCTCGCTTAGTCGCAGCAGTTACTTCTCCGTCTGCTATCCCACCTTTAGCTCTATAAGCAGTTCCTGTGCGACCCGCTTCATCAACTGTCATTGTATTCCCATTCACAGCCGTCACGAGTGCAACATGGCCATACTCCACGTCTTTGCCGTTCTTGTCTTTGTACCACACACCATCGTACACCACAATAGAATTGGGTTTAGGCGTGTATCCTGTGTCATAGCCGGCCTTATATGCCTTATCGAACCAGTTCTTTGCATTCCCCCAGCCCGACTCCGACAGTTTAAAACCAAGATCGTTGTATATCCTTTGCCAAACATAAGCTGTACATTGCCAAGTCCGTGTACCTTTAAAATATTGTGTGCCTCTACCTGAATCTGCATGGTAATAAGGGTTGTTTTCAGTAATATTAATGTATGAGCGATAGTTTTTTTCAAACTCATCAATTTCACGCTTTTCTTCATCTGTAATGGCTCTCGCCGTCGGCACCAAGGCACCCACCAGCGTGAACGCCATGCAGAGACACAGGAACATGGAAACTATCCGCTTTTTCATAACTTTCAACTCCTTTTTGGTTTTTATGTTTCCACCGGATCGCGCTTACAGGTACGGATGCTTGTAGGGAGCCGGTTCCGGCCCGCAGTAAAGGCCGTAGGCGTCGCAGATCCAGTAGGTCCCATCCACGTTGACGCGGCACCACTGATGGCTCCACTGGTTCTCGTTGACGTGCTCATAGGGGATCCCCAAGATATTCAGGCAGAGGCCGGTGGCCCTGGCGCATCCCGCGCAGGAGGCCTCACCCAGCACAAAGTAGCCGTAGGGGTCACTGTAATGTGCCGCCGAGGTGGAATATGTGATGCCGTCCTCCGCCAGCCGCCGCAGTTCCGACGCGATGCCATAGAGCTGCTCTTCCCGGCTCATTCCCGCATAAGGGGCGACGATCTGCACCGCGGCATTGTAGGCTTCGGTGAGCTCGACGTCCGAAAGGTTTTCCCGAATGCTTTTCAGGTTTGCCAGCTGCTTTATGGGCACCGCCGCGAAATATGGCGTATCAAGCGTAATGGTTTTCCGCAGGGATGTATTTGCCATGCGGCTGACGATGGCCGCGGCCGCGCCGCGGGTAATGTTGGAAGACGGGATAAAGGTGCCCTTCGTGTCATTGCCGGTAAGGATGCCTGCCCGGTATAGGCGATACACGGCGTCATAATAATCGGCCCCCTTCTCCACATCGGGGATAGCGCCGTCCACCACGGTATTGACCGCCGGGAGAACGGCATTGGGCAGGGATGCCCCCAAAATCACGGCGAATTCGGCTCGGCTGATGGGGGAATTATAGTTCTCATATTCTTTGGCAATGATCCCCTGCCCCAAAGCATACTCCACATAGGGCTCCAAATAGTTCTGCGCCCCGATGGCCTGGAAGGTTGCCTCATTGGCGTAGTATGTATTATGCAGGCGGCAGGCCATAATAATGGCTTGGCCGATGGTCACGCTGCCATCAGGCTGGAACTCGGTGTTTGACACGCCATTCATAAGCCCGAATTCATAGGCGGTTTTCACGTTGGCCGCCCATAGGCTTCCGGCGGGGACGTCGACAAACTGGCCTTCCTTGTAATCCATCTTTTTCTCAAAACCGGAAATGCCAGTGGCGGAGGCAGGGACACAGAGCGATAGGAGCAGGATGATGCTCAGCAGCAGGGATGTGAATTTTTTCATGCAATCATCTCCTAATTATTAATAAAGTGCGCTCTCTTGTAAGAATGCTGGCTCTGGCTCACAACGTGTGGGTTACAAGCCACTCCCCCTATTGCAAAAATTTGCCGCGTATGGTAGAATTATCACGTTCAAAATGCGAAAAAAGCGGTAGGCCGTTGTTCAAAACGGCAATTTCTGTTCAGAGACACAGCTCATTTAAGGTGGACCACAACCCACGCTTTATAGTCCAAATTACTCCTTGCACCACCGCTGGAAGGTTCCGTGAGCCACCCCCAGTTCTCTTGCAGCTGCTCTTCCGCTGATTTCTCCCCTGCGCCATGCGGCCATGACAGATTCATAGTTCTCCCCCCGCTCTTTGAACTTCCGCCCAAAATGTATACCCTTGGCCTTGGCCGCTGCAATTCCTTCGGCCTGCCGCTGGCGGTTAAATTCCCGCTCTGTCTGAGCCACATAAGACAATAACTGGAGTAAAATATCGGCAATCAGCGCCCCTGTAAGATCCCTCCCCTGGCGGGTATCCAGCAGCGGCATGTCCAGCACCACAATATCAACCTGTTTTTCCCGGGTCAATAAACGCCATTACTCCAAAATTTCTTCATAATCCCGCCCCAGCTGGTCGATACTTTTAATGACAAGAGTATCCCCTGTTTTTAATTTTTGTATCAACCGCTGATATCCAGGACGCTCAAAATCTTTACCGCTCTGTTTGTCCAATATGATACTGCTATTTGCTATACCAAAATTTCGCATGGCAATCATCTGTCTATCCTCGTTTTGCTCTTTGGTTGAGACGCGGACATATCCATATGTATTCATATTGCTCCTCCTCTTTTTTTAAATTCATTTTAAAGGAAGCCTAAAGTTATGCAATTTAAAATTGTCCTGAAAGAGACAAGGATATGCTAATGATTGGTATGCCCTGTCAGATATTTTGTGGGAAAAGTCTTTGAACTGAATATTACGATGTTTTAAGGCTTAGGCGAATCGAGTAGAGAAGATTCATCTTCCCTACTCGCCGCGCGGGGCGCGTGCAGCAAAGCTGCTAATTTACTTACGCGCCCCTGCGCATAAAAAGGCAGCAATCGTAACGACTGCTGCCCTCTTCACCCATATATTATACTCCTTTAATTTCTTTGATCTTTGCTTCCAATGCTTCCACGCCGTTTTTAGCGTTCGTGATCGCCGTACACTGCTCCACAAAATCATTGTACTCTGCTTCTTTAAACTGTTCATAATACAGTTTCCCGATCTCCAGGTAATTCTTTTTCATTACCTCTTCACATGTGCTGATCTGGCTTCTCAAGCTGGCTATCTCGGCAAAATCCTTCGCTTTGTCGGCCACATCCTTTCCTTTCGCTGTAATCGTTTCTCCTACCTTTTCAAAAAATTCCATTTTCTCGTCCTCCTTCTTTATATTTTCGGCTTTCTTTTACATACTCTTTTGCATTGAGCCGATTTGCCTCCATTTCCTGTTCCGTTACCTTCCGCTTGATTTTTGCGGGATTCCCGAGTACCAGGGAATCATCCGGCACTACCATGTTCTGCGTCACCAGCGCCCCTGCTCCAACAATACAGTTCTCTCCTATTCTTGCACCGTTTAGTATGATGGCTCCCATTCCAATCAGGGTATTATCCTCTATCCGGCAGCCGTGAAGCACCGCGCCATGCCCTACCGTTACATCATTGCCAATAGAAACCGGAAAGTGCCGGTCTACATGTACCACCGTATTATCCTGAATATTGCTCCGCTTCCCGATCCTTATCTCTCCCCGATCCCCCCTTACGGTGGCATGAAACCAGATGCTGCTTTCTTCTCCTACATAGACATCGCCAAAGACAATCGCGCCATCCGCTATAAATGCGCTTTCATGTATCTCCATCTCTCTTTGCGTCCTTCCTCCTGTCTATCATATAATATAATATATGATATAATATTATATACCCTTTCACTTCATATGGCAACTAATATTCTCACAAATCTTTGAAAATCAATAGGAAAGCGGCAAAGCTTGTCTCGATTTTTCATCCAAACACTCTTTGCCGCCCTTTATTACCGCTTACTTCGCCAATGGCTCCATATTCCTAATATTGGCATCCACACGAGCATAACGCTCATTCCTGCCATAAAGCAATAACCCTCGATTCCCATTTTCCCCATCTGCCCTGTCCTTGATTTCCGGTCATTATCCAGTATGGCGGTGAAACGGGAAAAATATACTTTTACTCATCAATATGTTCTAAAAAACATCCTTTTTCATGGGAATAAATCACGCCGATGGCTTGCAGGTACGCATAAATAATCGTCGTCCCCACAAATTTCATGCCGCGCTTTTTCAGATCCTCCGACACCCGGTCCGAAAGATCCGAACGGCTGCATTCCTTCTCATAAATCACTTTTCCTTCCGTCCAATGCCAGATATAATTGGAAAAGCTTTGGAATTCCTGTTGTATTCTGCGGAATACTATGGCATTTGTAACCGCCGCCCGGATCTTCCTTCCATTGCGGATAATCCCGGCATTTTCCTGCAATTCCTGCAGACGCTCCTCTTCATAGGCACACACCTTTTCCAAATCAAAATTGTCAAAAGCCTGTCGGAACGCCACCTGTTTGTTCAATACGCATTCCCACGAAAGCCCCGCCTGAAAAGATTCCAACACCAGCATTTCAAATAATTTATGATCGTCATACACGGGAACTCCCCATTCCTCGTCGTGATAGCGGAGATATCTTTCATTTTTCGGATTTGCCCAACGGCATCTTATTTTTCCGTCTTCCCATTCCATTTCCAAACCTCTTCTGCTTCCTGCAGCTTTATTAAGAGTTTTTTCTCAGCCTTCTCACGCTCATAGTCCTCAATATCCATTGATCAGCAAATCCCCTGTGCCGTCATAGCCTCGGCAACTTTCAAAAATCCTGCGATGTTTGCTCCGGCCACGTAATTTCCTTCCATGTTATATTTTTTCGAAGCTTCATCCAGATTGTGGAAGATATTTACCATAATATTTTTCAGCTTTGCATCCACTTCCTCAAAAGTCCAGCTCAGTCTTTCACTGTTCTGGCTCATTTCCAGGGCGGAAGTAGCTACGCCGCCGGCATTGGAAGCCTTGCCCGGGCAAAACAGCACTCCGTTTTCCTGTAAATATTCGGTCGCTTCCAGCGTAGTAGGCATGTTGGCACCCTCCGCTACTGCGAAACAGCCGTTTGCCACCAATGCTTTTGCGTCTTCCAGATCCAATTCGTTTTGCGTTGCGCAAGGAAGAGCGATATCGCATTTCACGCTCCATACCTTGGAGCTTCCAACCTCATGATATTCCGCACTGGGCCTTGCCGCCGCATATTCCGTGAGCCTTGCCCTTTTTACTTCCTTAATTTCCTTCAGCAGCGCCACATCAATTCCTTCCGGGTCATAGATCCATCCCGTGGAGTCGGAGCATGTTACCGGCTTGCCGCCAAGCTGCTGTGCCTTTTCGATAGCATAAATAGCCACGTTGCCGGCACCTGATACCGCAATCGTCTTGCCCGCAATATCTTTGCCGTTGCATTTCAGCATTTCTTCGGTCAGATAAAGCAAACCATATCCCGTTGCCTGTGTCCTTGCCAGGGAACCGCCGTATGTAAGCCCCTTTCCGGTCAGCACGCCTTCATAACGGTTGCGGATTCTCTTATACTGTCCGTACATATAGCCGATCTCCCTGCCGCCTACACCGATATCCCCGGCGGGTACATCCGTATCCGGGCCGATATGCCTGTAGAGTTCCGTCATAAAACTCTGGCAGAAAGCCATTACTTCCCTATCGGATTTTCCCTTAGGATCAAAATCGCAGCCGCCCTTGCCGCCGCCGATCGGAAGGCCTGTCAAAGAGTTTTTAAAGATCTGTTCAAAACCTAAAAATTTAATAATGCCAAGATTTACCGAAGGATGGAACCTCAAGCCTCCCTTGTAGGGGCCGATCGCGCTATTGAACTGTACGCGGAAGCCGTTATTTACCTGTACCTGCCCCTTGTCATCCACCCAGGGAACGCGGAACATAACTACTCTCTCCGGCGTTACCAATCTCTCCAGCAACGCATCCTTTCTATATACATCTTCGTTTGCCTCGATCACTACGCGCAAAGATTCCAGCACTTCCTTGACCGCCTGGTGGAATTCCGGCTGAGCCGGGTTCTTAGCCACTACCAAATCAAAAACCTCATCAACGTATGACATCTTTATGCCCTCCTTTATTTTATATAAACAAGCCAATAGTATCCTCTTCCGGGCAGCCTGTATCGTTTACCGGCCACCCACGTATTATTATATAATGCCGTTTTTGATTGCACAAGACGCTTAAGTAAACGAAACTGTAAAAGTTTTTCCCTCATTTTTATTCAAATTGTACAATGATACATGTATACAATTATAAATACTTCTTCAACCGTTCAATATTTTTTTCTTCAAAATCCATCAGTTCTTTCGCAATCTCCAGGGAAGTATGATCCGCCCTTTCATGATGGTTTAACGACTTGCACATATCGGTGATCCCCCTGTTGCTTCCCTGGATCATCAGCTCCGCTATATGGCTCGTACTCGTGTTAAATAAGGTGTTAGAGTGAATTCCCCCTACCAGCATCATCTGGCTGACATTATTCGTCCGGTATGGTTCCGCCTTCCCTTCCAATATTCTGTCCAATGCCTTATTATGGATTTCCGAATATTTTAGCGCCTGTTTCGATAACTGCACCGCCAGATCATCATCATATACTTTATCGCTGATCGTATCGATCGCCTTCATCGCCATCTCCGTATTTTTTTGCACTTCCCTTAAAATTTCCGCATCATCTCTTTTCATATTTTCCTCCATTTCGCAAGTTTGTGGATGCCGTGCAGACACAAACCTGGTTCTCTCCTTATCCGAACTTACTGAAAGTATCCGCCGGACATAATCGAGTAGAGAAGATTCATCTTCCCCACTCGCCGCGCGGGGTGCGTGCAGCAAAGCTGCTAATTTCCTTACGCACCCCTGCGCATAAAAAAAGGTATAAGCATATCTTTATGCCTATACCTTTATTTTATCCTTTCCTATTCAGGCTATTCATTTTCCTGTCCGTATTTTCCGCGGTGTCCTCTGTTCTTCTGCCCCCGTACCGCTATTCTACATAATCCGATTTTACATATGCCGTCTCGCCGTTATATTTTACCCTCGTCCATCCGTCGGCCTGTTTCATCAGCAGTTCCAGCTTTTCACCGGTATATGCCAGTCCCAGCTTCTGCCCGTTTTCACTGGCCGATTTTCTGACATTGACATTTTCAATCACGGTAACGGTCTGTACATCCGCCGTATTCGTATTATTCGTGCTTGTATTTTCCGTATTGCCGCCGGCATTTTCATCCTCGGTATCCGCCGCTTCCGGTTCCTCCGCATCCGCTTGTGCCAGTTCCACGGTTTCTCCGGAAACTACTTCCAGATATTCGCTCTTAATAAATGCGTCTCTTCCTTCGAAGCTGATTTTACTCCATCCATTTCCTTTTTCTTCCAGAAGGGTAAATTCATCATCTATCTGGGCTTTCCCAAGCTTATCCGCCGTTTCGCTGTCGGAACTCCTTATATTGACCACATCCGTAGCTTTTACCGTTTTTATGGTTGCCGTCTGCTGCTGTTGTTCTGCGGCTTCCTGTGGCGCTTCTTCCTGTGCCGCCTCCTGTTCTGCGGCTGCCTGTGCTTCTTCTTCCGCTCTCTTCGCATCCTCTTCCGCCTTCGCGAGTATCTCGCCTACGGAAGCATCAATCCGGGTAGACAGATCCGCAAGAAAAGCATTCAACTCTTCATCGCTCGCCAAAAGCTCATTGTACTCCGCCACGGCCTTGTTATTCAGATCCACCATATCGTCCTGCAAGGAAATCTCGCGGATATAATTCGTTACTACGGAATTAGCCTCTCCGCCGTTGATATAACACTTTCCTTCCTCATCCGTGCAAACATAAAACGCTTGCATTCCGGGTACCGGCTTGTCATATTCCGTAAACTTCACTTTGGAATATACATAAACAAGATAAGATCCCTCTACGGGCCCCAGTTTCGTATATACATCCAGTTCCTGATAAGAATCCACGTATTTGCTCATTTCCTGGATTCTGATCTTTTCCTTATCTTCCACATAAGCGTTCATGGATTCTACCGCTTCGATATTTCCTTCTGCCATCGCCGCATAGTAATCGCTCATCAGTGTATTTACTGCAGGATATGCATTGACTTCCAGCTCCAGCTGTGGTAATTCTTCTTCCGGTACCGCGCTTTCTTCTCCCGAAGCTGCGGCAGGATCTACTCCCGCCAGCTGGGCCTCCGCTTCCTCCGCCGCTTTCTTATTCGCGTTTACCGCCACTAATACCGTTATTAAAACGCATACTAAAAGAACGATGGGCATCACAATCTTTGTATGATCCGACACCCATTCTTTCATATCTTCAATTTGATCGCCAATTCCCCCATGCAAAGATGATTTTCTCCGTCTGCCCATAAACCAACAAATATCCTTTCTTTCATCTAATACATTTGTCTGCTTCTGCTATTGTCAGAGTGATGCAATGCACCCGGCAGGAATCGAACCTGCATTAAAGGCGTCGGAGGCCTTCGTTCTATCCGTTAGACTACGAGTGCGCTTTTACTTCATTCGTGATGGAACGATTTGATAAATATTACAAATTTGTTACATCACTCTGATTATAATAGCACAAGAGACGCATATTGTCTAGTATAGTTTTTATGAATCTCTAAAACAATTTTTTGATTTTTTTACATTTTCTTGAAAAGTAGTAGACGGAATCGGTTAAAACATCCTCCGGTTCTACCTGGGTTTCGTTGATTTCACATACCATTTTCCATAATTCTTCCGGTTCCTGAAGCCCGTCATCCGGCACGAGAATGACCTCGTGTACCGAACTCGGCAGTATAAAAATACTTTTTCCCATTTCATCGGAAAATTCCTCAATGGTATCCCTGTAAAACATTGCAGCAGCGCCGAACAGCTTTTTTTCGTTTCCAAGCACAAACATCCTGCCGCCCTTTCCAAAACCGGAATCCGGCGCGTTTCCCTCTGCCGTTTGTTCCATGTCTTCCATCGTCCCCTCCCCGATCTCATCCACGGAACAAATTTCTTTCATCATTTCTTCCATAGAAAGTATCCTTGCCGGAAGGATGCGCGGGGTATTCTTCTGGGCATCCCAATAGAGGCGTTCCTTTGTCACGCCCCACATCTTCAAATGGCTGTTATATACAAGAATGGTTGCACTGTCCAATTCCTTCTGCGGTACATGGCAGTAAAATACAAGAGCCATATCCAAAAACAGGATATGGGGAATCTGGCGCAGCAGCTCCTTATTCCGCGCGTAACCGACCGCCTTAAATACGACCTTCTCCTTCATCTTCTCATAATCCAGGAAAAAACTCATATCGACGCTGGCCTCCGGCTTGCTTTCCTTATAGATCCTGCGCACTTTATCCATCACTGCCCGGAAAGTTTCCCCCTCCTCATATGCCGCATACAGTCCATCCATATAAATATTAGGTGAAATGTTCATTCCGTCTTTGGATACCGTAATGCCATGAAGAACCACCCCGTTATTTTTTGTAATTTGTTTTACGGAGAGCGTCATTTCCTCCCCGATTTCCTCTGCCAGATTCTTTTTTACTTTCTGGCAAAAATCCATAATTTCCATAAATATACCTCTCTTTGTTTTTGTTTTGGATTTTCAGGCGATATGCCTAAGATGTGATTAGCGTGAGAAGTGTTTCTACAGCTCACAGCAAAGGCTGTTTCGCTAAGAACCACCAAGTCTCACGCGTGAGAAGTGTTTCTACAGCTCACAGCAAAGGCTGTTTCGCTAAGAACCCCTGCGCATAAAAAAAGACAACGGAAATCATCCATTGTCTTATAAGCCAAATGATGGACTGCCTGTCCGCAGCAGATTCCATATTTCTGATAGCAAGATAACAGGCAGGACTATACTCTGGAGAGATACTCCCCTGTCCTGGTGTCGATTTTGATTACATCGCCCTGATTTACAAATAAGGGAACGTAAACGGTAGCTCCTGTCTCCACAACAGCGGGCTTGGTAGCTCCTGTCGCCGTATCTCCTTTAAAACCAGGCTCCGTCTCCGTAATCTCCAACTCTACAAACAACGGCGGTTCGATCGCAAACACGTTACCGTTATGGGAGCATACCTTTACCATTTCATTTTCTTTTACAAATTTGAGGGTATCTCCGATAGCTTCTTCGTTCAATGCAATCTGTTCATAATTCTCAACGTCCATGAAATGATATAAATCGCCGTCTGAATATAAATACTGCATATCTTTTCTATCAATACGTGCTTGCGGGCATTTCTCTGTCGGGCGGAAGGTCTTCTCGATCACGCCGCCGTTCTTCACATTCTTCAGCTTTGTTCTTACGAACGCGGCTCCTTTGCCCGGTTTTACATGCTGAAACTCAATAATCTGGTATATATTATTATCTAACTCAATAGTAATACCATTTCTGAAATCACCTGCAGAAATCATAAAATATTCCTCCTAAATTTTTCACGTTATAATTCTTTACTAGTTTATACTAAAAATACTGATATTTCAACTACTTTTTCAAACAAAAATCGATTGCTTCCAGATATCCTTCCAGCCCATGTCCATAGATCTGCGCGTCACAAGCCGGAGCCGTTACGGACACCTTCCTAAATTCTTCTCTTTTCGTAATATCCGAAATATGAATCTCCACCTTCGTCACTTCTATGCTTGCCAGCGCGTCCCTGATCGCATAGCTGTAATGGGTATATGCCCCCGGATTAATGACAATTCCCTCCGTACCGTCAAAATAAGCATCCTGGATGCGGTCAATAATCGCTCCCTCATGATTGCTCTGAAATACTTCAATGGCGCATCCGTTCTCTTTCCCCTTTTTTGCTATCATATCAAGCAGATCATCATAATTCTGTGTCCCATAGACGCCCTTTTCCCTAATCCCCAGAAAATTCAAATTCGGTCCGTTAATTACCAGCAGCTTCATCTCCATCCCCCTATTCTTTCCAAAATTTCATCCACGATCCCATCCGTCGTCTTTTCATCCGTATCAATCACAATATCAGCAGCGCTTTCGTACACCGGCGCGCGCATTTCCAACAGCCGTTTCACCTTTTCCTCTTTCTCTTCCCCTTGCAGGAGAGGGCGCGACATATCTCCGGCCAGTCTGCTGCATACGGTCTCCGGCCTCACCCGCAGGTATATAACTGTTCCAAGCTTTTTTAAAAGCTCCCTGTTATCTTCCCTCATGGGCAGACCGCCTCCTGTGGATATAATTTTCCCTCCGGATCCCCTCAGCAGCTTTTCCAAATATCCGGTTTCCATCTTTCGGAATTCTTCTTCCCCCAGTCTTTCAAAAATCTCCGGTATCCGCATATGATAAAGCCTTTCAATTTCCTTATCCGTATCCACCATAGTCCGGCGCAGCCGGTAAGAAAGGCTGATTCCTGCACTCGTTTTCCCGCTGCCCATAAAACCGATTAAAATAATATTTTTCATTCCTCTATTCCCATCGCTTCTTTCATCTTATCGTATACGATAATGACATCTTCTTCTGAAACGGATGTGCCGTTCCATAGTTCATAGGCCTCCACCCCCTGATAGAGCAGCATCTTAAGCCCATGATATGCCTTTCCGCCCGCATCCCTTACCATCTTCATAAATCGCGTACAGGACGGGCGGTAGATCAAATCAAAACCGGTATGTATCCTTTCATAAAAAGCCCTGTCTTCCATAACCGCTGCGTCCGTATCGGGATAAAGCCCTACGCTTGTCGCCTGAATGGCAAGATACTTCCGGCCCGCCGGAAGCGCTCCATAATCCTCCAGGCGCATCGGAACTACTGATTCCCTTCCGAATGCATCGTTGACCTCTTTCGCCACTTTCCGCGCTTTCTCCTCCGTCCGGTTCATCATATAAACCCGGCCGGCTCCTTTGGAAACGCATAAAAAAGCAGCCGCACGGGCTGCGCCTCCCGCTCCGAGTATAAGTATCTCCTCGCCTTCGACACTTATTCCTTCACTGCGCATCGCGCGATAAAGCCCCGTCGCATCCGTATTGTATCCTTTATAGCCTTTTTCCGTCCGTACCAGAGTATTCACGGCTCCTATTTTTTCCGCGATTTCGTCCACCCCGGCCAGACATCCTATGGCTTCGCTCTTGTAGGGAACCGTCACATTCAGCCCGAGCGCATTTAATGCGAAAGCCCCCTCTATCGCCTTCCTTAGCTGACCCTTTTCCACATGAAAGGGAACATAGACCATGTTTCTTCCTTCTCTTTCCGCCAAAGTATTATGAATTACCGGCGATATGGTATGTTCCACCGGATTCCCTATCAGCCCGCATAGCCTCGTATGCCCGTCTATCTGCCGCATTCTTCTCCTCCCGTTTCCCTTCCGTTCTTTTAGCCCTGTATCCTCGATAAACTGCCTTATTGCCGGCGGCGTTTTTGATCCCGTACATAGAAAAACAGTACGATCTTCTCCAAATACCGTTTCAGTACGATCTGAATCTCCTCTTTGGGATGAATCGGCTTTACGAGAAAAGTCCGTATTCCCGCCTTCTTTGCCCCCCATATGTCCGTAAAAAGCTGGTCTCCCACAAACAGAGCATGTTCCTTATCCACTCCCAGCCTTTCCATCGCCTTCCGGTAATTCCCCGTAGCCGGTTTGCCCGCCTTAAAAATATACTGAACCCTGACCGCATCGTTAAACATCTTCACCCGGGGTTCCTTATTATTGGACAGGAGCATGATCCCATATCCCAGCTCCTTCAGCCTGGCAAACAGTTCCTTGCTCCTGTCATCCGCCGGTGCACCGTGGGGAACCAGCGTATTATCGATATCGAAAATAATCCCCCGATAGCCTTCCTTATAAAGCTTCCCGTAATCAATCCCATAAGCCGAGTCCACATAGGCATCGGGGTAAAATCTCTGCAACATAATCTTTCCTGCCTTATTTCTTAATTGCTGTCCAAAACCTTTTTTAATTCATCCATAAAGGTATTAATGTCCTTAAATTCCCTGTACACCGAAGCAAATCTGACATAAGCCACCGCGTCCATATCCTTCAATTTGTTCATTACCATTTCGCCGATATCCTGCGTGGAAATCTCCCTCTCTTCCATATTAAAGATCTCCGTTTCCACTTCCTCCACAAGTTTATCGATCTGTCCGGCGCTTACCGGGCGCTTATGGCATGCCCTAAGTACGCCCGCCTCGATTTTAGACCGGTCATAGGTTTCCCTGTTATTATCTTTTTTAATAATAATCAACGGAATCGTCTCGATCTTTTCATAAGTGGTAAACCTCTTATCGCATTCATCGCACACCCGTCTACGCCTGATAGAATTATTATCTTCCGCCGGCCTCGAATCGATTACCCTCGTATTGTCATGACCGCAAAAAGGACACTTCATACCATTCCCTCCTTCACTTTTCTTCCAATCTACCCCTATGCTCTCTGGCATGAGCTTTAGAAGTATTTCTCACACTCCTATCCGCGCAAATGGAATCTTTCCACCTGCTCATTCAATGTCACTGCCTGAGCGGACAACTCCTCGCTGGTAGCCGAAGTTTCCTGCGCAGCCGCCGAATTATTTTCCACAACCGCTGAAATCTGTTCCACGCTCTTTTCAATTCCCTTGATGGACGCCGCTTCCTTATCCGATGCCATCCTGATTTCACCTACCGCGATCAGTACATGTTCCAGCCCTTCCATCGCTTTATTGGTAGCATTCGCCGTTTCTTCCGTAATATCATTCCCCTTTATAACCTCCTGTAAGGAAGTTTCGATCAGCCGCTTCGTCTTTACCGCAGACTGGGCGCTGTCTTCCGCCAGTTTACGTATCTGTTCCGCAACTACGGCAAAACCTTTGCCCGCTTCCCCGGCTCTGGCCGCTTCAATCGCCGCATTCAGGGAGAGCAGGTTCGTCTGGGAAGCAATATCCTCAATATCCCCGATAATATTGCTGATTTCCTGGGAGGTGGACTTGATGGACTCCATGGCCTCCATCAGCTCCGCCATTTTCGTTTTCGTCTTCTCCGCCTCTATTCCTACGCTCTTTGCACTGTCATGCAGACGGTCTATGGTAAGGCTCGTTTCCTCCACCTGTCCCGTTACCTCTGTCATCGTCTCAAAAAGTTCCTGCACGGAAGATGCCTGATCCGCAGCCCCTTCCGCCAGTCCCTGCGCGCTGTTGGCAAGCTCTGCGGAACCCGCCGCCACCTGATCCGACGCATTCTGGATATTTCCCAGTATGTCGCTGATCGTATGCACCATTTCAACCAGCTGCGTCAGCAACGGCTCATAATCGCCTACATATTTATCTTTGCTGTTTGTCCTTACATTAAAGTTCCCCTTTGTAAACTCCGTAATAATATTATGAAGATCATCGATAATGATCTTTAACGTGCTGCTCGTCGTCCTGAAACAGTCTGCCAGCTCCCCTAACTCATCGTCCGAATCATATGTAATCTCGGTGCTGAAATCTCCAACCGCCATCCTTTTTGCGGCCTCCTCCAGCTCCCTGACTGGTTTTACCAAAGACAGAACAACCGCTCCGCCCAGTTTAAATACCAACGACAAATTCACGACCGCCGTTATCACCAATAAGACCAGTGCAACCATCCGCGCAGTCGGATTTTCTCCCATCACGCTTAAACCAATGACCCCGATCAATACTGCTATAACATACACCGCAAGCAGTATGGAAAAAATAGTCATTATTTTTTGTTTGATCTGCATGTTTTTCAGTTTTGTCTCCATAATATCATTCTCCTTCATCTTTCACAAATACCTTTTTAAATTGTATCAAATTATGCGGAATCGGGCAACAAAATAAATTAAAAATCCACGGAAATCAATTTCAAAAAACGCCTTGGCGGCCGGAGGCAAAGGGGGCCGCGACAACCGGAACAAGAATTGGCCGGGGGCTGTTTTTTGCTGGAGCTTCCAATCAGATTTCACTAATGAAATGGATATATGGTATCTAACC
>OFGC01000946.1_pt1 | contig 23788 bp, 19 predicted proteins | sample 1521691 | NCBI WGS metagenome assembly OFGC01 (sample SAMEA3504121, study PRJEB24116) | mouse gut metagenome | biome: mouse gut; feature: mouse-associated habitat; material: faeces | place: Denmark | collected 2011
ATATTATTAATATATTTAAACTATTAAAGTTGTCAATATTTTTTGAATTATATTACATTATGAAATCTAGTTATTATTTTTTACATTCATATCAAGCCCAAGTGATTTAGCTGTATTTATAAGCATCATTTGGAGCAGTAAATCCATACCTGCCATAGAGCTTGAACCATTTTTATTATTAGCATTATCACCATTTATCATTATCTGTGGAAGAGTAATATTTGCAATAGCTTCACTTTGTTTTTCTACTGCATATTTATATGCTTCTAATTTTTTATCAAGAGCACCATCAGCTTCCATTACTTTTCTTTTTGCATAAGCCTGAGCATCTGCTTCTAAAATAGTTCTCTGCTTATTAACATTTGCAGCAGCAAGCAGGTTTTCTTCTTCCTGTTTTTTAAGTTTTGAGATTTCCACTTCCCTTTGAGCATTTAAAATCTGCACTTTATTTTCTCTTTCTGCAGCAACTATCATTTGCTGAGCTTTTGCTTCTTCTTCCGCTTTTATCTTTGCAATTTTAGCATCCCCTTGTTTTCTTGCAGTAATAACTTCCTGATCTGCCCGAGCTGCTTCTGCCTTAGCTGTAGCAATACCCATTTTTGCCTGCTGCTGGTCAGAAATTTGTCTTTCAATTTCTGGAGAGCATGTAATATCTGTTACCACAAAGTTAGTAGCACTTGCACCAAAAGCAGTAAGCGGCATATCATCTTTATACCTTGCAGTTGTGCCATCTGTTGACTGTTTTATATGTTTTACTTCTCTAATAACTTCTTCACTTGTTGCAGGGTCTACTTCTGTTATTTTTGTAGATTCAAGCATAAATATACCATTATTTAACTGGTCTTGACCAAGAGTAGCTAAATCAGCCATTTTTATTTTAGCATCTGGAGCTGTCATTGTTGTAGCAGCTGTAATTAATGCTCTTTTTGTTACAGGTATAATATTCTTTGCTGCAAAATCCTGAAATGTCCTGTTTGAATGTTTTGCAACAATATCAATAGCATACTGGTCATTTGTAGGCATAATAACTCTTACAGTTCCGCTTATATCACACCGTGAGTTATCAGAAAAAGTAACAGTTACAGGTCCTTGATTTGCGGGATTATCATTATCACCTGTAAAATAAACTGTTTCTGTTTTTGGAAACCTGTATATTGTTCCCATAACTTTAAGATACCAGCCGGGTGTTAAATGGGCAGACATATCGCCAGTCATAAAAGCCTGCTTAACCTGATACTCATTTGCATCAACATTACCTATTAATGAATCCATAAAAAACATAATTAATGCAAATAAAATAACTGCTGTAATAATAATATATTTTGTTTTGCCAAAAAGACTTAAAATAAAATTTTTAGGCTTTTGTGCATTCTTTTCCATAATGTTATCTCCTTTTTTAACCTATTTAATTAAAGCTACTCTATATTTTTTTCGCATTTCATCAGGATAATATGTAGATTTTGCCTGACGAAGTGTATCTTTTCCTAAATCCTGCTCAAAATTAATATATTTATATTTACTGTTTAATTTAATGCTGAAAGAATTATATAAATGCTGGTATATCCCTTTATATTCCCTTATTCCTTTTGCAAAATGCAGTGCAAATGTTTCATCATTTAATTCTTCACCAAGCACAAAGCCAGATGGTTTATTATCAGCATAAGAAATCATTCCTCTAAGATTAAACTCTGTGATTTTTTCAAGAGCTTCCAATGTTTCATAATAATCTGAGCCATGGTTTGCAGCCATATTTATATCTCTTTCCCAAATATCAAGAATATACTTTGCATCATCAAATCTTTCTAGAGTAAGCTCAAAGTCTTCTGTCTTATACCCTTCATTATACTGCTTTAACAGGTTTCTTTTTTTTGCAAGTTTTCTGCCTGCAAAAGCAGCAAGCCTTTCTGTCAAATATATATAATCAGAATCGCCATCAAGATAAGAATAAGTAAACTTATCTTCTGGAAAAAATTTCAACCACTCTTCCTGTATAGGAAAGAAAAAATCAACCAATTCTCCCATTTCAATTAATTTCTTTTGTGGTATAATATCAAGGGGACAAACTGGCATCATATATGTTTTATTATCATAAGTAATGCCATGCAGAAATATACAGTCATCACTTTCTGCCACTTGATAATTATGTGGTTTTCTGAATAAATATGCATTAGTAAAACTGTATTCAGAAAGGTATGAGTTTTTTGAACGAAGTATTGGTGCCAGTATTGCTCTGTGCGAATATTCTAATTCTTTAAAATCCATTTTATAGTTACCATTTTATAATATTTAAATTAGAGTTTTCATATACAGCATAAAAAATTATTTGTCTACAATTTTTACTTCATAAATCAATATTAACTGTATATTCTGTATCAATAAGAAGTAATGGCAGATTATATTTTATATGGTTATCTATATATCTTTTGTTTTCATCTATTAGAAATTGTTTATCAATAGAAAATAACCTACCCCTATTTTCAATAATATTAGCTTTTTCTATTATTACATCAAAATTATTATTTATGTAGTTCTCACTCATTGCAAGGCATATATATTTGATTTTATCTAAATAATCATTAGAAAAATCTTTTTTATAATCAAAAGGAATATAAGCACCTTCTATTATGATATTTTGGTTATTTTCTATGACTGTTTTAATAATTTCTTTTATAATATTCCATAAATAAATCTCTAGTTTATAATCATCATAAGGGGTAAGGTTTGTATTTCCACTTCGTATAAGTCCCATTTTAAGATGGTCTATTGAAAAATATGGAAAGTTATATTTTTCCATTAGATTATAAGCTGAATATGTTTTGCCTGTGCATGATGCACCATTTATTAAAACAACCACTGTTTATTTTCCTATCTCTATTTTTTGCCATTTTTTACTTATAAATCGTCGTGTAGATAGTGCAGAATGCAGGAAGAAACCAGAATTTAAAGCCCACCATATACCTGCTGCATGAAACCCTAATGCTATACCAAAAATATATGCAAGGGGCAGCCTTAAAACCCATACATTTAATATTGCATAAAACATTGTGGCTTTCGTATCACCTGCCCCATTTAATGCACCAGTCATAGCAAGGTTTAATGCAATAAATGGCTCTGCAATCATACAAATATAAATATATTTAATAATTTCGTCCACAACAAGTGGGTTAGGCTCTAAAAACTCTGCAATAGAGCGGGCATTAAGCAGCACAACAGCTATCATTATAGTTATAACTCCTATAGAAATAAATGCAGTTGTAAAGCCGCTTTTATATGCTTCATCAAATTTTTTCTCACCCATTAAATTGCCAACAATTACAGCATTTGCCATATTAAATGCAAAAGCTGGCATAAAAATAGCACTTTCTATCCTAAGCCCTGTTGCATAAGCTGCCATAATCTCAACAGAATTATATGAAAGCATACCCAAAATTGCATAAAGAGCAGTGCCGCCAAACTGCCAACTGAGAGATACTATACCACCAGGCCAGCCAATAGATAATATCTGCTTTAAAACAGGAAATGAAAAAGTATATGTTTTCTTAATTATTCTATATATTATAACCATATTAATAATAGATGCAGATGTTATGCTTATAGTAGTGGAAACTGCTATTCCTTTAAATCCTAAATCTGTAAAATTATAAAAATAAAGCAGTAATATAACATTTAATACAGCAGCAAATATCATTACTCCCATAGTCACAGTTACACGCTTGCATGACCTTAATACACCATTCATATTAATTAATGTTATATGAAATATAATACCAAGAAAATATATTTTTATTAATGCTGATGCATACAATTTTACTTCATCAGGTGCATTTAATATTGTGGCTATTTTGGAAGAAAATGTTATGCCAATTATACATATTACTATACCAAATAAAAAGGCAGATAAAACAGAAGTAAATACAGCTGAGCGGAACTTCTCTTTATCTTTTGATGTAAAAACACGAGATAATACTGATACAGCACCAATAGTTAATGCATGACCTGTCATTATAAAAAAACTGTATACCTGACTTGCAAGACCTGTTGCAGCCTTTACATCTTTACCAAACCTGCCTGCAATATATATATCTGTCATAGACATAATAAATTCAAATACCATCATTACAATAATAGGCCAGCTCATTTTCCAGCTTTCTTTCATAAGCGGCATTAATTTTTTTACAGGATAGACAATTTTTCTCTTAACAAATGACTTATTTTCTTGTAACATCATACACTGCAATAACATATTATTAAAATATTTTAAAGAGAAATATATATTTTATTTTAATATGTAGAAATTTTGTTAAATTTGTAATATATACTTTATTTCAAGTATTAAAAAATCATAAGGTTAATATTATAAATACTTATTTATTTTGCTAAAAATAATATGGTTTGAATGGTATACTGCAAATATACTTCTTTTATTATTGATTAAGGGGTTTTTATGATATCCTACATTTCTCTGATATTTTATATGATTGCATTCATTCATATAATCCTTTTTCTGCTTTGGGGCAATAAAAATGTCCGCAGCCTTTTTAATATATTTACTGGTACAGGACTGCTTTTTAATATTGCTGATATGGCTTTAAGATATTTTAATACTGGTGCTGCCCCTACTTCCACATTATATGATGTAATGAATATGGTATGTATTTCATTTGGTATTACATATTTTATACTTTATGCAAAATATAAAAGACCTCTTATAGGGCTTTTTATTTCTCCATTTATGGTGGCAGCTTCTATTGTTTCAATATGCTTCCCGCCAAATGTAAGCCCATCATACCCTGTAATTGATTCTATATGGCGTTATGTTCACCTGCCTTTTATTGTGCTTGGCACAACATTTTTAGTAGCAGCTTTTACAGCATCGCTTATGTATCTTATACAGGAAGCTCAACTGAAAAAGAAAAATTTTGGTTTTATTTTTCAAAGATTTCCAGCCCTTGATACTATTGCAAATATAAATAATACATCTTTACAGACAGGCTTTTATTTATTTACAATAGGCTCTGCACTTGGATTTGTGTGGATGCTGCAGAATAATTTAGAAGAAATTTTATCATCTGAAAAAATAATATTCTCAATTCTAACATGGTTTTTATATGCAGCATTAATAATATTAAAAAAACACAAACCTATGACACCAAAGCAGACTGCTCAGTGGACAGTTATTGGGTTTATTTTAATATTAGTAACTTATGTTGGCGTTGCTAACTTTATGCTGAGGTAATGAAATATGTTAGTTGTTCTAGGTTTAAATCATAATTCTGCTCCTGTAACTGTCAGAGAGCGTATGGCTATAAAAAAAGAGGAAATGGAAGACCTTTATAAAAAATTTCTTACAGAAAACAGTGTGCAGGAATTATTTTTAATATCTACATGCAACAGGGTGGAATATTATTTTATTATAAAAAATTATCTTTGTGATAAATGTGATATTCATTCGCCTATATGTGATAAATGTGAAATATTAAATATTGTTGCTCAAAACTGCAATCTTTCTGTGGAAGATTTAACAAAATATACATACTTTGCTTCTGGAAAAGAAGCCGTTACTCATCTTTTTGCAGTTGCCTCAGGTCTTGACAGCCTTGTATTAGGTGAGCCGCAAATCTTTGGACAGATAAAAGATGCTTTTGAAATATCAAAAGAAAATAACGGTATGGGTGGCTTTTTAAACAAACTTTTTGAGTTTACATTAAAAACTGCTAAAAAAGTAAGAACTGTTACAGGAATATCAGAAAATCCTGTATCAGTAAGCTATGCTGCTGTGGAACTTGCTAAAAAAATATTCTCTGATTTATCACTTGCAAAAGCTATGATAATTGGAGCTGGCGAAATGTGCGAACTTGCTGCAAGGCACTTAGTAGGCTCAAATATAGGCTCCATAATAGTTACAAACAGAACTTTTGAAAAAGCATTAAAGCTGGCAGAAGAATTTTCAGGGGATGCAGTAACTTTTGATAGATTTGCACAAAAACTTCCTGAAATAGATATTATTATTTCATCTACCGGCTCTCCAGATTTTGTGGTTACTGCTGAAATGATTAAAGATGCAATGAAAAAACGCCCTTCCCGTCCTATGTTTTTTATAGATATTGCAGTGCCTAGAGATATTGACCCAAAAGGTGCTGAAATAGAAAATACATATTTATATGATATTGACGATTTAAAAAGTGTTGTAGAAGCAAATAAAAAAGAAAGAGAAAAAGAAGCTAAAAAAGCATGGGATATTGTCCACAATGCAGCCTTTGCCTTTGATGAGCAGATGGAATCTTTAAAAATTATACCCGTTATTAAAAATATTCGGTCTTACTTTGAAGAAAAAAGAAATGAAGAATTGCAAAAATACTGCGAAAAGTTTAAAATAACTGATGAAAAAGAAATAGAACATTTAAATTATCTTTTAACAGCTACCCTTAATAAAATACTTCATAAGCCTTTTATGAATTTGAAAGAGCATGCAACTGATAATGATAAATATTCTATAGCTGAAGCAATGAATATAATATTTAAAAATAATTAATGGAGATATAGATGAAAAAGGAAGTAGTTATCGCAACAAGAGGTTCAAAACTTGCTTTATGGCAGGCAGAATACATTAAACACAAAATAGAAAATCATCATAAAGATATATCATGCAGGCTTGAAATAATTAAAACAATGGGCGATAAAATATTAGATGTGCCTTTGTCAAAAATAGGCGGCAAAGGGCTTTTTGTAAAAGAAATAGAGACAGCACTTCTTGATAAAAAAGCAGATTTAGCAGTTCATAGTATGAAAGATGTGCCAATGGAGCTGCCTGATGGATTGGAACTTTTTGAAAGTCCCTTATGCGAAGAACCAAATGATGCTTTTTTATCTATCAAATACAATTCTCTTGATGATTTGCCACAAGGTTCCCGTGTTGGCACTTCATCATTAAGAAGAAAATGTCAGCTTTTAGAATTAAGATCAGATTTGGAAGTACTTGATTTAAGAGGCAATGTGCAGACACGCATGCAGAAATTAAATGACGGTATATATGATGCAATAATACTTGCTTATGCAGGACTTAAAAGGCTTGAAATAGTAGAAAATATAAAAGAAATACTGCCTATTGAAAAAATGCTTCCTGCATCATGTCAGGGAATATTAGGTATTGAAATAAGAAGTGATGATGATGAAATAAAAGAAATACTATCTTTTATAGGTGATAAAGACAGTTACACAAGAGCTCGTTGCGAAAGAGCATTTTTACGCAGGTTACAAGGTGGATGTCAAATACCTATTGGCTGCCATTCTGTGCTGCAGGATGATAAAATATATGTGAAAGGTATTATATATAACCTTGATGGAAGCAAAAAAATTGCAAAAGAATATACAGGCGATAAATCCAACCCTGAACAGGCAGGTATTGAACTTGCAGAAATGGTGCTTGCTGCAGGCGGCGACAAAATATTAGAGGAAATTTATTCATAAAGTTTTATGAAAATTTTTGAAAACCCAAAACGAGTGCTTGTTACAAGGCAGTTTGAACAGTCTGGCTCATTTGTAAATCTATTATCAGCAAAAGGACACTACCCTTTTTTACTGCCGATGATTGAAACAGTGCAGTTATGCCCTGTAATTGAGCCCGGGGAATATGAAATTATATTTTTCACAAGTGCTAATGCTGTAAAATATTTTGCTCCATATCATCATAATATTCATGGCAAAGCATATATTGCTCTTGGCGAAAAAACAGCTCATGCAATGGAAGTATTTTTAGGAATATCAAGCCATATCACACCTACTGTTTATGACTTAAATAATGCTATGCAGATAATTTATTCCATACCTTTAAAAAATGCCAGAATATTATCACCGGGAGCAGAAAAACGGCTAGAACTGCCTGTGGAGCAAATAAATGAAATGGGTGCAGAATTAATTACACCTGCAGTATATGAAACCACATTTGCAGAATATCCAGCAGGATATTTAGACAGCTTTATTGTTGATAATAAAATAGATACAGTTACATTTTGCTCGCCAAGTGCTGCAAAATCATTTTTAAGGCAGTTTAATGGGGATAAATCTCTATTAGATATAGTAAGCATAGGCACAACAACAGCACTTTTTCTTGATAAACAGGGTGTTATATCCAGATATCCAGAAAATTTTACTGTGGAGTCTATTGTAGAAATAATATAACAAAAGGAGTATATTATGTTTCCAATAACCCGTTCAAGAAGACTAAGGTCTAGTAAAAACATAAGAAGTATGGTAAAAGAAACAACTCTTTCAGTAAATGATTTTATTTATCCATTATTTGTATGCGAAGGAAAAAGTATCAGACATGAAGTTCCGTCAATGCCCGGAATATATAATTTAAGTGTAGATGAAGTTATTAAGGAAGCAAAAGAAGCAGAAAATTTAGGCATTAAATCTGTTATTCTTTTTGGTATTCCAGACCATAAAGATGAAGAAGGAAGCGGTGCTTATGGCAGTGAAGGTATTGTGCAGAAAGCCATAAAAGCTATAAAAGATTATACAGATTTATATGTTATTACAGATGTATGTATGTGCGAATATACAAGCCACGGTCACTGCGGACATATAATAAATGGTGATGTGGATAATGACAGCACTCTTAATATGCTTGCAAGAGAAGCATTATCCCATGCAGAAGCTGGGGCAGATATGGTTGCACCAAGTGATATGATGGATGGCAGAGTTGCAGCAATTAGAACAATGCTTGATGATAACGGCTTTGAAAATATACCAATAATGAGCTATGCAGTTAAATATGCTTCTGGCTATTATGGACCATTTAGAGATGCAGCTGATTCAACTCCAGCTTTTGGCAGCAGAAAAACATATCAAATGGACCCAGCAAACAGGCGGGAAGCATTGAAAGAAGCATTTCAAGATATAGAAGAAGGTGCAGATATTATTATGGTAAAACCAGCACTTGCATATCTTGATATTATTAGAGATGTAAAAGACAGCTGTGTTGTTCCTGTTGCATCATATAATGTATCTGGTGAATATGCCATGATAAAAGCAGCAGCTAAAAATGGCTGGATAGATGAAGAAAAAGTTGTTATGGAAACACTGCTTTCTATGAAACGAGCAGGAAGCGACTTAATCATTACATATTTTGCAAAAGATGCAGCAAAAAAATTAAATAAATAATTATTACAGCAGAGATATTAATATATTATCTCTGCTTTTTCTATATCTTTATTAACAATATGCAGCATAAAACATTAGAATATCAAAAAAACACCATTCATTATTATATAAGCAAAAAAGAAAATTTTAGTAATACTCTACTCTTTGCTCACGGCTTAACAGCAGATTATTCAATGTTTGAAAAACAAGTGGAATATTTTAAAGATAAAATTAATATTATCTTGTGGGATATGCCACTGCATGGTAAATCAAAAAACTGTGATTTTTTTTCATATAATGATAATTCTGATATAATGTATAATATTTTAAAAGAAGAAAATATTAATTATGTAACCCTTGCAGGAATGTCTATGGGCGGCTGGACCTGTCAGTTTTTTGCAGCCAAATATCATAATATGGTTTCAGGCTTTATTGCAATTGATACAACACCTTTGAATTATAAATATTACTCTAAATTAGATATATGGCTAATAAAACATATATCATTTTTTGCTAAACTTTTTCCAGAAAATATGCTGAAAAAATCAATGGCAAAATCTATATCAAAAACAAAATATTCTTATGAAAAAATGATAGATATATATCAAAATTATACAAAAGCAGATATAATAAAACAGCTAGATATGTATTATAAACAGTTCATAATAGAAAATAAAGATATATCCATAAAGTGCCCAGTAATACTAATTGCAGGGGAATATGATAATACAGGCAAAGTATTATTGTATTCAAAACAATGGGCAAAAGATATTAAAAGTCATCTATATATTATAAAAAATGCTGCTCATTTCTCAAATGCAGATAATTATGAAGAAGTAAATAATATAATAGAAAAATTTATGAAAAATAAAAATGCACTGTAAAAATTTTGCTGTTAAAACTATAATATGCTTATTTACACATAAAAAAGGGGATGTTTAAACATCCCCCAATTTACTTTATTCTTTATTATCTGCTAAATGTTCAGACATAACACGCATTATTCTATTTCTGCGGTTAAGTTTGGCTGATGCTGTATCTACAAGTTTTTTATATTTTTCTGGGTCTGCTTTTTTAGTTAAACGGAACCTGTTTTCTCCATCCATAAACCCAGATAAATCGCTGACTGGTTCTTTACTATCAATAATAAGAGGACTTTTACCTTCTTCTATTAAGTCTGGATTAAATCTCAGCAGTGTCCAGTAACCAGCATCTATTGCTTTTTTCTGTTCTAATGAGCCTTTTGTCATATCTATACCTTGAGCTATACAGTGAGAATAAGCTATAACAATAGAAGGTCCATTATAACGCTCTGCTTCAACAAATGCTTTTATACACTGTAAAGGGTTTGAAAGAGAAACTTTTGCAACATATATACTGCCATAAGTCATAGCTATCATTGCCAAATCTTTTTTCTCTCTAACTTTGCCGCTTGTAGCAAATTTTGCAGAAGCACCAAGTGGAGTAGATTTAGAAGCCTGACCACCTGTATTAGAATATACTTCTGTATCAAGCACAAGCACATTAATATTTTCACCGCTTGCAAGAACATGGTCTAAACCGCCATAGCCTATATCATAAGCCCAGCCATCACCACCTAATACCCATACTGATTTTGGTGTTAAGTAATCAGCAATACTTAAAAAGTCGTCTTTTTCTGCAATATTAGATGATCTAACTGCTTCTTTTAGCTTTTCTATTCTCACACGCTGTTTTTCTATTTCCTGCTGGTCAGAAGTATTAATATTTGCAAGTATATCATCAATAAGAGCAGCATCAGCAATATTTTTATTAGCATTTAAATAAGATGCAGCTTTATCTTTAAAGTAATCTACAGCTAAACGCATACCAAAACCAAACTCTGCATTATCTTCAAATAATGAGTTACTCCATGCAGGACCCTTGCCGTCGCTGCGAGTGCAGTATGGAGTAGTTGGCAGGTTGCCACCATAAATTGATGAACATCCTGTTGCATTTGCTATTAAGAGCCTGTCGCCAAAAAGCTGAGTTAAAAGCTTAATGTAAGGTGTTTCTCCGCAGCCTGCACATGCACCAGAAAATTCAAATAAATGGGGGGCAAGCTGGCTGCCCTTAACTGTTAATTTATTATATTTTTCAACAGCAAGTTCAGGGATAGACTCAAAAAATTCAAAGTTTTCTACTTCCTGCACTCTTAATGGAGTTTGCGGCTCCATATTAATAGCTTTTCTTCCTGTGTCTGCTTTATTAACAGCAGGACAGTTCATTACACATGTAGTGCAGCCTGTGCAGTCTTCTGGAGCAACCTGCACTGTTGCTGTATATCCTGCAAACTCTTTACCTTTTGCATCAGTATGTTTAAATGATGCTGGAGCATTTTTAAGCAGCTCTTTATCATAATATTTCATACGGATGGCAGAATGTGGACATACAAATGAACATATTCCGCACTGTATACATACATCAGGGTCCCAAACTGGAATATTGACAGCAATATTTCTTTTTTCAAAACGGGCAGTGCCAGTTGGCCATGTGCCATCAACAGGCATTTGAGATACTTTTATTTTATCCCCTTCTTCTGCGACTAATACACTTGTTACTTCTTTTACAAAACTGCTTGCTTTTTTATCTGTTAAACAGCCATTAATTAATGTATGCAAAGCACTTTCATCTTTTAAAGAAGTATAATCTACTTTATAAAGTCTTTCAAAACCTGCATCTGCCGCAGCATTATTTTTAGCAACAGTTTCTTCGCCATATTTACCGTAAGTTTTTTGTATAGTTCCCTTAATAGCATTAAGTGCTTTATCTTTTGGTATAATATTAGATATAGCAAAAAATGCTGACTGTAATATAATATTTATACGAGAGCCAAGCCCAAGTTCCTGAGCAACTTTAACTGCATCAACAACATAAAATTCTGCTTCTTTTTCTTTTATTGATTTTTGAACAAGTGCTGGCAGTTTGTTCCACACTTCATCTTTGCTGTATTGGCTGTTAAGCAGAAATACACCGCCTTTTTTTAATGGTGAAAGTAAATTATATCTTTCTAAAAAGCTGAAATTATGACAGCCAATAAAATCTGCTTCCTGAATTAGATACGAGCTTTTTATCTGCTCTGCACCAAACCGAACATGACTTATAGTCATAGAGCCTGCTTTCTTAGAATCATATACAAAATAAGCCTGAGAGTTTTTATCAGTTTCTGCAAAAATAATTTTTGCAGTATTTTTATTTGCACCAACTGTGCCGTCAGAACCAAGTCCATAAAACATAGCATTATAGCTTGCTGATGGGATAATCCATGAAGCATTAAATTTTAATGATTTATGAGTAACATCATCTTCAATACCAACAGTAAAACCAAAAACTGGACTTTCTGATGCTGCATTTTCATACACTGCTTTAACCATAGCCGGTGTAAAATCTTTTGAGCCAAGACCAAATCTGCCTCCAAGAATTCGTGGATATTTTTCTAAATTAGTAATTTTTGCAGCCATTGCTTCACCTATTGCTGTGCGGACAGTTAAATAAAGTGGCTCGCCAACAGCCCCCGGCTCTTTAGTTCTATCAAGCACTGCAATATTTTCAACAGTTTTAGGAAGAGCATCAACAAAAGCTTTCACTGGAAATGGCTGAAATAAATGTATTTTAACAACACCAAGTTTTTCTCCATTTGCATTAAGATAGTCAATAGTTTCTTCTATAACATCACATGCAGAGCCCATTGCAACAATAACACTTTTAGCATCTTCTGCCCCATAATAATCTACTAAATGATACTGTCTGCCTGTCAAAGCTGCAAATTTATCCATTTCGCTCTGCATGACAGCACCAACATTATCCATATATTTATTAACTGTTTCTCTGCCTTGGAAATATACATCTGGATTTTGAGAAGTGCCTTTAATAGTCGGCTTATCAGGGGTAAGGCTTCTTTTCCTATGCTCTCTTACAAGCTCATCATTAACCATATAATGCATATCATCAAAAGTTAATTCTTCCACAACAGAAAGTTCATGAGATGTTCTAAAACCATCAAAGAAATGTAGAAATGGAATACGGCTTTTAAGAGCAGCTGCCTGAGCAATCAATGCCATATCCATAACTTCCTGCGGATTATTAGAAGCAAGCATAGCCCAGCCACAGGCACGGCATGCCATAACATCTGAATGGTCGCCAAAAATAGAAAGACCTTGCACAGCCAATGCTCTTGCACTAACATGAAAAACAGTAGGTGTAAGCTCCCCTGCTATTTTATACATATTAGGTATCATTAATAAAAGACCTTGAGATGCTGTAAATGTAGTAGTTAAAGCACCAGCAGTTAATGAGCCATGCACCGTTCCTGCTGCACCGCCTTCTGACTGCAACTCTACAACATACGGGACAGAGCCCCATATATTAACCTGACCTTTTGCACTTTTTTCATCAGATATTTCTCCCATAACTGATGATGGAGTAATAGGATAAATAGCTATTACCTCATTTACAGCATGTGCCACATGAGCTGCTGCCATATTACCATCCATAATAGTTTTTTTGCGTTCCATGCTTCCTCCACTTAAACTTATGCGATTTTAGCACAATTTATTTTTATGTTTTCTTTTAATTACACAGTTTCTTATTGTTTCAGGCTGTTCTAATAAAAACTCCCCAGAACATGCAGTAAATGAAATTATAGAATTTTATAATAATGGTGATATACCAGCTTTCTGGAATATGGTGCTGCCTGAAGAAAGATATACTGTTTCTAGTTATATGGCTGCAAATATTGATAATTATGATTTGTTTAATATAATGTCTTATGCTTTGAATAAGGATAATATTACACCTGATAATTTAAGCTCAGAAGAATATTTATATGGCAGTTTTAAGATTATATTAGGTGATAAAGATATGGAGTTTATAAGTATGGAAAAAATAGATGATACTACATATTATGCAGATGTAAAGCTAGGGGAAAAATATGCAGTTATCCCTTTAAAACTTGCAAATGGCAGGTGGTATATGAAAATAGCAGAATAAAAAATTACAGTTCATCTTTACTTACAGCTGAAAAAATCAACCCTTTTTCTTTTGCATACTCTACACATTTATCCATATCCACAACTATTGTTTCTCCGCTTTCCATAATAAGCCCAAGTCCACCATTTTCTGCAATATTTTTTAATGTATCAAGCCCAACAGTAGGCAAATCAAACCTTTCATCTTGATATGCTTTTCCAGTTTTTATGCACAGAGCTTCGCCTTTTGCAAGGCTTGACCCCCTTGCAAAAGTAATATCTGTCCCTTCAGCACTTTCTACTGCAAGTATACCCTGCCTGCTTATTACAATTGACTGACCTAAATCAAGAGCACCAATATGTTTTGCAAATAAAAAACCTTCTTTTACAGTCTCTTTAAGCCCTGCTTCGCAGTAAGATTTATCAGTAAACTGCATACTTTTTGGAATAATAGAAGCATATACTTCTTTCTGAGAGAGCATATCAATATTTATTTTTTTTAATTCATTTATAATAGCAAAATTAATAGAATCAGTGCTTTTAAAAGTTATTTTTGCAAGTATAAGCAGTGCTTTTAAATCAAACCGTGTGCTGTGCAGCAGTTTAATTTCCACTTTACCAGAAAGCAGAGCATGTGTTATTTTATGTTTTTTTAATGTTTTTAACATTTTGCCTGCAAGTCCTACACTAAATTCATAGTAGTAATCAGCAATCTGTTTTAACTCTTCATTTAATGTGCAGCTTTCTTTTAAAGCTATAATTAAAAGCTCGTCACCTTTTTCTTTAACATATTTAGCACCAATTAATGGTAATGAACCATAACCTGCAATAATTGCAACATGCCTTTTAGTCATAATCATATCCATTAAATAAAAATGATTTGAAATATTTATAACCACTCAACAGTTGCAGGTGGTTTAGTAGTAATATCATAGACTACTCTGTTAATACCATGGACTTCATTTACAATTCTGTTAGAAGTTTTTGCAAGCACTTCATGTGGTATTCTTGCCCACTCTGCAGTCATAAAGTCTGATGTGATAACGGCACGAAGTCCAACAGTATAATAATATGTTCTAGAATCACCCATAACACCAACAGAACGCATATCTGTTAACGCTGCAAAATACTGGCTTATTTCTCTATCAAGCCCTGCTGCAGCGATTTCTTCTCTAAAAACAGCATCTGCATCCTGCAATATTGCAACTTTTTCAGCAGTGATTTTGCCTATAATTCTAACCCCTAATCCAGGTCCGGGAAAAGGCTGTCTCATAACAAGGTTTTCTGGAAGCCCTAAATCAAGACCTACTTTGCGGACTTCATCTTTAAAAAGCTCTCTTAATGGCTCAATAAGCCCTTTAAAATCCATAGTTTCTGGCAGTCCGCCAACATTATGGTGGCTTTTAATCATAGCAGAGCTTCCTGCACCGCTTTCTATAACATCAGGGTAAATTGTGCCCTGCACAAGATAATCTACAGAGCCAAGTTTTTTTGCTTCTTCTTCAAAAACTGCAATAAATTCACTGCCAATAATTTTTCGTTTCTGCTCAGGGTCTTCTACATCTTTAAGTTTTGCTAAAAATCTTTCTCCCGCATTAACTCTTATAAGATTTAAACCAAATTTAGAAAAGACTGCTTCTACTTCATCCCCTTCATTTTTTCTTAAAAGTCCATGGTCAACAAATACACAGGTTAATCTATCGCCAATAGCTTTCTGAACTAAAAGAGCAGCAACAGAAGAATCTACACCGCCGCTTAATGCACATAATGCTTTGCCATTTCCTGCTTTTTCTTTAATTTTAGCAACAGCATCATCTATAAATGATGACATTTTCCAGTTACCTTTAAATCCGCATATATCAAAAAGGAATGTTTTAAGCATATCCATACCATGGATAGAGTTGGTTACTTCTGGATGAAACTGCACTGCATAAAGTTTTCTGCTGTTATTTTCCATAGCAGCCACAGGGCAGTTTTCAGTTTTTGCTGTAATATTAAATCCATATGGGACAGTTTTAATATAATCAGTATGGCTCATCCATGTAGCAGTAACATCTTCCACATTAGGTGATGCAAAAAGTGCAGCTTTTTTATCAACCTGCACCATAGTAGAGCCGTATTCAGGTGAGCCGCTTTTTTCTACATAGCCGTCAAGTAAATTTGCCATAAGCTGAGCACCATAGCATATACCAAGAACAGGTAAACCCATATCAAATATTGCTTTATCGCACTGTGGTGCATTAGCTTCATACACACTTGCAGGACCACCTGAAAGAATAATGGCTTTATACCCTTTTTCCATAATACGCTCAGGACTTGATGTATAGCTTAATATTTCGCTGAATACACCACATTCCCTTGTTCTTCTGGCAATCAGTTTGCTATACTGGCCGCCAAAATCAAGAATAAGTATTTTTTCTAAATCCATAATAGTTTTAAACTCCAAACAATACAGCATTAATGCTGGATAAAACAGTATAACAAATTTATATTTTTTTTGCATTAAAAATATTTAACTATTTGCTAAAATTATTATTTGAAGAAAATTTATATATATGTTATGGTGATTAGATAATTATGATTTTAAATAGAGGAAACAAACATTTATGACTAAATGGATATTTGTTACAGGTGGTGTTGCCAGTTCACTAGGCAAGGGAGTATCTGGTGCCAGTATTGGAAAGCTGTTACAGCTTAACGGGTTTAGTGCTGCTATGGCTAAATTTGACCCATATTTTAATGTGGACCCGGGCACAATGAACCCTTATCAACATGGAGAAGTATATGTTGCTTCAGATGGTGCTGAAACTGACTTAGACTTAGGCTACTATGAACGCTTTCTTGGAATGAAAACTACTAAGGATAATACTAATACATCAGGTGATATATATAAAACAGTAATAGAAAAAGAAATAAAGGGACAGTATAACGGTAATACTGTTCAGGTTATTCCACATATTACTGATGAAATAAAAAACCGTATCAATAAATTTGAAGGCAAAGTTGATATTGCTTTAATAGAAATAGGCGGCACAGTTGGCGATATTGAAGGGCTGCCTTTTCTAGAAGCTATCAGACAGTTTACTCTTGAAAAAGGTAAAGGGAATGCACTGCATATACATTTAACTCTTGTTCCTTTTATAGGAGCAGCTATGGAGCTTAAAACTAAACCAACTCAGCATTCTGTTGCTAAACTTAGAGAATTGGGAATTATGCCGGATATGATTATCTGCCGAAGCGAAAAACATTTAGACGATGATGTTAAGAAAAAAATAGCTCTTTTCTGCAATGTTAGAAAAGAAGCAGTTATGGAAGCTACAGACTGCCAGTCAATTTATCAAATACCAGAAGCATTTTATAAGCAGGGAATAGATAAACTTGTTATGAAAATCCTTAATCTTACACCTAAAAAAGAGTTTGATACATCTTGGTTTGATATAATAAAAAAGGAATTAACTAAAACTACCCGCATAGCTGTTATTGGTAAATATACAGGTATGAAAGACGCTTATAAATCCATTGCAGAATCATTATACCTTGCAGGACTTCATCAGGGAGTAAAGGTAGAAGATGTATATTTTGAAGCAGAAGACACTGATTTAATTAATAAAATAAAAGGCTTTGACGGCATTCTTATCCCCGGCGGCTATGGTTACAGGGGAGTAGAAGGCAAAATTTCTGCAATCACTTATGCAAGGGAAAATAATATACCATTCTTTGGTATATGCTTAGGTATGCAGTGTGCAGTAATAGAGGCTGCAAGAAACTTGGCAGGCATAAAGGATGCTGCATCCGGCGAATTTGATAATAATGCAAAAGAGCAGGTTATTGCAATGCTTAATAATCAGAAAACAATTGTAAATATAGGCGGCACTCAGCGTGTTGGTGAATACAGTGCAAAAATCAAAAAAAATACCCTTGCTTATAAACTGTATGGCAGGGAAGATATAGTAGAAAGGCACAGGCATAGATATGAATTTAATCCAGCATATGCTGAAAAGCTTGAAAAAGCTGGTCTCAAAATATCTGCTTTTCATGACAATCTTCCAGAAATTGTAGAAATAGAAAACCATCCGTTTTTTATTGGCTGCCAGTTTCATCCAGAGTTTACATCAAGTATTGATAAACCACACCCTGTTTTTGCAGGCTTTGTTGAAGCATGTGTTAAAAATCACAGGTAATAAGTATATGAGGTATAGATTATGTGCGGAATAGTTGGCTACACAGGTAATAAAGCAAGCTCAGCAGTATTAATATCAGGTTTAAAAGCATTAGAATACAGGGGATATGATTCTGCAGGTCTGGCGGTTGAAGAAAAAGATGGTATAAAAATAGTTAAATCCGTAGGCAAAGTGGCAGTATTAGAAAGTGAAGCATCAAACTGCACTTTAACAGGCACAACAGGTATAGCTCACACAAGATGGGCAACTCACGGCAAGCCTACCACATGTAATTCTCACCCACATACAGACTGCACAGGCAATATAGTAGTTGTTCATAATGGTATAATAGAAAATTATCAGTCATTAAAAGAAGAATTATTAAAGAAGGGACATACATTTAAATCAGAAACAGATACAGAAGTTATTGTTCACCTGTTAGAAGAAGAATTAAAAACAGTTGACAGTAATTATGAAGAAAGATTTTTACAGGCAGCAGCAGATGTTACTAAAAAATTAGAAGGCAGCTATGCTGTTGGCATACTGTGGAAAAAAGCTTCTGGTATGATAATAGGAAGCCGTGTAAAAAGCCCCCTTGTATGCGGTGCAGGGGATAATGAAAACTTTTTAGGCTCAGATGTTTCTGCATTTAACCAGTGGACAAGGCATGCCATATATTTAGATGACTATGATATAGCAGCATTAAAAGAAAATGAAATAAAAATATATGATAATAATTTACATGAAAAATACTATAATATAGTAGAATTAGAGCATGGAATAGATGGGACAAGCAAAAACGGATATGAGCATTATATGCTTAAAGAGATTAATGAGCAGCCTGTAACAGTCAGAAGCACAATAGAAGCAGTGCTGCATGATATAAACACAGCTTTTGGTATAACAAAAGATGAGCTTAAAAATATAAGAAATATTTTAATGATAGGCTGTGGCACAGCATATCATGCAACAATGGTTGCAAAATACTGGATAGAAGAATTCTGTAATATTCCATGTCAGGCGGAATATGCTTCAGAATATAAATACAGAAAGGCAGCAATGCCAGATGAAACATTAGCAGTATTTGTAAGCCAGAGCGGCGAAACAGCAGATACTGTATCAGCTTTAGAAAAAGCTCGTGCAGCAGGATTTAAAACAGTATCAATATGTAATGTGTTTGGCTCAACACTTGCAAGAATGAGCGACCATACCTTTTATACAAAATGCGGTTCAGAAATAAGTGTTGCATCAACAAAAGCATTTACTGCACAGCTTGCAGCATTATTTTCTTTGGCAGTATTAATTGCAGATGCAGCAGGCAGTATAAATGAACAGAAAAAAGATAAACTTCTTAATGAACTAGCAAAACTTCCAGTTGCAGTAGAAACAGCAGTTTCTGCAGATGCTTATATTTCAAAACTTGCAGAAAAATATTATCAGCAGAAAACATTTGTATTTTTAGGCAGAAATGTAAACTATCCTATTGCATTAGAAGGTGCATTGAAATTAAAAGAAATCACATACCTGCAGGCAGAAGGTTTCCCTGCAGGAGAAATCAAACATGGACCTATTGCATTAATTAATGCAGAAATGCCAGTTATCAGCATTATGCCTGCAGACAGCCTGTTTGATAAAATGGTAAATGCCTGTGAAGAAGTTATGGCAAGGGGAGCAAAAGCATTAGCAGTAACTGATGAAAAAGGCTTTAAACTATTAGATAACAGAGTGGAAGATGTAATAGTGCTTCCTAATGTGGAAGACCATTTATTCCCGTTTTTATCAGTTATCGCACTGCAGCTTTTTGCATACCACATAGCAAAGCTTAATAACAGAGAAATAGACCAGCCAAGAAATCTGGCAAAAAGTGTTACTGTGGAATAATAGTTATGTATAAGTTTGGATTAAAGCTCTGGTCTGTAAATGAAAACTATATAGATACTGCAAAAAAACTTTATGATGAAAATATCTATGACTATATAGAGCTTTATGCTATCCCATCATCTTTTGATGAATATGCAGAGTTATGGAAATCATTAAATATTCCATACATTATCCATGCACCCCATTTTATGCACGGTATAGATTTTTCATGTGAAGAAAAGCTGAATGACAATATAAAACTTGCTTATGAAGCATTAAAATATGCAGACTATCTTAATGCTGATAAAATAATATTTCATCCGGGTATAAAAGGAGATTACAGGCAGACTGCCCGCCAGATAAGAATGATTAATGATGAAAGAATTTTAATAGAAAATAAGCCGTATCATGTGGCAGTAGAAACATCAGCTCTTTCATTATATGATGTTTGTGTTGGATATAATCCTGAGCAGATAGAATATATTATGCAGGAAAGCGGTGCAGGCTTATGTTTAGATATAGGTCATGGAATATGTGCAGCAAACAGTTTAAATATTGATTATGTATCTTTTTTAAAAGAATTTATAAGTTTAAAGCCATATATGTTTCATATAAGCGATGGTGAAATAAACGGCAAAATAGATAAGCATTATAATATAGGCAAAGGCAGTTTTGACTTTAATGTGCTTTTTTCGCTTATTCCAGAAAATTCAGTTATTTCTGTAGAAACAGAAAAAGCATCAAAAGATAATCTTAATGATTTTGTATTGGATATGGAACAATTAAAAAATTACTGCAAATCAAAATGATTAGATAATGTTTTAAAAAGTGGATTCACCTAAAAATTTTGTATTACAACAGTCATTTTAAACCTAATTTTATAGGCGAAAAATCTAAATTATACATATTACAACAGCACATAATATATTTTAAGTATATATTTTTAGATACTTCGCCAAAGGCTCAGTATGACATAGAAAGAAGCAGGAAGTCCTGTCTGAAAGTAAGCGATAGCCGAACTTATTTTAGCAGAGTATGATTTAAAAAATACAGGGTGAGCGTTTTTTGCTATGCTCCGCTCCGAGTATAGAAAACGGCTTGCCATTAATATGGGCAAGACCCCGTTTTTGCGATGCAAGGACTTTACGAGCAAGTAGTGATAGAATTACAAGTCAGCAGCTGGACAGTATTTTTTAATAAAGGATAAATTAAAATACTTTGATATATTTCAAACTCAGTATTGACATACAGTTTTAACATTACAAGTCATTTTGAGCCTGATTTTTAAAGGCGAAAAATCTAAATTATACATATTGCAACAGCATATAATATATTTTAAGTATATATTTTTTAGATACTTCGCTATATTTTAAGCTCAGTAAAACAATGTATGAAAACATCAAAAAATATATTCTCATTCAGACATAAAAAAAGCTGAGCATAAGCCCAGCTTTTAATAAATATTTCATTATAATTTTATATCGGTTTTGCACCTTTTGATTCAAGGTAGGCACCAAGTCGTGTATCAATTTTCATAATATGGTCAGAAAGCCAGTCTTTTAAAAATTCAAGGACATTTACTCCCATAATATCTTCACCCGCATCATATCTGCTTTCAAGTTTTTTGATTTCAGCAATAAAATCTTTATGTAGTTTCATGTGGCTTTCTTTATCTGGATAATTATACTCTGTCATCATTTTATTTTCAAATCCAAAGTGCCATACAGTATAGTCAACTAAATCTTTTAATACTTTACCAAGTTTTTCTTTTGATGAACCTGAAGAAAGAGAACTATATACTGCATTAATTAAATCTATCCATCTAATATGCTGCTCATCAATTGCATTATAACCTACAGAAAGTGAAGAAGTAAATGTCATAAACTGACCTTCTCCAGCAGAATAACCTTTTGAACTTTCTTTCATTTCTGCTGCAATGTTGTCAAGGTTGTTACCAAGTTTCTGGCTTTCAAGAGTTCTGTTTAATGCAATACCATTTTCTTCATATACTTTTTCAATAGATTTTGTAATATTTTCTATACCATCATACTGGTCATTCATAGCTTTTACAATACTTTTTGTAATTTTAAGCATACCGTTAGTTTCATCACGAATATCTATAACTATTGCACCAGTATCCATTGTTATGCCGATAGTTTCTTTTACCTGTTCGGCATTTATATTTACCTGTGTTGAAATATCGGATGTTCTTGAGTGAAGTTTATCTACAACTTTTTCTATTTCTGCGGTAAATGATGTAGTTTTTTCTGCCAGTTTTCTCACCTCATCTGCAACTACTGCAAACCCTCTGCCAGATTCCCCTGCACGAGCTGCTTCAATTGCTGCATTTAATGCTAAAAGATTTGTCTGGTCTGCAATATCTGTAATATTTCCAATACTCTGCTTAATATCGTTAGAATAAATGACGAAATCTCCCATTGTAGCAACAATAGAGTCAACAGTTTCTTCTATCTGCTTCATTTTTAATATATTTGTTTCCATAGCTGTACCTGCCTGACTTGTTTTTGCAAGGCATAATTCAGCAGCTTTTTGAGAATCATCACATATTGATTTTACATGTTCTGCTGTATTTTTTAAATCACAAATTTCTTCACTTGCTGTTTCTAAACTTTGGTTTACAGTCATCACATTATCATAAAGATTTGTCTGCACTGATACTAAATCTCCAGCAGCAGAAGCTACTCGCACTTGAGCATTTCTAAAATTTGCTCCTAGTGCACATAATTTACTGGATAATTCATGAACATGTGCACCAATGTAAGTAAAACGACCTGCAGTCTGTGGAGGCTGAGCTGGACAGCTTATCAATGCTGTATCAATATAGTCATTTAATATTTTCATTTGTTTGTAAAAAATTGCATCTTTTGCTACATTTATTGCTACAGAAAGAAGAAATATTACAACAGCCCCTATTCCTGCATGAAAATCTGTAGCTGCTGCTAATATTAATGTTACTATTAAAGCAATAACTGTATAAACAATACTTAGCGTTTTCATCTTATAACTCCTTATAACGCACAATAAAAATTATGATATGCCTGTGGCACTGATTGATGCCAGTTTAATACCCTTTAATGCTTTTATTCTGTAATAAAGCGATTTTACAAGACTGCTTTCTCCGCGAATGGCAAGTATTTCAAGACATGTATCATGGTCTAAATGTATGTGCTGCATAGAAATTATTAAATCATGACTGTCATGCTGCACTTCTAAAAGTTTAGATACCAAATCTTTATTATGATGACTATATAGGAATGTTACAGCACCTGCAAGCACACCATCTGCATTAATAATATCTGATTCAACATATTCTTTTATTAAATCTGATATTGCTTTTGAACGAGTTTCATAAGACTGTGCTTTTATCTGATTATCAAACAGTTCCAGCAAATCTTTATCAAGAGATACCCCAAATCTTGTTAATTCTGACATCTTCATCCCACATAAGCATTTTAGGTTAGTTTAATATATTACTCTTATTTTTTATAGTCAAGATTTTTTTACCCTATTTATCTTAAACAATCCACATTTAAATGAGTTCATTATTTTTCTGGAACCTAACTTACACAAAAAACTTTCATTGCATACACATAAAAAATAATATATAAATTTAATTATTAA
>OFGC01000949.1_pt1 | contig 23717 bp, 7 predicted proteins | sample 1521691 | NCBI WGS metagenome assembly OFGC01 (sample SAMEA3504121, study PRJEB24116) | mouse gut metagenome | biome: mouse gut; feature: mouse-associated habitat; material: faeces | place: Denmark | collected 2011
AGCTTTTTTTAATAGAAAAAAACTTGCTAATATTTTTTCTTGCTAGAAAGTAACAGGCTATCTATTGTATAAAAAGAAAACTGCACGTAAAGTATTTGTAAATTTAGGGAGCATTTAAGGTTGGTTTAAGGTCGCATTTATATAATTTATTTAGTTAATAAGACTATTGCGCAGGCGACTGTGCATTTGGGAGGAAATATGAGGAAGAAGAGATTTTTGTCTTGCTTGCTTGTCGTGCTATTGCTGGCAGTGTTTTCTGTCACTTTAGTTGCATGTAAGGAAAGAACTTCTCAAATAGTCACTCCGGAGGCTCCTGTAGCCGGTGAATCCGCACCGAGCGTAGGAGACTTGTTGCTTATTATGCTAAAAGGCATGGGCAAAATGGATGAGGACTTTGTGAGCATGGATTTCGAATCGGAAATCAAGACCAATGTTGGTAGTGTAGAAAATCCGATTTGGGACTATCGTAAATTTTACTTAAAGGGCAATTTCAGACCTGACTCCGGGGATGACGAGGGTGAAGTTGAACTAGGTTTGGGTGTTATTGCGACCGACGCAAACGGAAACGAAAGAGCCGACCAAAGTCAAAATTTCGAATTGTTTTTACATAACGGTAGATTCTACATGAAAGTAGGTACTACTGCTTTGTATTTGGAAGACATTGACTTTAATTGGATTATCGAACAGTTGAGGAAAATCGACGGTTTGCAAAACCTTGTAGATACTATTTTGGGCTCTATCCCGGGACTAGGATTAAAAGGTAGTGTAGACGAGTTGATTGGCATTGTAGCAATGCTTATTTTCCAAATCGACAATCAAATGACTACATACAATACTACAACAGGTTCGGGTCACATTGCGTTGAAGTTCAACCCTGACCAATTAATCGCTACTATCGTTACTGCACTTGACGGTACAAGTATTGACGGTGTATTGGCAGGACTTGGTATGGGCTTAATGATACCTGACGGTAACGGCGGTATGAAGCCTTACAGCATTGACGATTTCTTGGCAACGCTTGCGTTCCCTAACATCGATGTTTATGTTGAGGCAGATATCGAAAATAAAAAGGTTGTTATGGATGCCGATGTAAACGGAAACAAAGGTTTGCAATTACATGTATATGATTGGCAAACTGAATATTTCCACATGAGTACAGGTGTTGTTTACAGCACTACAGATGCTATCAAGATTATTCCCGATAACATTGCTACTTATCAACCTTTCGGTTTGTTAAAGTTCCAATTTAACACCACAATCACTGTTGACGTCAATAATGTTGATGTCGGCAAACTTATCAACTTTTTTGCGGGCAAACAATTCTTGCCTGAAAATAGTTTGAGGTTATCTGCAAATGCAGGCTTGACAATCAAGCTTGATGCAGATATCCGCTTAAAGGAAGAGCCAAACAGTGCAAACCCTAACCAAATGGATGACAAGAGTATTTTCTTGTTAGAGCTTTATGGCGACAATAAAGATGTTCCTATGGTAGGTATTTACTTAAAAGACAAAAAGATTTATGTTAATCTTGACGACGCTATCAAAACCGAGAGCGGAAATATAGATATAAGACCGGGCAATATCGTTGTTGAAGGTGCGGAGGTAAGTAAATGGCTTACATCTGCTATCGGTCAGTTGACAGGTTTGGTTGAAGGACTGATGGACGATTTGTTTGCAAAAGAAGAAAAGGGCGGAACTCAAACTTTTGCAGCGGTAAACGATATTCAATTTAAAGACGGATACAGCTTGAGCGATATCGTGCTTCCTGTTGGCCATGACGACAATGGCAAAACATATATAAGCAAAACGTTCGGTACTATATTGGATATTGTTAGATATACAATAGGTTTTGAAGACTATATCGATTGGGATGCGGAAACCGGCAAAATCGAACTTAAAATAACAAACGAGTTCTTCCATAAATTATGCAATCAATTTGGCATAAATGTAAACGAACTTGCAACAATGAAAGATTTTGGTTTGATTACTCTTGGTATCGACCTTGCAAAAGGCTCTTGCTATTTAGATTTGGATTTGAACAAAGCAGTGTTTGACGAGTCGCTTAGCGGTGATGAGCAAAGCGTTTTGCACGCAAGGGTAGAGCTTGACAATTTCCGTTACGGTTTCGGACACCGTGATGAGTTGTTAAGCAAAATCGATGCTGCAACCGACGGTAGAGCATATATAGGTAATTTAAAAGACTTTATTTATAATGCAGTTGACGACTTGGATATAGAGTTCGAGGCTAAATTGCAAATAGATAAAGGTATATATAATGCCGCTAATATTTTTGGTATTAACACAGGACTACCAAATGTTAATATCGAGGTTGGCGATGCGTTTATTATGCATTTGAAATTGAATATTCAAATTCAAATGGACGAAGTTACATATAAAGAAGATAATAAAGATGTAACAAAGAAAATAATTACACGTGCATATATCGGTATTACAAATGTAACAAGAAATCCAATTTTCCCTAAAGACGGAATGACTGTTCGTTTGTATTACTTGGATGACAGATACGAGCAAAACAATGTAATGAACGTTATGTCGGCTACAAAGGAAGATAATAGTGTTCATGGTACACTTTATGCCGATATGTCAGAGTTTGAAATGATTAAAATTGGTATTCCAAGCTTTGCTATTGGTATTGATTTGACTGACTTGATTTTCAGCATGATAGATGACTTGGCTATTGATTTCAAGATTCCTGAGTTCTTAAACGCTAGTGAAACCCAAGGCGCTCAAACATTCGGTCTTGACGACGGAAATACAAGAACAGTTACAGCAGACGATGACTCTATCATTTATGACTTGTATACAAAAGATGCAACAAAAGTTGACAGACTTTTAAAAGTAGAGTTAACTAGTGCTTTGGTAAATGAATTGTTCAAAATGTTTGATTTTGATATCGGTTTTGAACTTCCTGAAATTAACATAAGTGCGGAAATTAACAAAATCGACGGTATCAAATTGAGCATTAAGGCATTTGATGGTGCCGGTGAAGATAAAAAGACACTTAGCCTAGACCTAGGTATTAATAAGTTTAAAATGGGTAGCCCTAATTTGGTTATCGATATTACACCACTAACCGATGGTATAAAGGAAAATCCGGATAAATACGGAGTGTTTATCAACATTAGCGACTTGTCGGATACATCCAATAAAGGTATGTTGCAAGAAATTCTACACGGTGTTATTTACAGAGCTCTTGACGACGTAGATATCAAATTTAGCTTAGATATCCATTTGGATAAAGGCACTTATGATATCAGTAATATTTTGGGTATTCAAACAGGATTGCCTAGTATTCCTATTTACTCAAGCGAAGGCTTTGATTTGAAGTTTGATATTATGATTCAACTTCAAAGTGCTATCGTACCTAAGATGGATATTTTGGGTAACGTAATCGATGGCGAATACGAGCAAATCATTAGCCGTGCTATGATTACACTTCAAAATAAGGCACAAAATCCTCTTACTCCAAAGGGTAACGGTGTTGTTAAAATAATGTATTTCGACGACAGATACGAAGGCAACAAAAACTTAGGACTAAAACCATACAATGCTACACAAACAGGTATTGACGGCAGTGGTAATCCTGTTTACAATGTAAGCAAAACTCATGGTACATTGTTGTTGAATTTGTCTACATTTAATATTTTGAACTTTGTATTGCCTGATGTTGCACTTGATATGGATTTAACACAAATCGTATCGCAAGTTATCGGTAACATAAGTTTGAGTGACGTATCGTTTAATAACTACAGTGAGGCAGATGCTGCAAGTGCGGTACAAAATCTATTTGCTGCAGTGGCAGACGGAGATAATCAAGAAGAAGGTACAACCTTTGTAAAAGTTGCATTGACTACAAAACTAATCGAAGAAGTTTTGAGAATGGTTGGTGTAAACCTAGAGTTTGGTTTGCCTAATATTGATGGTGGTATTATTGTAGATGCCGATAATGGTATATCTATTAATATCGCAAGCAAAGACGGCGAGAAGAATGTAAGTGCCGGAATCGGTATGAGCAAATTGCATTTAGGAAAGCAATTAACAGATGATGAAATTGCTCCTCCTGCGGATTTCGATATTGAAAAATTCGGTATTGCAACAGCACTTGACCTAAGTACATTGCTAAATACAATGATTTACAGAGCACTTGACGACGTAGATTTGTCATTTGACTTGGCGTTTGAGATTACAAAAGGTAAATATGACGTTTCTAAAGTATTGAGTTTGTTCGGGTTAAGCCTTGGCGATGAGCCTATTAATATCGAAGTAAGCCAAGACTTTATACTTGATTTAACACTTAACATTAAAATAAGATGGAATGATTTTATTGATGCAGAGTCAAAAGTGAATAATGCAAGCGGCATAACTCAAGCAAGAATAAGTTTGTATAACAAAACACCTAATATATTGTTCTCGCATGCATCTGAAACAGTGCCTGTATTGGACGTATATTATTATGACGACAGAGGTCCTAATAACAATACATTGCCTCCATTGGATGCAGCTAACGGCGGACAGTTTGCCTATGGTGTAAATGGTAAGGAAACTCATGGTAGCTTGTTTGTAAATGCCGATAAGTTTGAGTTTGCAAAATTGAAAGTGCCTAATATGGTTATGGATATCGATTTGACAAAGTTGGTAAAAGGACTTATCGATAACTTAAGCACTAATTTAGGTGCGGGTACTCAATCTGCAAGTATCGATTCGGATATTTCAAGATATATGAGCAGCTTAATGGCTCAACAATTCGGTACGGTAGCAGATGCTGCATTGCCTACCGAAGAGACAGGTAACTATTTACAAGTTCATATCACAATGCAATTAATTAATGAGTTATTGCAAAAATTCGGTGTTGTATTTGAAGTACCTGATTTCTTGGATAGCTTAAACGGTAACTTTACAATAAGTCAAATTAATGGTATCAAGTTATATGCTAATATTAATAAGCCTAATGATGACGGCAGTGTAAATTCAATCACTTTGAATTTAGGCATCAAGCACATTAAACTTGGTCAAACTATCGAATATATTTCTCCTCCTGTAAGCTTTAATGATTACAGAGAGTATTATGGCACAAAAGTTATAAGCGATATTAATTCTGTAATTTACAGATTATTGGATGATACCAATATTCAAATTAAATTGCAAGCGGATGTACCTCAAGGTAGATACAATCTTGCACCTATCTTGAAGATGGCAGGCGTTAAGATTGACGAATTGTTTGTAGAGTTTACACAAGCATTCAATCTTGATTTGACATTGAATATTCAGTTGCAAATGGACAATGTTCATAAATATGACGATAACGGAAACATTGTAGAAGGTGCATACGAGACTATTTTGTCAAGAGCTTGTATAGAAATTATAAGCGGCTCGGAAAACTTCTTATTCGAGCAAGGCACTGTTGCAAAACTATTGTATTTCGATTGGAGATTGGAGGAAAACAGGAACAGTTCCGCTTTGGGATTGAAGAGACCTTCTTATGACGAGACTACAGGCATAACAAACAAGACATTTGGTACATTGTTTGCAGATTTCAGCGGATTGAATATTGCAAATATCACAATTCCACCTGTAACAATGGATATCGATTTAACTCAAATCATTCAATCTATAAGCTCTAGTATTGGTGGAAACATTAATTTGGGCGGTGGCGGAAATGCTGCATATAGCATGGCTGACAACGGTATCGGTATGGTAAACGATGCTTTAAACGGACCTGCTGCAGCTCCTGCACTTGGCAACTATATTAAAGTTGTAATAACTACCAATTTGATTAACGCAATATTGGAAATGCTTGATGTAAACTTGGGTGAGATTACATTGCCTAACTTTACAGTAGATGCGGCAGCAGATGCCGACAAAGGTATTGCGATAGTAATCAACTTGTTTACAAAAGATTCGGATGACAATACCGACAGAACAATAAGCGCTACATTGGCATTGCCTATGTTGCATTTGGGTGTTAAGAACGAAATCGAAATACCTAAAGACTTTACAAATAGCTACTATGCAACAGACTTTAGTAACATAGTAAAAACATTGTTGAAATACGGCGAAATTAATGCAAAATTAAACATTAGCGCTAACTCTTCGACAATTAACGTACAAAGACTTTTGAACAACATTTTGGCATCCAGCGGTATGAATCTTGCTTTGCCTATCAATGTTGATTTGAATGATTTTTCAAATGAGTTGGAATTAAGCTTGAAATGGAATTTCGACTATGACGACGCAAGAAACACTAATATTGCTTTAGAGTTGAAATGCGACGACCAAATGGCAATGTCATTGTACATGACAAGAGGAAATGTTTATGTCGACATGTCAGGCTTAGGTCTTCCTAAATTCTCGTTGGTAAAATCCGGCTTGGCAGCAAAAATTACTTATCTTGTAGGTAATGCATTGGACGGCTTGCTAGGTGCCTTAGTAAACAGCGGTACTTCAAACCTACAAAATGCTGTTGCTACAGCAAACAATATGTCTGTAGAGCAAATGAACAGCGAGCTATTTAGAATGGCGCGTGACGGCGAAATCGAAGGGGAAGAAGACAAACCATTTGAAATATTAGACTACGTTACACTATTGCTAAAAGGTTTGAGCATGAGTGACGGCGTGTTTAATATAGATATTTCTGCCGAGATGATGAGAACTATTTTGAAAGAGCTTGATATCAACATTGCAGAAAATATTACAGTAAAAGCAAGCTTGGATTTGAAACATGGTATAATCGAACTTTACTTGACCTTTGCCGAAATTTCAATGGCTGCTAAACTAGAAGTAAGAAATATAGGCGGAGTTGAAGATTTAACAATCAATGTAACCGATTCGGCTTATGTTGAACTTGATATGTCATCGGGTGCTATCTTCGTTAACTCTTTGTTGGATAATTTGGACCCAGGCATTTGGATTGATTTGATTAGTAAAAACTATTCGTTTAACGATTACTTTAGATATACTAAGATAACAATGGAAAAAGTGCCTATCGAGGGTATGTCATTGCCATATACAACAGGCGGTTGGGCAAATGGCGGAAGCATTTTGATAAAACTATTGCGTATGGATGGCAATGGTTCAAGCGGCGCAATTAGCGGTGGCGTCCCTGCATTGTATATCATTTTGGATATTAACAGCAATAAGTTGTGGATAAGAGCCACAAAAGATTTGCTACCAATTGATATCGATTTATTGGGTATTAGTGTTCATGCCGATACAATGGTAAACATCGCTATCGACTTTAATATCAAAAAGATGCTTAGCGATTTGATAGGTCCAATCATCAATGATATTAATAAAGTAGATACAGTAGGTTTTGAAGATGCGTTGAACGGCTTCTCTATCGATAGCTTGTTAAAAGGTATCAATGTTAAAATTTACGGTGTAAGAAACATTAAGATTAATGTAGAACTAAACCATAACGTAATAAACGAATTTGTACCTAAATTGGTAAATGGCTTTAATGGTATGTTCATACAGTTGGACCCTTCAAAAGGCAACTCGTATACTGTAAGCGGTATCAATTATAACAATAAACAAAATACAGACTTCCTAAATAACTTCTGGGATAACTTGATATATCCTGTTGTTGAAGTTGCTGTTAAGGATGCCGGTTTTGGTGGAGTTATGGGACTAGTGAATGGTGCTATCAACAGTAGCGGTGCAAAAAACAATGTACTTAACCTGGTATCTAGGTTGTTGCCAATGCCGGAGTTCACCGAGCTTAATGCAAACGTTTATATCGTAAATGGTAAACTTGATAACATTCAACTTGTCGGATATGATATGACAATGAACGGTGATTATCGTAACAGATTGGAGTTAAGGATATTCAACGATATGTCCTCACAAGCATTCTTCGGAAATATGGATGCATTGGATTTGAACAATGTAGTACGTCAAGCACCATATATTCATTTCGATATGGCCGTTGACAGTGAGAGCAACTTTATCAATAAGTTTACTGACTATGCGTATGTTCCTAACAAAAACACAATGTACTATGATACTGCAATGGAAAACATGCCATTTGTAGTTCAAAAGAACAACGTAACTTGGGCTGTAACTTATTATGACGAAAACGGCTTTGATATGAACGAAAATGCACTTAATAATGCGTTTACAAAGACCGATATGAGTGCATTTAAGGCAAACGGAAGATATAAACCTGGTTATTATATTGCAACGGAAACTGCAAGTACAGTAAAAGGTACGTTTACAAACCAAGTAAGGATTGTTATAGAGGATAATACAACGTTTATTAGAGAAAATGACACTTATGTGGAGAATATCGAAATTCGTTCGGGTCAAACACTTCCTACTTCGATAACACTTACTAACGATAGGTTGGATAAATCTATTTATATAAGAAATGTAGAAGGTGCAATGAACAAGTTTGAGTTTAAAGACGAACATGGAAATAACTCGGCACCTCAAACAAGCATTGATGGTGTAACACACGAAAATGCAAAAGTTAAGATTAATTTGTCTTCAGGCAGTCCTGTTTACAAAACAACACAAGTTAAATGGCACGATGCAAAACTTGAGTTGGTTGAAACAAAACCTATTGAAATAAGCATTTTTGATTACAAAGACTTCTTTAACAATTATTACAAAGCAGAAAAAATGTTTGTAATAACCTCTGATAGAAGAAGGATTTATCAAGATGTTCAAAGCATAAGTATTTCTCAAGGTTATGACACTTTGTTTAACTTGGATAGTAACGGAAATATCGCCTCACTTGCAAATGAGAGCAAATGGATGAGTGAAACAGGATTTAGAACACAGCTTACAATAGTGCTTAAAAATGCTCATGCACAGCAAATGCCACTTACAAGAGAGGTTATAGTAAAACCTAGAATTGTAGATTTTGTAAGATTTGACAGTAAAGACACTATTGTAATGGATACTGTGCAAACTCAATCCGATTTGCCAAAGAGTGTAAGAGTATACTTTAAAAACGGCGATATGGAAACTTATTCGATACCTTATGACAGATGGGATTTCTCAAATGTTGTTAATACCGAGGCTACCGGTGCATCTGCAAAGACAATGACATTCGGCAAAAAAGGTGTATATGACAATGTTGCATTTAGGTTTGACCAAGATTACGGCTATCCTGACGGTTTTGAGATGAACAAGGTAGAAGGCGTAACTATAGCAATCAACGAGGCTGTAATTAAATATGCAAAAGTAGGCCCTGATAACGGGGATAGATATTGCGAAATTTCTTATGAAGACTTTGCAAACAAAAAATTCAACGATTTGGATTTACGTTTGATATCTTCGGACGGAAGAGTGACAGACTATGTTGACAGAATAACATACACTATCGGTTATAGACATAGTGAAACCGAAGAGTTTAAGGAAAACAATGCTGAAAACAGAAGATATATTCAAAGCTTGCCATTGGAAGAAGCCGTGAAATATCAACCTGTTACGGCAGTGGCTAATAACTATGAGATTATCGATAGAGGTATTACACTTGGAGATAAAGGTGGTAGAGCAAGAGTAACAGTAAGGTTGTTGTATATGCAAAAGGATGCAAATGACGAACACCCTATTTTGGATAATAGTAGAGTAGTGGAGACATATTTGTATTTCCAAGTTGCGGCACCTATTGTTAAGGTAGACTGATTTTAGGAGGAATTATGAGGGAATCAGTGAAAAATAAAAGAAAATTAATAGTGACAGCTGTTGCGGTAATTATTGCAATGCTACTGTCTGTTACCACAGGGCTATTGATATATAGCCCTAAGGGTAACTCCACCCCTGAAGGTATAACAGACGGTTTGATGGGTAATGTTGCCGATAGTGTTAACTTAGATAACAGCACAACAGGAAAAACCAATCCTGACGGTACTTCGGGAGACCGTATCACTACACAAGCTGAATTAAAAAGTGCTATACAAAACAACAGAAGTTGCTATTTGGCAAATGACGTTGAGTTGGATTGGGGAAGCGGTAAACCTAACAGCAATAGTTATACCGGTACTTTTAACGGTAACGGAAAGGTTGTCAGATTAAGAACTAGTTCCGACGGATGGCCTATGTTAGATACTTGGAAAGGTTCGGGAGATAACTATTACGGTGCGGGATTTGTTGGTGTATTAGCTCCCGGCGGTGTTATTAAAAATGTAACATTCGAATATAAAAGTTTGACTTGGAAGTTTGCTTCACCGACTGCATGGCATAATGGTAAGAAAAATACTATCGCAACATTCGGTCTTGTTTGCGGAGAGAATAGAGGTACTATCCAAAATGTAAGATTGGATATAGATTCTGCCAAAGTAGAAATGCACGCCGATACTTTTGCCGATGAAGAATATGCCAATAAATTATTATTGGGTGGTATTTGCGGGGCTCAAAGCGGAACACTAAACAATGCTTATGTTAACATAACAGGAAATACCGAGTTGAAAGTAAATACAAAAAACTGGAGAAACACAAACGGTGGATATAGGGCTTTACAAATGGGTATTATCGGCGGTGTATATGGCGCTTATACAAGTGCTACTGCTGCTTTAAATACTTCCAACCTTATGATGAAAGGCGGCTCTGGCGTAATTTTAACAGCAGATAGTGAGCCTGGTGGCTCAGGTTGGAGTCAAAACGATGGTGTATTGAACTTTTGCGGAGCAGTTGCCGGATATAATATACAAGGTGTAAAAGGCGTTGTATGGGATTATCAAGGTAGCTTTTGGGTAAGGGCAAAGTCTGCAAATGGTGCAACATATTCGCCTAGTGATTTTGAAAGTTCTAAGGTTGCCGCTATGACGGGTATACCTAACGGATACTATTCTCCTACTGCAACAATCGTTTGTGCTAACGGCTCGGAATGGCTTTCAAACAGCAATGAAAGAGCTAACTATCTACTTAGCGGTTACGGTAAAAACGATATGCCTACCAATAGCTCTGTAAATTGGGGTATGGATACTAGCGATGCCAAAAGAGGTAAAATAGACAGGTCTTTTGGTAAAGCTAAAATCGATATGGCACAATATGACGCAAAATTTGGTAGTATCGAGATGAAATTTACAAATGACCCCGGTTATTTGAATATCAAAAGAACTATGACGGGTTACGGTACTTTTGACTGTTTCTTCCGTGTAGGTACTTGTGCAACCGATGCTATAAGCAGTAATCCTGCAGTTTATTACGGTTCGGATAATAATAAAGCTTTTGATGTGAATTTCAATATGGCTACCGACAATATGGCTGCGGATGTTCAACGATTTGAGATTGTTACAGGTAAACGCTTAAGCGGGTCGACGTACGGCATTCAACTTTTGGGTAATCAGTCGTATACGGGCAATGATTATTTGACGCTATTTAAAAACAATGCAATCAGTGCTGCCGCAAGAGAAAAGATTAACGAAGTTAAAGTAGATACAAACGTAGTTTTCGATACAAGTTTAATCAAAATACTTGAAAATGATAAGGTTATTAGCGGTTGGAATTTGATTTATCCAAAAAGAGCTGCTAAAATAACTATTCAAAGTACTGTGGACCCTGATTATGCTTATGTTGACCACAAAAACAGATTCTGTTTTGCTCCTACAGCTGAAATGCCTAATTTACAAATGTTGCCGGCAAGAAACACGGTTACAGTTCCTAACGGATGGGGTAAAACTCAAACAATAAATGTATTGCTACGTGATGACCAAAACAATACTAGCAACAGGATTCAAAATAATGCCGTAGATAGGGTAGAGTACAGAATAGTAGGAACTACTGCATTTAAGAGCCAAGCCGTAACTCACACTGCAGCAAACGGTTTCAGCTTTACAATTAGTGATTCCACTCCGTTAGCGGGTGCTCAATACGAGATTATCGGTTATAAAAACGATAACCCTGTAGTGTTCAGTCAGTTTGACGATGCAGGTGCAGTCGTACCGTTAAATTTGGGTAAAAATGTTTTTGTAGACAATATTGCCCCTACTATGGATGATAGTCAATTTGATTATCTACACGAAACAAATGTATGGTTTAATGCTGACAAAACAGTTGAGTTTGAAGTTGCAGATGCAAACTCCGGTGTTAAGACGGTAGATGTATTTAAAACAGCATTGGATAATCAAGGTAATCCTATAATCGGAAGTTATCCGGAACGTATAAACAGCACTTTACAAAATAATAGGGTTACTTTTACGGCGGATGGTTATAACAAATATCATATAAAGATTTATGACCAGGCTGATAATACAAAAGATTACGAGTTTAATGCTCATATCGATAAGACAAATCCGGATATTACGGCAGATATAGAGTACTATATCAAAAAGATAACCGGTGGTACGGATCCATACGACCCTTCTAAAGGCTCTACGAAATCGGTATTTGCAACTATACGTGCAAACTTTGGTCCTGCAGGTGGTAAAGTTTATTTCGAAGCTGCAAATCAACCTGATAACGAGTTAAACACCAAAGGAACAGTAATACAAAGCACGAACAATGTGTTCGATGCGGAAATTAAGACTACTATGGACGGCGGTACTGCGTATAACTTTACTTTGATAAGTAACGCTGTTGCTACCAAAGGCGATGAGAGCAGTAGCTTAAAAAAGACTATTAATGGCACTGTTGTAATCATTGTTAAGCAAGAGACTATCGAAGTTTTGATAGCAGATATCAACATTACTTCCGATAACGGAGATTTGACAGAGGTTTACAGTAAGAGTAACGGTTTTGATACTTCTAGAATTTCCGTAAGATTTTCGGATGAGACAAGAAAACAAACTGCAAAAGAAAAACTAGAGGGCATTGACGCAATTTATGATATCGAACAATTTAATACATATATCGAAGTTGTATCGGCAGGTTTCTATTCGGACAAATCGGGTAATAATCCTGTAACCGATGCAAACGAGGGCAGAGATGCTAAGTATTACTTGCTTGTTCATATAAGGGTAAAATCTATTTACGATTTTGCTATAACAAATCAGCAATCACAAAACAACTTTTATGTGTTCGAGGCAAATGCGGTTGATGATGAAGGTAATGCTATTGAATACCAAATCAACAATACTTTGCAAACAGTTGAGACTGTAGGTATTCAAAAGAAAGTCATTAATGATATGACTGTAGATTATATCGAAAAGACTTATTGGGAGCCTAACCCTGATTTCAGTGTTACTTTGGGTGCAGGTGAGTTGGTTTCGGGCGATACTATTGACGATGTTAAGATTACTTATCATACTAATGCAACAAAAGAGTCAAATGCAGGAAGATACGATGTAACTGCAACTATTGACGAAGATTGCATAAACTACAAATTGGCAAGCAATGCAAATACAAGGGGCGATTTCAGAATCAAGAGAGCTGTAATTTCCAACATTTATATCGACGGAGAGTTGAATTCTATCAGCTGTTTTGAAACCCCTAATGTAAAAGCTTATTTCTATGACGCTACAGGTATTAAAACCGAGGCTCACAGAATTTACTTGGACATTATTTATAAAAACCAAGATAAGGAAGAATTTGAATTTATCCCGGGTAAGAGAGCTCCTATCGGTAAATACTTCTATGTTATTTTGATTGACGATGCAAACTTGATTAACTATGTTAACCTTAGCGACCCTAATATGCTTATCGGTCACTTTAGCGTTGTAGGAGATAACGTTGAAGAGGGAAGAAACTTCTTTATCAGAGACTTGGACCCTACTACAAGTGTTATCGAAGTTGAATTTATCAACGGATTTATCGATTTTAGGTCTTTGCTTGATTTTGACGAAAACGCTTTAAGAGATAAAATGATGATTTTGTACGGCGCTAACGAGGTTGAGAACACTATTATCAATGAAATTGGTTACTACATTGTTACTTTGAAAATTAAACGTGGCGACGATAGATATGCTCCTTTTACCAAAGAGTATGAGATAAAGGTTGTTCCTGCAACTATTATTGCTACAAACGACGATGTAAAAGCTCCTAATACGCCTGTTGAAGAAGGTCAAGTGTCCATTGACGGCGTATACTTCGATAATAAAGTTGTTAACTTAACTATCGACAGTATCAGCAAATCTTTGCGTGACAAGCTTGAAGCTTTGCTTACCGAGGAGGAAATTGCTAACGGCGGTGTTACAAAATATTATGATTTCGATTTTACTTATAAGCTTAATAACAGAACTGTAAGTGCAAGCAATGTTATCAATGTTGGATATTACAATGTTTCACTTGCGATTTCCGGCGATAAGATTAATACAATTTATTTGTCAACAGGCTTTAATATCGTAACACGTGATTTGAATGTTGTATTCGATACCGACAAATATGAAAGTGACGAGAACATTACAGTTACTACAAATTCAAACGGTGTTATTACTATTTCAAAAGTATTCAATGGTTTGAATAACACAATCGATTTGTCTTTGGAAAAGGAATTTGAGGCTACGCTTAGACGCTTACTTGGTGTTGATGCAAGCACTCCTGAAAGCGAATTGCCTTATCAATTCTCCGACAATAACAAAGCTGAGGCAGGTAATTATACTATCGCTTTGAACTTGACAGGTCTTGCTATCGGCGGTAGTCCTAATGTAAGATTGAGAAATGCTACTATTATTGTTTCTATTTCTCAAAGAACTGTTGATTTGGAAGTAAGTAATATCAATGAAGTATTTAAAGGTGGTACTTACTTGCTACTAACCGAAAATGACATTCAGGCTTTGATTGACAATGGTATTGCAGACCCTTATATGGACCCTGATACCGGTATTGCACAAAAAGTAAACTCTTTGTATTTCGGTATTGACGATTACAAACATTTGGGTGTTGAAGTTATAAGACAAAAACCATCTAACCCTGACGACATTGTTACAGGCGGTAAGTTGGGCTTGTATTTCCCTAACTCGGGTACTTACAATATTCCTATTAGAATGAGAGTCCCTAACCCTAACTTTAAAATAGGTAATGGTTATATACAAGCTACTATTGCAAAAGCACCTGTAAATTCAATCACTCTTCAAGCAGAGTACACTTTAGATGGTAAGTTGCAAAAAGAAGATGTTTCCGATGACGGCAAGTTCACTATGGAATACAATGGCTATGACGTTGAGTTCAAGATTGGCGAAAGCGGTTTGGCAGATTTGGAAAATCTTGGCGTTGCAGAAAGCGAAATTCAATTTACAAACAACATTCTTAGAAATGCAGGTACTTACGAGGTAAGCGTTGCAGTTGATAATATGAATGTTTCAAGTGATGTTTATACTATTCAAGTCGAAATCACTAAAAAGAAAATCGGCGACAGAGTAGGTAAATTTGATAGCAGCGTTTGGATGATTGACGGTGTAGCTCCTGACGAAACTCAACTAGAAAACGGTATCGTTTACAATAAGATTGACGGCGTTGAATCTGTTTACTCAATTAATCTTATAGACCATGATTTGGTAATTGCAGAGGGCTATAATATTCGTTATCTATATGACGGTAAGGAGATTAAAGGTGTTTCTAAAGCAGGCGAGTACAAAGTAACTGCGGAAATTACCAGAGCTGATGACTCTGATAACTGGGAGACAAAGATTGTTGAACTTTGGAGACTTGATAAAAACGGCGATTACGTAACCGAGGATGTAGTTATTTACGATAAGAATGACGAGGACGATGACATCCCAAGGGACGACGATGAGTTGCAAGTAACCGAAAAGAGAAGAATTGTTGACAGTTTCGTTATCGAGAAATCCGAAGATTTGCAAACTGAAATCGACGCTTTGGACTTTATACTTAGCGATAAGGAATATACTTATGACGGTACTCCTAAGATTTTGGATTACACTGATGACCAAAAAGCTGAGTTCGCTCGTAGAAATATCAAAATCGTTATGAGAAAGAACGAGTTTATCAATGCAGGCGAATACACTATCGTATGCTCTTTCAACAGACTTGACCCTAACGGTAGCGGTAAAAATGACCCTAACTATGAGCAAGCTACTGTAGAGGCTACTTTGGTTATCAAACCTATTCAAGTTCAAATTTTCTATGAGTTTGACGAAAAATTCAAGTATGATAAGAAAGGTTTGAATGCAAGATTCGGCGAGGGAGACGAAATTAAGGTTACTGCTTACTATATCGATATGTACGGTAAGAAGATTCCTGTAAAATCTTTCACTATCGAGACAATGTCCGGCAGCGGAGAGGATTTGGACTTTGGAACACCTAAAAAGGACCAAGAGTCAGGCGAATTGATTATCACTCCTGGTAACTATCAAATTACTGCAAACTTAATCGATACAAACTATGCTTATGATGAAGATGCAGCTATCAACTTCTTAAGATTTAACATTAAGAACGAGACTAAAGCTACAAATACTACTCTTTATGTATTATTGGCATTTGTAATCTTTATGATTGTTTGCGCAGCTTTGATTGCTTGGTATGTATTTAGATTGTATAATCCTGCTTGCCAAGATATCGACTTGGAAGACGAAGAAAACTTCTAAAACTAAGCTTTGTAAAGTTAAGTACTTTATATTAAGCTAACAATATATATAAACGATTTATATATTGGTATATCATAAAACAACAAAACCCTTTGGAAAATCCCAAAGGGTTTTTGTGTTGAGATAAGTTAATGTTACGTTTGAATTTTTAAAGCGTTTAATTTGCTTTTGTTGCCCTGTATCTCTGTACTAGCTTGAAGTAGCAGAGTAATTATTTAAATTGGTTTATAAGGTTATCGTTTGTTGCAGGTAAAAAAGATTATAGGTAAATAAAAATGGCATATTTGGGAGTTTCTCTTGCTATATCGGGCGTTTTGTTGTATACTTAAAGGGTAAATGCGGATAAAAAGGAGCTGTTTATGTTAATTTCAGCCGTAAGTGAAAAATTGGCACCATCTTTGATTTTGGTTGCATACATATTGATGATGATTGTTATTGCGATTGTTTGTCGCAAAAAAAGCCGTTCGTTGAACGATTTCTTTTTAGCAGGACGTGGGCTTGGCGGTTGGATGACGGCTTTTGCTTATGGTACTACTTATTTTAGTTCGGTTATCTTTGTAGGTTATGCAGGTAAGTTCGGTTGGACTATGGGACTTGGTGCTGTATGGATTGGCATAGGCAACGCTTTAATCGGGGCATTACTTGCGTGGAAGGTGCTTGCTAAACGTACAAGGCTTATGACACATAATTTGGGTGCAAGTACAATGCCAGAATTTTTTGCTACAAGATACAATGACAAAGGCTTAAAACTTTTTTCCGCTATAATTATTTTTACATTTTTGATTCCTTATTCCGCAAGTGTTTATCAAGGGCTTGGCTATTTGTTTGAAATGGTTTTTGGCATTGACAGCATTTGGTGTATTTTGATTATGGCAGCTCTAACAGCGTTATATCTTTTCTTTGGTGGTTATTTTGCAACCGCTTTATCCGACTTTGTTCAAGGTATTATAATGCTTATCGGTGTAGTTGTAATGGTATTTTTGCTTTTAAGAGCACCCGAAGTTAATTGGGGAGAGGGCTTGAGCAAACTTTGGACTGACGGTTTTGGTTTGGTGCCTGCCACAGGCTGTGGGCTTGATTCACCGCTATTCAACTGCATTATTTTAGTGCTTCTAACCTCTTTTGGTGTTTGGGGATTGCCACAGTCAGTACATAAATTTTATGCCGTAAAAAGTAACAAATCAATTACTCAAGCAATGGTCGTAAGTACTGTTTTTTGCTTGGTTATCGGTTTTGGCGCGTATTTTACAGGCTCGCTTGGTCACTTGTTTTTTGGTGAGTTGCCTGAGGGTGGCTTTGATTTGATTGTTCCGCAAATGTTACAAAAGGCTTTGCCTAGTGCTGTTTTGGGGCTTATTGTAGTGCTTGTGCTATCCGCAAGTATGTCTACGCTTGCTTCGCTTTCTTTGTCAGGGGCTTCCTCTGTTGCTGTAGATGCCTACAAAGGTTTTATCAAAAAGGATGCTAGCGATAAGCAAGTTAATTGGATGTTACGTGGCTTTTGCCTATTTTTCGTAGTGGTTTCCGTTTTGCTTGCAGTATTTAAGATTACTGCTATCGTAACGCTTATGTCGCTAAGTTGGGGAGTGCTTGCAGGTTGCTTTATCGGACCTTATGTATTAGGACTTTATAGCAAAAAAGTCAATAAATACGGCGCTTATGCCTCCATGATTGCCTGCTTGGTAATTACACTTGTCTTAGTTATCGTGTTTGGCGTTATCGAGCCTAAGGTAAATGGACTTACTTTTGGCAATATGATTTCGGACGGTGTTAAAAGGGCTCCGCTTATCGGAGTGATTTGTATGGCTGTAAGTCCTATTGTTACTTATCTTGCAAGCCTTATTTTTAAGGATAAAAATTTGGACGGGGAACAAATTATCGAACAGACAAAAACATCTGTGCTTGAGTGATAGTATTAAGTAATTTGGGGTGAAAAGTGAGGAAATATAATACCTTTTTAATAGTAATTTTAGTTGCGATATTGGCTGTTGTGTTATCTGGCTGTGCTTTGAGTGCAAAAGATTGCTACGTTTTTGGAGATTAGGAATTTAAAGAGTTATGGAAAGAAGATAATTCCAAACTCGATGAAAGTGCTTTTCGCATTATGTCGGCAAATGTATTGGTGCACATTAAGGATTGGGGCGGCGAGCCTGTAAAACCAAGAGCACATCGTTTTGCCGAGGCTGTGAAGCACTATGCACCCGATGTAATAGGTATGCAAGAAATGTGTAGCGAATGGTATAAATATTTGCTGCCACAACTTAGCGATTACCAAGTTATCGAAAAAAAGAATTCATGGTTTATGGAAAACCGTTCCGCAATTATTTATAATACAAGTAAATTGAATTTGATTGAAAGCGGACTTAAAAAGTATACCAAAGGCGATAAAAATGGGTGTCGTGCGGTCACTTATGGTGTTTTTGAAAGGATAAGTGACGGAAATCGGATTATTGTAACTTCGACTCACTTGGATTTAATTCGCATGAAAGACGATGAAAAAGAAAAAAGCATAATGCTTAGTCAAGTTGACGAATTATTTGAAATTATTGATAGTTTAAAGGCAAAATATGCAAATGTACCTATTTTTATGACAGGCGACTATAATTCTATGGAACACGAAAACAGCCGATTTGCAGGTACAGAGTACGACTCTAAAAATGATTTGACTTACTTTAAATGCTATGGCAAGCTTTGCGGTTATTTTGCTTACGAAAAAATTATAGGTAAATATATCGATACAAAATTTGTGGACGGTGTTGAAAGAAAGTTTGATAATACACGCGGGTATTTTTACGATGACCCGACTTGGGACCATATTTTTATGACCAATGAACAGTATGCTAAAGTATTAACATTTAGGGTTTTGACTTCCGATTATTTTCATAATTACGAGGATAGGACAAGCAGAATTTCAGACCATTTGCCAATTTGCGTCGATGTAACAGTTAATAATTAAAATTAATCAATATAAAAAACAAAAAACACGGGAATCCGTGTTTTTTTTGTTTTGGAAACAATAACCACCAGCTGTGCTGGTGAGGATATGAAAGCTTTAGCTATACATCTTGAAAAACTAATCCTCCATTGATATAATAAATGTGGCTACCAACCGCATTTATTAATAAGAATTAATGGAGGATTAAAATGAGTAAAAATAATTACACAGATAGTTTATCACATAGCAAGTACAGATGTCAATATCATGTAGTCTTTGCACCAAAATATAGGCGACAAGTAATATATGGTAGAATAAAAGAGGATATAGGTAAAATGCTAAGAAAATTATGTGCATACAAAGAAGTAGAAATAATAGAAGCAGAAGCATGTCCCGACCATATACATATGCTAATATCAATACCACCAAAATATAGTGTTGCTCAAATAATGGGATATCTAAAAGGTAAAAGTAGCTTAATGATATTTGAAAAATATGCAAACATGAAATATAAATATGGTAACAGACATTTTTGGTGTAGGGGATATTATGTGGATACGGTAGGGAAAAATAAAAATGCAATAGAGGAATACATAAGAAATCAAATACACGAAGACCAGCAGTATGAACAATTAACAATGAAAGAATTTATAGACCCGTTTACGGGTGAGCCAGTGGAAGGAAACAAATAAAAAAAAATCGCTTTAGCGATAGTTTGAGAAAGAAATGCGGTTGGCAGTAAATTCGATGAGCCTATAGGCTCGGCTAGTAATATTCTCTAAGGGGGCAAAATCAAGCCACCAGCTTAGCTGGTGGTTTTGACTATTATTAAATTATTTTATGACTAATTATAAAAATATTATGTGATTAGATACAATATACAATATTATAGCTGAATTTCAAAGTTTTTGCCCTCAAAATCCAAAGTTATGCCCTTGTTGGTAATATGTAGTTCATATCCCGATTTTTTGCGGATAACTTTGATATCGATTATTTTGCCTGCAATTTTTAATTTATTACATTCCATACAATCCCATGTTTTAGGCAAGTTTGGCGTAACAGTAAATTTGCCGAATCCCGTAGGACGCATACCAAGTATACCTTCGGTAAATATTCTTAAATACAAGCCACTTTCGGCGGATAACTGTGCTTGGTTGCCTTCCGGGAAAGCCTCTACTGCATAAGGGATATGTTCTCCAAGTAGTCTTGCGGTAGAAAATTTTTCAAGAAGTTCAAGTGCTTCGGTACTGTATCCTGCATTAAACAATCCTCGCAAAGTGTAAAGTGTTGACCTATCCCAAAATGTTTTGTCGCCACTTGCGGATAACAAACCCTCCGCCATTCGAAGTTTAGGGGATAAAAGTGCATCTTTAGTAGCTTTGCTCCTCTCAAAAATGCCTACAACCATTGGCATACATATCCACGAGCGTAATTTAGGCTCTTCCACGCAGTACATAAATGTTGCGTAGCCTTCTACATTTTTTGAAAAGTAGCTGAGTATATTTGATTTTAAAGTAGCTGCTTTTTCCTTATAAAAGTTTGCTTTTTCCACATTTCCTAATTCCAAATGCAAATAACTTGCACTAATAAGTGCATCGTATGCCAATGTAGATGTGCAAAGGTTTGCCTTGCCTGACTCAAGCCTATTTTCCAATTCGTCGCTATCGGATGAAATAACTCCGTCGCTGTTGGTTTGTGAAAGTGTATATGCCAAACATTTATCAATTAGCTCTACAAAATTTTCGGCAAGCTGTTTATCTCCGTAAGTCAATAAAAATCTTGCAAGTCCGTAGGCATACATTGCACTGTCGCCTCGGTCTTTGGCACCATGCCAAATATCATCCCCCTCTGCAACAATGCTTGTAATTAACGCTTTATCGTCGTATACGTATTTGCGGTACATTTCGTAACAGTTTATACTTTCTTGCTCGCCGATTTCATAGCCTAAATAACCAAATAGCGGATTTATGTATTCGCATTGGTCATTTGTCCAAAGTGCAGCATAGTAATTTCCGCCGCCCGGGGAGTGCATTAGCCCTGATTTTGTTTTAAAAATACTTTCGCACCCTCTTATTTTTGCATATCTTGCCATAAGATTGATATGTTCGTTTGGAGTTTTGATAATTAAAGTGTCATCCAATTTCTTTATAAAATCCTCACGACAAGCTTGCTCGTTTTTAAAATTCAAGTTGAATTGCTCATCAAGTCGCAACGCACAATATGCCACATTTATTACGGCACTTTCATTTGGCTTTAAAGTTACACAATCGTTTGAGATATATGTAAAAACATTATATCTCTCACGCATATTGCCGTATCTCGCAGGCGTAGTGATTTTCTTATCGTTATTGATTAGCTTAACAAAATAATCGTTTTGACTATTGTTTGTCAAAGTGATTTTTTCGATAAAACATTTTTCCGATTGTGCAGGCAAAATTTTTCTTTCGATTTTCAATTTGTCTATTTTGCTTAAAATACTTAAGCTCCCGTCAAAAATGAAATCTTTGACACGCTCAACACTTTTCACCCCGTCAATACTTATGTCAATTCCCTTAAAATTATGGTCAAGTGAGCCACTTGTATTGTTAGGGTAACACCTTAAAGTAGGAAATATAATATGTCTCATTAAGCGAAGTTTGCCATTTTTATCGGCACCATAACTTATAATACCCGAAACATAAAAGGACGACATTTCAATATGATTGGAATATTCGATATTTTCCTTTACACTATAAACAATACTTTTTCCGTCGCTTGCAATGTAATGCTTTGGTTTTGTAAAGGGTACATTGATTTTTGCCCATTTGGCAAAACGCGGTATACGTGGTCTTTTTATTTGAAACATAATTTTCTCCTCTTAATAAATAAATGATTATTTTATTTAAATAATCATTTACATGTTGTGCTTTGATAATAGATTCCCCTATCATATCAGCTAAAGAGTTTAGTTTTTCAGAGCTTTTTTCAGCAGAATCTGTTTGGAGCTTAGAAGAAGAGCTGACCTGATTCATAACTTCATTAATATCACTCATTGCTTCAGAGCCAATAGTAAGAGAAGACGCTAAAGTTCCAGCATCGACAGAAGTATCTTTTGAGCGCATTTTTAACTGAGAGATAATAGAGGTCAACTGCTCTCTTAAACTCCACATAGAAGTTATCATAATACTTAATTCATCTTTTTTCTTAAACTTAGATTCATAATTTTTCTTTTTCTCTTCCATTGTTAAATCTAATTCTGACAGTTGATTGAGAGAGTTTGTCACATGAGTGATAGATTTACCAATAGATGCACAAAAGACTCTAGCACCAATAATAGAAATTATAATCATTAAAAGTTCGATAAAAACAATCATTCGTATTAAAGCGAGATTATTAGCCCGTAAGGAATCATTTCCAATAACAGAACATACTGTCCAGCCATTTGACAGTTTAGAAAAAGAAACATATTCTTGCTGATTTCCTATCATATATTGTCCTGTTGCGAAAGCATTTCCCTTAATTTGATCAGCCAGTGCTTTATATTTTCCATCTTCTAAAGTTGTCATATCATCTTCAGAAGTTAAAGTTTGGTGAATAATAAAATGAAAGTCTTCATTTATTATAAAAATATATCCAGAGTTAATTAATTCAATATTATTTACAAAAGTTCTTAATGTATCGAAATTTAGATCCACACTTAACATACCTATATAAGTATCATCAATATAAATAGGCTTTGTATAAGAGAGCATTTCTACATTATTGCTTTTAGAAATATATGGTTCAAACCAAACACCATCTTTTTCAGGGATACAATCATAATACCAAGAAAGGCGTTCGTTTCCCTCATAAAAATATTCTATATCATACTTAGTTTTTTCTTGAACCTTTCCGCTGTTATCTATATCTTCATAATAAACTCCATAAATTTCAGTACGTCCGCCAGATGGAATTGCCTGAGAAGGATCTAAAATCAAATAAGCACCCATAGCAGTATCCAAGTTGTTATTTAAAATTTGTTCTATAATAGGGGCGAGTACAGTTTCATATTCTGCAGCATGAGTAGAAAGATAATCGGGATTTACGACACCTTGTATAATGCTGATGATATCATCTGCGATTCCTTGGGATCTTGTGATTTTTTGTTCAATTAAGTTAGTATTTTCCCTAGCAGTAGAACTGACTAATTCTTCCATATTGGCATTTAACATAGAATCCATATTTGCGAGCATAACAGCACCTTGTATTGCTACTGCAAAAAGACAAATTGCAATTATGACAATGGTAATTCTCGTATGTACTTTTTTTAGCATAATAAAAATCTCCTTTTCTTTTATAATTTCCTAGCAGTTTCT